>NNBU01000007.1_pt1 | contig 102898 bp, 88 predicted proteins | sample 1173781 | NCBI WGS metagenome assembly NNBU01 (sample SAMN07173937, study PRJNA388173) | plant metagenome | biome: Plant school; feature: Soil; material: Symbiotic tissue of Blasia pusilla L.; isolation source: symbiotic tissue sample KVJ2 | host: Blasia pusilla | place: Norway: Troms, Kvaloya...
GTTTTACTAATGCCAATCAACCAACTCATCTGCTAGAGATTTGAAAGGTTTACTCTTATATAAGAAATGCTTGCTAGAGTCTGGAGTGCATCAATTGTAGGCATCGATGCCGTCAAAGTAGGCGTGGAAGTCGATGTGTCAGGGGGATTACCGGGAATTGTTGTCTTGGGATTGCCAGATTCAGCGATTCAAGAATCAAAAGAAAGAGTCAAGGCAACTTTGAAAAATGCTGGCTTTGCCTTTCCGATGCGAAAAATAGTAATTAATTTAACTCCGGCAGATTTACGCAAAGAAGGCCCCTGTTTCGATTTGCCTATTAGTGTAGGAATTTTGGCGGCTTCTGAACAAGTTAGTGCTGATTTGTTGGGGGATTATCTATTCTTGGGCGAAGTCTCTCTAGATGGCAGCTTACGCCCCGTTGCTGGTGTATTACCGATCGCAGCAGCAGCCCAAAAGATGGGAATTGCAGGTTTAGTTCTCCCTGCGGATAATGCCCAAGAAGCTGTAGTGGTTGAAGGTTTGGCTGTTTACGGCTGCAAACATCTATCTGAGGTGGTGGATTTATTAAATAATCCGGGGCGTTACAAACCTGTGCAGATGGATAGTACAGTGGACATGACAAAAGCATCCTATACTAGTGCAGATTTGCATGATGTGAAAGGACAGGCTCACGGGCGTCGGGCTTTAGAAATTGCTGCTGCTGGTGGGCATAATCTAATTTTTGTCGGCCCGCCTGGTAGTGGGAAGACCATGCTAGCACGACGCTTACCAGGAATTTTACCGCCCTTAAGCTTTGCCGAATCTTTGGAAGTAACTCGTATTCATTCGGTAGCTGGTTTATTAAAAAATCGTGGCTCATTGGTACGCGATCGCCCTTTTCGCAGTCCCCACCACTCGGCATCCGGGCCTTCTCTTGTGGGTGGTGGTAGCTTTCCTCGTCCTGGAGAAATATCATTATCTCACAGAGGTGTACTTTTCTTGGACGAGTTGACAGAATTTAAACGAGATGTGTTGGAATTTCTCCGTCAACCTTTGGAAGATGGCTATGTGACAATTTCCCGCACCAAATTATCGGTAATGTTTCCCGCGCAATTTACTTTGGTGGCGAGTACTAATCCTTGTCCTTGCGGTTACTATGGCGATACCATCCAACAATGTACTTGTTCTCCTCGCCAACGTGAGCACTATTGGGCAAAGCTTTCTGGGCCATTAATGGATCGAATAGATTTACAAGTTGCAGTCAATCGTTTGAAACCAGAAGAAATTACTCAACAACCTACCGGAGAAACATCAACATCAGTCCGCGAACGAGTTCAACAAGCAAGCGATCGCGCAATTACCCGCTTCCAAGGAGAAGCAAATCTGCGTTGCAATGCCCACATGCAAAGTCGTCATCTCCAGAAATGGTGCAAGTTAGATGATGCTAGCCGCAATTTATTAGAAGTAGCGATTAGAAAATTAGGCTTATCGGCAAGAGCAAGCGATCGCACTCTCAAAGTAGCACGGACTATTGCAGATTTAGCGGGAGAGGATGAGCTAAAAACTAGTCATCTGGCGGAAGCGATTCAATATCGCACAATAGACAGAATGCAGTAAAACTATTAAATTCCTCCCCAAGAAGGCGATACTAACACCTTTGGGGGGATGTCTCTAGTCAGTCAATCAGTATCCAATATATCAGGGACTAAGCAACATCCCTTAGAAGGAGACTGATTGAATGAATTTGCAGGCAATTTGGAAGCTTTTCCAAGAGACATTCAAAGAATGGAGTGAGGATAAAGCCTCACGGTTAGCGGCGGCGTTAGCTTATTACACGATTTTTTCGATCGCACCATTGCTAATTATTGTAATTGCGATCGCAGGCGCAGTATTTGGAGAAGAGGCGGCAAGGGGTCAAATTGTCGGACAAATTCAAGGTTTAGTCGGGATAGAAGGAGCAAAGTTTCTCGAATCAGCCATTCAGAATGCTAACCAACCAAAGACAGGAGCGATCGCTTCTATCATTAGTGTCGTAGTTCTACTAGTGGGTGCTACTGGTTTATTTACCGAGTTGCAAGATGCCATGAATACGATTTGGGAAGTTAAACCCAAACCCGGACGCGGTGTAAATAACATCATTCGCCTACGTATTTTGTCCTTTGCAATGGTGATAGGTATTGGCTTTTTACTGTTAGTTTCCCTGGTAATTAGTACAGCTTTGACAACATTAGTAACATATTTTAGCAACTTGTTACCAGGTGTTGATTTCCTCTGGCAATTTGTCAATTTTCTTCTCTCTTTTGCTATAACTACAGTCTTATTCGGACTAATTTTTAAAGTTTTACCAGATGTCAAAATTGCTTGGAGTGATGTTTTAGTTGGAGCTTCTCTCACCTCAGTTTTGTTCTCAATTGGGAGATTTTTATTAGGACAGTATTTAGGTAATGGCAGTTTTGGTTCAGCTTATGGTGCTGCTGGTTCACTAGTGGTGATTTTAGCTTGGGTTAACTATGCCGCACAGATTCTTTTCTTCGGCGCTGAATTTACCCAAGTTTATGCTAGAAGGTATGGTAGTGGCATAACCCCAACGAAACATGCTATTCCTTTATCTGATAACACGGAATATAATGGCAAGGCTCAAACCAGGCAATCGTCTACAAACAAAAAGTCATCTTCTAACTTGATTAATCGCTTATTCCAGTCTTTTAAAAAGTCCAAACGCTTGAAACAAAAAAGGAAAAATCCGCGATTTTAATCCCTAGTGAGTTTTTATGTTTCTGATTCCTGACTCCTGAATTCTGAATTCTGTTCGATAAAAATCAGTTTTATGAAATCAGACCACAGATAAATAACCTAATACTGGATTTTTTCCAGCAATCTATTGAAAAAGGAAGAAAATCAGTGCTAATGGAAAAATTGTTTTTTATCGATTGGCAGGCAATCTTTGTTCCTAGCATCAGCGTCTTTGAGTTAATTATCCGTGGCTCACTAGTATACTTAGCACTGTTCACAGTCTTACGTTTCCTTCCTAGCCGACAACTAGGAACACTAGGAATCACTGATTTACTCGTAGTTGTGCTATTTGCTGAAGCTGCCCAAAATGCGATGGCAAGTAATTATACATCGATTACTGAAGGCGCTATCCTGGTGGGAACTGTGATTTTTTGGAGTTATTTGTTGAACTGGTTAGGTTACAAAATACCTCAGTTCCAACGTTTTATGAATCAGCCACCGCTACTACTAGTAAAAAATGGTCGGATGATTCAGCGTCATTTGCAACGAGAGTTAATTACAGACGATGAGTTGATGAGCAAGTTACGTCAGCAAGGTGTAGAATTTTTAGCCGATGTAAAGTTTGCATATATGGAGGCTGACGGTAGGATTAGCATCATCACTTTTGACTCAAAAACTAATTCCGTCCCTGAGCCAAAAGCAGCATTAAAAATTGATCTACATTAATTAGACTGTAAAATATGACGGTTGTATTCTGTGCCGAACTGTGATTGAGCGTTATACTTTGCCCGAAATGGCTAACCTGTGGAGTGAAACCTATAAACTAAAAACTTGGCTGCAAGTCGAAATCGCTGTGTGCGAGGCTCAAGCTGAACTCGGTTACATTCCATCTGAGGCGGTTGAAGAAATTAAAGCCAAAGCAGATTTTGATCCAAAACGGGTACTGGAAATTGAGGCTGTAGTTCGCCACGATGTCATCGCTTTCTTGACAAATGTCAACGAATATGTAGGTGATGCCGGACGCTATATTCACCTGGGTTTAACTAGTTCGGATGTTTTGGATACAGCTTTAGCACTGCAATTGGTTGCCAGCCTGGATCTATTATTGCAACGTCTGGAAGATTTGATTCAGGTAATTCGCGAAAAAGCACGAGAACATCGTCACACAGTGATGGCTGGCCGATCGCATGGTATTCACGCTGAACCGATTACTTTTGGTTTCAAGCTAGCTGGTTGGTTGGCAGAAGTGTTGCGACACCAAGAACGCTTGAGAATTCTCCGCCAAACTATTGCCGTGGGTAAGATTTCTGGTGCAGTGGGAACTTATGCCAATGTTGAACCCCGTGTAGAAGCGATCGCTTGCCAAAAACTCGGACTCAAACCCGATACGGCCTCAACCCAAGTTATTTCCCGTGATCGCCACGCCGACTATGTGCAACAATTAGCTTTGGTTGCAGCATCTATCGAACGCTTTGCTGTAGAAATTCGCAATCTGCAAAAAACAGACGTTTTAGAAGTTGAAGAATTCTTTGCCAAAGGTCAAAAAGGTTCCTCGGCAATGCCACACAAGCGCAACCCCATCCGTTCGGAACGGTTGACGGGAATGGCACGACTCGTCAGAAGTCATGCCGGTGCAGCTTTAGAAAACGTTGCTTTATGGCATGAGCGGGACATTTCCCACAGTTCTGTAGAACGGGTAATTTTGCCAGATGCTTGCACTTTGACCCACTTTATGTTGTCAGAAATAACCGACTTGGTGAAAAACCTGTTGGTCTATCCTGAGAACATGAAACGGAATCTCAACTGTTACGGCGGCGTTGTGTTCAGTCAGAAAGTGCTACTGGCTTTGATAGACAAGGGAAGCAACCGAGAAGATGCTTATGCGATCGTCCAAGAAAGCGCTCATGCCGCTTGGAATAAACCAGAAGGCAACTTCCAGGACTTGATTAGCAAAGACCCGCGTGTTACCCAAAGGTTGTCTCCAGAAGAACTAGAGGTGTGTTTCGACCCCCAGCAACATCTCCAGCATTTAGAAGAAGTTTACCAACGATTAGGAATTTAGGACTAATTTGCTTGTAGTGAGCGCTTAAGCGCTTGCTACTAACTTAATTAACGAAAAAATACGCAGATATTTTGAACCTCGCATCATCATTTAAATGTTATGTATCCAGCAAAACTGCATTTTTTAGCGATCGCCTGCCGATGACCCTAGGGGAAAAATGGTTGAAGAAGGCAGAAGGCAGAGGGCAGAAGGCAGAAGGAACAATTGGATGGGGATTCAGACCCCAACCAATTGTAAGCACCGTATAGACGGTGGGGTTTTATACCCTTGTTCCCTTCTCTACGAGACGCTACGCGAACGGTCACAGGCAGAGGCAGGAGGCAGTATTCCCTTCTGCCTCCTGCCTCCTGCCCTCTGCCTTTCTTGATAAAGTCGAGTTTAGGGATGGTAGACACCATCCCCATTTTTTATCTTTCTATTTCATCTACTGCTTTAGGAACTCCCGCAGTTAACACCTCGTGTCCCCCAGGTGTAACTAACACATCATCTTCAATCCGAATACCAATGCCAATCCATCGCGGATCAGTCTCTGGCTGGTCTTCTGCTAATTTGGTATCTGGCACAATATATAGTCCCGGTTCCACTGTCAAAATTTGACCTGGTTGCAAAATCTGCGGTTTGTCTTCACCATGCTGGTAAACACCTACGTCATGGACATCCAAACCTAACCAATGACTCGTGCGGTGCATATAATATGGCTTATATTTTTCTTCTTCAATTAACTTGTCAATTTCACCTTTGAGAATGCCGAGTTCAACTAAACCTTCCGTGAGGACACGCACTGCTGTATCGTGAACCAATTTGAAGGGATTACCTGGTTGCACTTGAGCGATCGCTTGTTTTTGCGCCTCCAAAACAATCTCATACAGCGCCTTTTGTTCTGGCGTAAATTTACCGCCAACAGGAAATGTCCGGGTAATATCGGAGTTGTAATAACCGTAAGCACAACCGGCATCAATTAGCAGTAATTCTCCATCCTGCATTTGACGATTATTTTCAATATAGTGGAGTACGCAAGCATTCACCCCGGAAGCCACAATGGAAGGATAAGCTGGCCCCATTCCACCGCGCACTCGAAAGATGCGTTCCATCTCCGCTTGGATTTCAAACTCATAACGTCCAGGTGCGGTGATTTCTTGGGCATAATTGTGTGCTTCAGTTGCGATCGCAACTGCTTGACGCATCAATTGCAACTCAGCTTCACTTTTGATCAATCTCATGCTGTTGAGAACAGGCCCAGTATCTTCAATGGCAATGGGCCCTGTACCACGCTTAGGATATGACCGCAGTAAACTTTGGTAATGTCCCAGGATTTGATCATTAAAAGTGCGATCGCGTCCTAAATGATAGTAAATGCGGCTGGCTTTTTCCAAATACTGCGGCAACTTTTCATCTAACTCACTAATGGGGTACGCTTCATCAGCACCATAAATTTCTTTGGCTGCATCTACCCCAGAAAGATAACCAGTCCATACTTCCTTTTCACGATCCTTCGGTTGGACAAATAGTACAAACCGATGTTCTGAATGATGTGGTGCTAACACTGCAACTGCCTGTGGTTCATTAAAACCAGTCAAGTAGAAAAAATCACTGTCTTGGCGATAAACATACTCGACATCGTTGTGCATCACTGCCATTGGCGCACTGCGAAAAATGGCTGTGCCATCACCAATTTTTGCCATTAATTGCTCGCGACGCTGCCGATATTCTGCTTGCATAGCTGATGTATTTATGAAAGTATTGTGTTATTTTACACTTTTGACAACTAGAGGATGCACAGATTATGCCTCTTAATAGTTGCTAATCTAAGTTATTCTAACCAATATTTGTGATTAGTTATTAGTTATTAGCCTTTTAGATACCACCATTACTATCAAAAGTGGCTTTAATTATTCCAAAAAGAGAAACTTTTTCCATCTATAAAAGGTCGGGTATGTACCAAAATCAAATTACCAATGACTAATGAATACTTAATTCAATTTTATCTATAAATCATCACATATATAAAGCACAAAAAATATTTTGCAATTGCTTATATAGAGCTTGAAAATTTCATGATAATCGTTTAAAACAAATAGGCGTTTATCTTCAAAGAATGACATTAATAAAGAAAAAATAGTTATAAAGAAATATTTAAAGCCTGGTAAATGTTATTTGGTTACAGAAAGAGATTGCCAAAAAAAGTTAAAAAAAGATGACAACCAATCATAAAACTACACCATGTTTGGAACTCAAAATACTTCAAAATCTTTGAATTCACAATGGGCAGAAACTTCCCAAAAAATACAAGCGTTAGCATCTCCTCTTGATACTTTAACTACTCTAAGTTCTGATTCGCTTTTGGGAAGTAAGAGTTCCTCACAACCAGAACAATCTGCGGTGGTGTCAGCAAATCCCAATCCTAATCCTTACTTAACCAGTGCGGCGATTGTTCCTGACTTTAATGGTGATGGTAAAACCGATAAACTTTGGGTAAATACCCAAACTGGTGAGATTATTGTTCGCCTGATGGATGGAACAACAGTTCTTGAACAGGGTTCACTGGGTCAATTTGACCTATCCGCCTATGATTACAAAATTGCCGAATTCAACAATGATGGCAAAACCGACTTCTTATTACGCAATAAGACAACCGGCGAGAATAGTATTGTGCTGATGGATGGCACAAGAGTTGCTAATGCAGCTGCTTTAACTAGCGTTGATGCAGCCTGGTCTCCAACAATTGGCGATTTTAATGGCGATCGCAAAACCGATATATTCTGGCATAATGCTACAACCGGTGAGAACGCTATTTGGGAAATGGATGGCACAACAGTTGTAACTGCAACTGTTCTAGACACTACAGACCCAGCACTAACTCCTACTATTGTTGATTTCGACGGCAACGGCAAGAGTGACATCTTCTGGCGCAACCAGACAACAGGCGATAACAGCGTTTGGTTTATGGATGGTACGCAAAAGAGTGAATTTGCGCTGCAATCACAAGACGCATCCTGGACTTATAGCGTTGGCGATTTCAACGGCGATTTAAGCACTGACCTGTTGTGGAGAAACGCTCAAACAGGTGAAAACAAGATTTGGACAATGAGAGGTATCTTAGTCACAGAAGGTGCGTTGGGCACACTTGACTCATCCTGGACTTCCAAAATTGGTGATTTCAACGGTGATGGCAAGACCGATATCTTCTGGCATAATGGAACCACAGGTGCAAACACCGCTTGGTTGATGGATGGTACAACAGTCGCTACTGAAGCTTTCTTACCGACTAATAATGCAGCCTTAACACCATCTCTTGGCGATTTCAACGGCGATGGTAAGACAGACATCTACTGGCGCGACCAGACAACAAGTGCAGACAACATTTGGACTATAAATGAGACGACAGCCGTTGAGACTCCCATCAGCGAAGCAGATAAACTGACCCCAGAGTGGTATACGTTCTAAAATCAGAATTCAGCATTCAGAATTCTGAATTCAGGAGGTAGGAGGTAGAAGTCATTATTCTCCCCCTGCTTCCCCTGGTTCTTTCTCAGTCTCTTTTATTCAAAACTTGTAACTCAAAACCTGAATTTCCCCATTCTCCGGCAATTTACCAGGGCTAATGGAAATACTATCTCCATTGCTACGCCGCACTGTCATCCCTTGCATCAAGGTCAGAAAATCATCGAGTGGTGAAATATCACACTTAGCAGCATCAGCAGCTTGTGTTCGGTAATGGGTCGGAATCACCAGCTTGGGATTTAACACTTGAACAGCCTGCTTTGCTTCTTCAGCATTGTAGGCTTTTGCACTGCCTCCCACTGGAATAAATGCTACATCGGGACGCCCCATCAGGATTTTTTGCTCAATGGAAATGGGTGCAGCAGCTCCCCCTAAGTGTAAAATATTAATTCCACCTTGCTTCCAACTCCAAGCGGTGTTTGAGCCAAACTGCTTACCACCTTTGCGATCGTGGTCTATGGCAATTCCTTGGAACTTAATGCCTTTGAACTCGTAAACTCCTGGTTCGTAGATGAGTTTTGCATTTCCTGGTAGTACGTCCACAGCACCTTCATCCAGCAGTTGACTGCTAATCAGTACTAAATCTGCTGCTACTTTTGGTGGACGATAGCCAGCAGTACAGCCGACTGCCCGAAATGGATTGACGAGAATTTTCGCACCGCCACCAGTAAAAAGAAAGCAAGTATGACCCAACCACTGAACTGATAAACCGCTAGATTGTGCGTCAGCTTGAGATTCAGAACCCAAGGTAGTAATCAAAGCTGTGACTAACCCCGCCCCAGCATAGCCCATCAACTGTCGTCGTTTCATTAATTATGCTCTTGACTGTAACTGTTCCAGAAAATTTCGCAATAACTGTTTTCCTGAAGATGTCAGGACACTCTCTGGGTGAAACTGGACGCCCTGAATGTGAGGATAGTTCCGGTGTCGCACTCCCATAATGGTGTTATCTTCAACCCAAGCGGTGATTTCTAACACATCTGGGCAAGTTTCACGTTCTATCACTAAACTATGATACCTGGTAGCGGTTAGAGGATTTTCTAATCCCCGGAAAACCCCCACCCCACTGTGAGACACCTGAGAGGTTTTGCCATGCATCAACTCTGGAGCAGGAATTATTTTACCACCGAATACTTGACCAATGCTTTGATGTCCCAAACAGACACCCAAAATTGGCAACTCTTTACCTAGCTTTTCAATCAATTCTAAAGAAATACCAGCATCTTCTGGACGACCAGGCCCAGGAGAAATAACTACGGCTTCTGGCTTTAATGCCCGAATCTCATCTATGGATATTTTGTCGTTACGAAAAACTTTAATATCATCTGCCACTGGGAATTCTGTCGCCAATTCTCCCAGATACTGCACTAAGTTATATGTAAAACTGTCGTAATTGTCGATAACTATAATCAAAGCTCATCACTCCTGGTTTTGACCACTCATCAGTTGCAAAAAGCATAGACAAATATCTCATGCTAAGTAAGTGGGTGTGAATAATTAAAGTAGGACTTATGCAAAAGTACACGCTGTAGGGGCAATACCCTTCGGGAAGCTGCAACTCTTGGAGACGCTTTGCGAATGCGTCTACATGAATTGCCCCTACCTAAAAATAAGGGTTTCGGCTATTGTTTACGTAAGTTCTGTAAAGGTTTGTAATAAGCGGCTCTAGGCGCTTACTACGAGCTAATTTAATTAATTTTATATTGCGTAAGTAACATAGTTTGATTTATTCTTGCCCACTTACTTATTTGTTCGCTAGCTGGAAAAATAACGCTGACGTGGACGCGTAAATGTAAAGCGGCTACTCTACAACAAGCGAATTCCTAAAGATTGCCAAGCAACTCTTTAGCTGGCGATCGCATTACTTAAATCTGGAATTGCTTATAATATATTCTCCAATGGGGATCGGATAGAGTTTGATCCTCTTACCGAGTCACTTCGCGATGCCTGCTGCGGACTGCATTTACGCAAAAAATCACACCTACAAAGCCGATATAATTAACGTTACCAGTGGAGGGAGCAATAGCGTGCCAGCTACCAGCACCGCCACCAAAGCAGAGACAAGGACTGCACCAGCCGCACAATCTTTAGCAATTTTTGCCAAATCATGGTATGTCTGCTTAACGGTTAAGTCTACAAGGGACTCAATCGCTGTATTTAGTAGCTCTAGTGCCAAAACTAAACCACTAGTTATACCAATTACCGCTATTTCTACGGCTTGCAGATGCAAAAAAACGCTTAAAGCGATCGCTAAAGCACAAACACTTACATGGATGCGAAAATTACGTTGAGTTTGAAAACTATAGCTGATTCCAGCCCAAGCATATTTAAAACTAACAAATAAATTAGAGGCTACTTTCCAAGAGAATTCCCGTTCGTTAGACACCAGTGTTTGTAACGAGTTAGGCGTTGGTGATGGAGAAATTTTTTGAGACATAGACTTAAAAATACAAAGATAGAGTTGCTACAGTGGGAATATTCGCCGATCTTAATGGCAGAATTAACTTTGAGGCAATCTTTAGGGAATTTTCCACAGAAGTATTATAAAAGTATTACCCAAAATTGACATTAAGGGATACACAAGCTACTGCTATTCCATGTCAATAGCAATACCTATTGCGTTCAGCAATCTCACTTGCTGTTCTAACATTCGCTCCAAACTTTCTTCATCAGGATGATCCCATCCCAAGAGGTGCAATAAACCGTGAGCAGCTAACCAGGCTAGTTCAGTTGGTAAGCTATGTTCTTGTTTTTGAGCTTGGCGTTGTGCTGTATCTACAGATACAATAATATCACCTAGATATAATGGTACAGAGGTCAGCATTTCTGCGCTTTGAGGAAAATCCACCTCCAAAGCAGCAAAGGCTAAAACGTCTGTCGGCTTATTTTGTTGACGATACTGAGCATTCAATTCTTGAATTTGCGAGTCATCTGTCAAACGCAGCCCGATTTCATAACTTGGCGCTGGCGGAATCTGAGGGTGAAGTATTTCCAACCAGTGATTAAACCAGTTTTCCCAAGTTTCAGGAGTAATGCGGGCGTGAGTGTCCCCGATTTTTAGAGATGTTGTTGGGGACAACTCATAAAAATATTCTTCTACATATAGTTCAACGCTCAGGGGCACACAGTCTCCTAGTCTGAGGTTTACGGTTTGTCGTTAGTGAGTTAGGTAAGCAAGACCAACAAGGAGAGCTAAAAGCCCTACGGCAGTCAAGGCAAAATGCTTTAGGGAAGTTCCACCCTTTCGCACCATGTTTCGCATGGCGAGTTTCACGTAACTAGGTTGAGGTTCTGTTGAAGGAGAGTTGCTCATAATTATTTGTCTACAGACTCTTTTATAACTGTAACAGTTGGTCTGGACATAGAATTGCGATCACCAATATATTGCTAAGGCGTTCCTCTGTGAAACGCCTTAGCAATCGGGGTGTTATGCAACGAGCGCCTCTATGCCGGAGTGTTTTCTACTAGTTTATTTTCTTGGCGCAGATAAGCTTGGATGAATGGATCAAGTTCACCATTCATCACATCAACAACAGCCGTTGTTTCAGTATTTGTACGCAAATCTTTCACCATTTGGTAAGGGTGAAACACATAGTTACGGATTTGGTTTCCCCAGGAGGCTTCGACCATATCGCCGCGAATTTCGGCAATTTCTTGGGCACGTTGTTCCTTGGCTATGACCAACAGCTTTGCTTTAAGGCGATTTAGGGCTTTCTCTTTATTTTGCAGCTGCGATCGCTCTTCTGTACAGCGCACGGCAAGACCAGTAGGAATGTGAACAATCCGCACCGCCGTTTCTACTTTGTTGACATTCTGCCCACCTTTACCACCAGAGCGGGTTGTGGTAATTTCCAAATCTTTATCTGGAATGTCCAACTGCACAGAGTTATCTATCTGTGGCATCACTTCGACCCCTGCAAAACTGGTTTGTCGCTTGCCGTTAGCATTAAAAGGTGAAATCCGTACTAAGCGATGTGTTCCCATCTCTGAACGCAAGTAACCATAAGCATAGCGACCAGTAATTTCTAGGGTTGCTGATTTAATTCCGGCTTCATCACCCTCTGACTCTTCAGCTAAAGTTACCTTATAGCCGTGAGCTTCGCCCCAACGGGTGTACATCCGCATCAGCATAAATGCCCAGTCTTGAGCATCTGTGCCACCAGCACCAGCACTAATCGTCAGTACAGCACCTTCAGCATCATAAGTACCAGAAAGTAACTGTTGTAACTCCCACTGGTCAAGGTCACGATTCAGTTTAGTGATGGTAGATTCTGCTTCTTGGAGTAGTGCCTCATCGGTTTCTAACTCCAATAACTCAACAACTGCTTTAGTATCTTCTAGATTGGCGTGCCAGCGATCATATTGCTGGAGATGAGCTTTCAGGTCATTAAGTTCTTGCAGCGTTTGTTGGGCCTGGGTTTGGTCATCCCAGAATTGTGGCTGTGATGATATTTTTTCGAGGTCTTGAATTTTGGCTGTCAGTGCAGGTACGTCAAAGATAGTCCTGGGTTTTACCCAGGCGGCCAGACAACGTTTCGATTTCGCGTTTGAGTTCTAAGACTTCCATAGTGCTTGCTGAATGATAGATAGAGCGCTTTGGATTGATAAATTGCTCTTTATTCTACTTGTATTTGTTAATTTTAGCTGTAGTTGAGCAATTTATCTCCGCACTAATTATATTGAGGTGAATTCCAGTAACAAATTTACCATAGCCATTGGTTTCGACACTTCGACTCCCTTAAGAGCAAGACGCACTCCAATACTGTTCGGTTAAGAGACGCGATGAATCGCCGTCTCTACAATAATCAGTCTGATGTTCGCTTTAAAAACTGAAAGTCTTGATATACAAAATTTTTATGTACCTCATTTAGCTTTGTAAAAGTTATATCTACATATTTTACTATTTCATACTATTAAAACGATGAAAAACCCGTGGTTGTGAAAAATTTAACCACGGGTTTCACTTTATAAAACTTTACTTTTGTTAGTGTCTACAGGTAATTAATCGCGGCCATTGATGGCAATTAGCAACCGCAAGATAAAGACAAACAAGTTGATGTAAGTTAAGTACATCGACAAAGCAGCAGGCAGATATTGGTCATCGCTGTAAGTGCGGGGCAAGATGTAGAAATCGACAACAGAAACTCCAACAAACAGAAATACTCCTAAACCGGAGATGGCAATTTCTAACCAATTTGGCGTGTAAACACCAAACATGGCAAACCCAAATTGGGCGAGGCACACAACCACCAAAGCGATAACGCCAAGATTGATGGTTTTCGTCAAAGCCATCCCATCTTGTTCAGAGAGATTTGAACCAATTTGACGGGCGAAAATAAAGGTGACACCACAACCAAGGGCAGCCAATCCAATGCCTTGAATGCCAACACCTTGGGATCTCAAAGCGACAAATATCAAGCCACTGAGGGTATATCCAGACAAGAGGCTGTAGGTTGCCAACAGGGGTAACGCAAGACCCTTGTTACCTTTTTGGGCAACATTTTGGGCAACAAAGAACAAAATTAACTCCAAAATCACTGCACCAATGAAGGTGGGAAAGAATATTTCGGGGTTAGTACGGATAACTCCTAAACCGCCGTAGGTTCCTAATGCCGTTAGCACTAATCCACCACCGACGTAGGGGAGGGCATTGGCAATCACGTTTGGGCCCACGAGAGCGCGAGATTTAGCCTCACGGATAGCTTCACGAAAATTACTGGTATTGCTCATATTGAAAACTGTTTTTTAGGAAAACGTTCTGCTTATTCCTATTCTTACCAATCTTTGCGGTTAACAGCCAAGGATTTATATAACTAAGTACAAATCCCCATAATAATAGGTCGGAATTCTGTTTTCTGTAGCTTGGGTTTTGTTCTTCAACCCAACTTTCAATTTGGATTTTCGACCTTTATTAATGACGGTGCGTACTAAAAGATAAAGTTGCCCAGTTTCTTTTGCAATTAATTCAGTACCAATTCACGTTGCTCTCACTATGACAGATGGCTATTCGGTCAGTTATGCATTGTTCAGCATAAATAGCTAGTTTTTGTTGCAAAAGCTAAAGATTATGTGCCATTCAAGAGTTATGTGAAAAACAAAAATAACCTGCAACAGAGAGGTTAGCAAAATCATGCGTACAAATACTGAATTATGGAGTTAGACCCCTCATAAGTTCAGTGAAACGACGATGGCTTATTCTTCCCTGACTAAGCAAAATAATAACAGCTTAGAAGAAAATATACGCAACTCCATTATCTCAGGAATAGGAGTTACAACAAAGGAATGTATATGGCAACAAGTGAGTCCTCTTTACGAACTGATGGTATAGAATTATTACACTTGTACCACCAGAATCCTTCTATTAAACTTCGTAATAAACTTGTACAGTTACATACTGGCTTAGTGCGGAAGATGGCTCATAAATTCAGCCATCAATGTAATGAACCTTATGAAGATTTAGAACAAATCGGTTATTTTGGTTTGATTAGGGCAATTGAGCGCTTCGACCCCAGTCAAGGATATGCTTTTAGTTCCTTTGCAGTGCCATATATTCGCGGTGAGATGCTGCACTTTTTGCGCGATCGCAGTACTCTATTAAAAATTCCCCGTCGTTGGCAAGAACTGTACAATGAAGGACAAAAGGTTCGCAAAGACTTGTCAATGTCTTTAGGTCGTCCGCCCAAGGATGCTGAAATTGCCAAGCAACTTCGGGTATCTCTACAAGAATGGCAAGAAACTAAGTTAGCTGCTCAAAACCGGATGCCTTTGAGTTTAGATGCGACCGCAGTGAACTATGTCGATTGCCAAATAACTTTGGGTGAAGCACTTCCTTGTCCTCGTTCTCATGTTCTTTTGCAACAAGAAGAAGAACGCCAACAACTCCAAGGCGCAATCAATATGTTGGAAGAAAAGCCCCGCATGGCAGTTGAAATGGTGTTTTTGAAGGAACTTTCTCGCAAGGATGCTGCGAAGAATATTGGCACTAGTCCAATGACAGTAACACGCTATCTGCAAAAGGGAATTCAAGATTTAATTTGCTATTTGCAACCACAGGTAATGCCGACTGGATCGTAGTCATTAGTCAATGGTCAGTGGTTAGTAGAAAAGCAACTGACAAATGACAAATGACAAATTACTAGTTATCGAGATTTTAAATCAGCGATCGCACCTTTGGTCATAGCAGCAATAGCTTGATCTGTCGCTTTCGGCAAATGATAATATTTACCGCCTGCTGTTTGTGATAATTCTTTAGCAAAGCCAGTAGATACAAATTTACTTTCCGTATCAATTACTAATAGTTGCATCCCCAAAGCACGAATTCTGGCAGCAATTTCTAATAATTCTCCTTTGATATCTGGCTTTTCTCCTGGTTCGATCGGTTCACCTAAAGAACGCGCTAAGGGAATATTACCCCGCCCATCGGTGATTGCTACAAGGACAACTTGCCCAATATCTCCACTCATCTGGGCATTTAAGCCAACGCGCACAGCTTGAGTTAAACCATGCGCTAGGGGCGAACCTCCACCACAGGGCAACCTTTCCAAACGGTTACGCGCCAAAGCAATAGAACGTGTTGGAGGCAATAACACTTCCGCCTGTTCTCCCCGGAAGGGAATTAATGCTATTTGATCGCGGTTTTGATAAGCTTCTGTTAACAGTTGCATCACCGCACCTTTAGCCGATTGCATTCGATTCAGGGCCATTGAGCCAGAAGCATCTACCACAAATACTACCAACGCCCCGGCTTTGCGTACCAGGCGTTTCGAGCGAATATCAGGTTGTTCTACAATAACTTTTCTATCTGGTTGTCTTTGTCTTCGCGCTTTTTGATAAGGAGCCGCAGCTCTTAAGGTGGCATCTACTGCAATGCGTCGCGCTTTTCCCTTGGGCAACATCGGCTTAATGTAACGTCCCCTGTCATCGGAAAAGATGACACTGCGACTACCAGATTTACCTTGCCGCTTCGCCATTTGAGTAAAATACAGCACGTTGTCATCAAGAATTACCCCTTCTGGATCAAAAATGAATTCTTCCGGGATGCTGGGGGGTTCTTGCTCTTGATTTTCTTCCTTTTCTTCCTGTTCTTCTTGTTCTTCCTCTTCTGATTCGTCCTGGGGTTCTTCTTGATTCTGTTGCGGTGGGGGTGGAGGCGGTGGTGGTGATTGTTCTGGTGGTGGTGTCTGGACAATTGTGGCACGTGGTACAATCACCAGTTCCACAGCACGGCGCAAATCTTCAGCATTAACTGTTGTTCGTCCCTCCAAAGCCGCAGCAGCTTTGGCAACCCGCGTGGCAAATAACTCGGCGCGATGTCCCTGAACTCCTCCGCGAATGGCTTCATCCACTAAGTAGGCAATTTGTTCATGGGTGATGATTACTTCTTTTAACCATTCCCGTGCCAAGATGATTTGGGTTTTGAGGGAGTCTAAGTCTTCGCTGTACTGTTGGAGGAAGTTTTGGGGAGATTTAGAATAAGCGATCGCTTGCTCTACTGCTTCTACTCTTTGATCTAAGCCGAGGACACCGTCAGCAGAAAGTGCGATCGCAATTCTATCTAATAAATGCTCTCGTAATCCGCCTTCTTCTGGGTTGTAGGTGGCAATAAATAGGGATTTGCACGGATGCTGAAAACTAATCCCTTCCCGTTCAATCTGGTTGCGTCCGTCAGATAATACTGTTAAAAGCTGATTTGATATTTGGTCATCTAATAGATTAATTTCATCTACGTAGAGTACACCCCGGTTTGCTGTAGCAAGTAATCCAGGCTGAAAAATGGTATCACCTTGTTTTACCGACTTTTCAACATCCACAGAACCGAGGAGTCGGTCTTCGGTGATACCTAGAGGAATTTGTAAAAAAGGTGCGGGAATAATTTCGACGGGCACATCTTGAATGTCTTTGTCTCCGTACTCCGCCAAAAGTTGATCGTCCCATTCTTCTGGGTGGTTGGGGTCGCAATTACTGATTGAACCTTTGACAACTTCAATGGGCGGTAGGAGAGCGTGGATAGCACGAGCCATTACAGATTTTGCTGTACCGCGACGACCTGCGATCGCTACTCCTCCCAAACCAGGATCAACGGCTGCTAACAGCAAGGCTAATTTAATTGCTTCTTGACCGACTACAGCTGTCAAGGGAAAGGCAGTGATGGTGGGGTTGATAGTAGGCGCAGGCATTGTTTGCTTTCATAGCGAGTCTTGGCCTTTAGCATACCAATTTCTGACACATCTTAGAATATAAGTGCGATCGCCTCCAATGGGCGAGTGCCATAACATTTAGCTTGAGAGGAGAATTTATAAGTATTGCTCAGGCTAAACGCTTCACCTAGCTGAATAGCACGGGCTTACTTATATTATATCGCTTGGTGTAGGGGCACGGCATGCCGTGCCCCTACGGGTGTACCTCACAGAAACGAGAACTGCTATATCGAAGTTATTAGTCCCAATGACCAATGACTAATGACAATTAACCAAAATGCTGAATAATTGCCTCGGCAAATTCAGAACATTTTAAGGGTTCTACTGGCGGTTCTAGCAACCGGGCTAAATCATAGGTGACTTGACTATTTGCGATCGCATCGCTTAAACCTTTCTTAATTAGGTCTGCGGCTTCTTGCCAACCCATAAATTCCAGCATCATCACACCAGACAAAATCACTGAACCTGGATTAATCCGATCTAAGCCGGCGTGTTTGGGTGCAGTGCCGTGGGTAGCTTCAAAGATGGCACTAGAATCACCAATATTTGCCCCTGGCCCCATTCCCAATCCCCCAACAATGGCGGCGGCGGCATCAGACAAATAATCGCCGTTCAAGTTCATTGTCGCCAAAATCGAATACTCATCTGGTCTGGTTTGGATTTGTTGAAAAATACTGTCAGCAATCCGGTCATTCACCAAAACTTTCTCTTTCCATTTGCCATCGCCGTGGGTTGCCCAAATTGTGTTAAGAACAGTTTCAACTTCCTTGACAACTTGCGCTTTCTTGTCTGGAGTCAGATTATCAAACCCAGGCTCAATCTGGCGGGCGTTTTCTTCCAAGGAAATATTCGGATTTTTTTCCTTGTTACTCAAAATCCAAGATTCCTGTTCAGTGACAGTTTCTTGGCGGAATTCACTAGTTGCTAGTTCATAACCCCAGTCGCGGAAAGCGCCTTCGGTGTACTTCATGATGTTGCCCTTATGCACCAAAGTCACTTGTTGCTTGTTTTTGGGCAATAGTAAGGCGTGTTTGATGGCACGTCTGACTAGACGCTGAGAACCAGTTTTGCTGATGGGTTTGATGCCAATACCAGAATCAAGAGGAATGCGTTTTTTCCCATGTTCTGGGGTGGCGGGGATTAGTTCTTCGTTAAGAATCTTAATTAAGCGATCGCCGATTTCGCTACCTTGTCGCCACTCAATGCCTAAATAAATATCTTCTGTATTCTCCCGATAAACAATTACATCAAGCTTTTCGGGATTTTTGTGGGGTGAGGGCGTACCTGCATAGTAACGGCAAGGACGCACGCAGGCATACAAGTCAAAAATTTGTCGCAGCGCTACATTTAAAGAACGAATCCCACCCCCAATGGGAGTAGTCAAAGGCCCTTTAATAGCTACACCATATTCTTCAATTGCTGTTAGAGTATCTTGAGGTAAATACTGATAAGTCCCGTATAAATCACAAGCTTCGTCTCCAGCGTAAACCTTGAACCAACTAATTTGACGCTGACCCTTATATGCTTTGGCTACCGCAGCGTCGAGGACTTTTTGGGTAGCAGGCCAGATGTCTATACCTGTGCCGTCGCCACGAATAAAGGGGATAATTGGATTGTCCGGTACTACTGGTTCACCATTTTTGAAGGTGATTTTTGCTCCGGCTGCGGGGGGGGTAATCTTTTCGTACATTGTTCACACACTCCTAATCGATACGCTGCTATTCAAAAAAACCTTATGTGGCAGGCTTGTATATTTTGCTGTGTCTTGTGTTCACCAAGCCATAAGGCGCAGATTTTCCCCCTATTCCCCTTGTACATTATTTGGGGATTAAGTGTGGGATTCAGTGAAGCGATCGCAATTTTGTACGATTAAAAATAGTAAACTACTTTTCGCTATCAGTGCTTCACCTTGGAGAAGCCAGATAACTTACCGCTCTTTCACTGACCGCTAAAACGAGAATTGGCATGACAGACCCAATGATTTTATCAGGCCCTGCTAATGACATCGACTCCCTCCGACAACCGTTAATCGCTGGGTCTGAAAAAGTCCAACAACAGATAATCCCACAATTAGCTGAGTTGGGTAATGACGGATTAGACGTGTTGATGGAATTTTTACTGAAACGACGTGAGAACCCAGCGAATTGGGTTGATGGCAAAGCTTACCAAGTCCTTTATAACTCCGATGCACCTCAAGTCAAAGAGTTTCTGCGCTCCTCTTTTCCTGAGGGAATTGTACCTCTAAAATCAGAGTGCGGGATTAACTACAATTCTTTGCAACAGCTACTTGCTGTTCAAGACTTCCAAGCAGCCGATCGCGTCACCATCGAAAAAATGTGCGAACTATCAGGGCCAACGGCTGTGCAACGAAAATGGTTGTACTTTACTGAGGTAGAAAATACCTCGGCTGTTGACTTGCAAACCATTAACAACCTCTGGTTAGTCCACTCGGAAGGTAAATTTGGTTTTTCAGTGCAGCGAGAAATTTGGTTAAGTTTGGGTAAAAATTGGGAGAATTTCTGGCCGAAAATTGGCTGGAAAGCAGGTAATACCTGGACGCGATACCCTAACGAGTTTACCTGGGATTTAAGTGCGCCTAGAGGTCATTTACCCCTTTCTAATCAACTTCGGGGGGTACGAGTTTTTGCTTCTTTACTCTCTCACCCAGCTTGGTTGAAAAATCCAGAAAAATGATTTTGAGCCTACGGACAAACAGATTATGATCAATTCCACCAACCGAGAATTCTACGTCATCATTGAACGGGATGAAGATGGCTACTATGTCGGGGAAGTTCCTCAGCTAAAAGCCTGTTACAGTCAGGGAGAAACAATTGATGAGTTGATGGTTAATATGAAAGAAGTAATTGAACTTTGTTTAAAGGATGTCTGAGAAGTCAAAAATATCATATTGTAATCTGCGAGCAGAGTATGACTTAAAGAGCCTAAAAGTCAGAAAATTTGGTTCTGAACGAAAGAGTTTTGGTAAGACAACAATTCGTTTAGAACCTGATGTTGCAGAGGTTTTTCCTAATGCCGATGCTGTCAATGAGGCTCTAAGATTTCTGATTAGAGTTGTGAGTTTCTACACTTGTAAAGCACCCTCACAGTTCCTCGGAGGGTGCGGATAAAACCTCCTAGTGCTTAGTTGGAAGTGCCGCAGATCCCAAACTGAAAACATCAAATCAGATCATGGCAAATGTTCGTCTAGAAGATATTAAGCGTAGATTCAATAACGTCACCGCGATCGAGGATATTACCTTTGAAATTCCTGATGGCGAGTTTTGGGTTTTAGTCGGGCCATCGGGTTGTGGGAAGTCTACAATTTTGCGAACGATCGCAGGTTTAGAAACCGCTACATCTGGCAAACTCTTTATTGGCAATCGCTTGGTGAATAATATTCCAGCCAGACAGCGAGATGTGGCGATGGTGTTCCAAAACTACGCTCTCTATCCTCACATGAGTGTGGCGCAAAACATCGGCTTTGGCTTGCAAATGCGGAAGGTTGACCGAAAAATCATTCAAGAACGGGTGATGAATGTGGCGCGATCGCTTTCTCTAGATCATTTGCTGGATCGTAAACCCAAACAACTTTCTGGGGGACAGCAACAACGAGTAGCATTAGGGAGAGCGATCGCTCGTGAACCCCAAGTATTTTTACTTGATGAACCTTTATCTAATTTAGATGCCCAATTGCGTGATGATACCAGGGCAGAATTGAAACAGTTACATCAAGAATTAGGCATTACCACTGTTTACGTCACCCACGATCAAGTTGAAGCGATGACTTTGGCTGATAAAATTGTCGTGCTAAATCGCGGGCGGATTCAACAAATTGGCGATCCCCAAACTATTTATGCAAGTCCTGCTAATCAGATGGTGGCAAGTTTTTTAGGGAGTCCACCGATGAATATTTTGCCTGCAATCTATCAAAATAATGGTTTTGATGTTAGTGGGCAGTTATTAGCAATTCCAGCAGTTGTGAAAGAAAAATTGCAGTTGCGTCAGGGACACAGTTTTGATTTGGGAATTCGACCAGAGCATATAAAAATCAACACTGATTCGGAACGGGCTGAACGCCCCGCTACCGCTAACAGTAGTCAAAACTCAGGACTATTATCAGTTGAAGTTAAAGTGGTGGAACCTCTGGGAAGAGAAACTTTAATTCGTGCTGGCTTACCTGGTTCTGCGGTGGTGTTAAATATTCAAGTAGGCGGGGATGTGCGTCCACGTCCAGGCGATCGCCTTTCTCTACAACTTGATTTAAATCAGTTATTTGTATTTGATCCCAACACTGGGGACAGAATCTTATAAAGAGTTTCTTAAACTACCAGAAATAATCGCTAATTTCCAATTTTTTGTAGCCAGAATCTAAGAAAATAAAAGCTGCAATAGAGACTTAATGGATTAGCTGCAAAAACTTATATGACTATTAATCGACGCCATTTCTTGTTTTTACTGACAGCAGGTGCGGGTGCTTTTACATTAGATGCTTGTGCATTGGCAGAGAAATCTCCAGAGGGAAACACTGCAACTCCCGACACAACACCAAAAACAACACCAAATACAACAGGGGCTATCCAACTACCACCTTTAGCTTACGCCTACGAAGCACTGGAACCACACATCGATGCTAAAACGATGCAATTTCACCACGATAAACACCATGCAACTTATGTGAAAAACCTGAATGCCGCGTTAGCCAAACACCCAGAACTCAAAGGCAAAACTGTTGAAGAACTGTTGCAAAAACTTGACAATGTACCACAAGATATTCGCAGAGCAGTACGCAATAATGGCGGTGGTCATGTTAACCACTCAATGTTTTGGGAAATTATGAAGCCAAAAGGTGGAGGAGAACCAACAGGAAATATAGCCTCCGCGATTAATCAAAATTTTGGCTCTTTTGCAGCTTTCAAAAAACAGTTTAATGAAGCTGGTGCTGGTCGTTTTGGTAGTGGTTGGGTTTGGCTAGTGCGTAACAAAGGTGGCAAGCTGGAAGTAACAACTACAGCTAACCAAGATAGTCCCTTAAGTGAAGGCAAATATCCCATCCTGGGTAATGACGTATGGGAACATGCATATTATCTAAATTACCAGAATCGCCGCGCTGATTATTTAGATGCTTGGTGGAATGTGGTCAATTGGGATGAGATTAACAAGCGGTTTGCAGCAGCAAGTAAATTGGCTTAAACATTGGGACATAGAGAGACAGGAAAAATAAAAATTTGATCTTCCTCTGCTGTCAAAGTAATTCGTAATTACAAGACGCTTAGGACTTACGCATCAACTACGAAATGTAGGGGCAATTCATGAATTGCCCCTACGGAAAATCAAGGCTTTCACATCATTTTTGCGTAAGTCCTGACGCTCTCTACGTTCGCGCAGCGTGTCGCAGACAGGCGCTAAAAGTGTAGCTTGCTTCTCTGTAAGAGTACGCGAACTTGCTCTAAGCGTTCGCGGTAGCCTCTCGTAGAGAAGGCTTTACACTGCGCTATCAGTAGACGCTTGTACCCTTTATAATTCAATACGGTTCAGTTAAGGACTACTGGCAAAAATTTTGGGTTTTCGAGACGCGATAAATCGCCGTCTCTACAAGTGTTTTGGTCTTATCTGAACTGTATTGCTTTATAATTACGAATTACGAATTACGAATTAGTTAAAGCGGTTTTTGAGTAGGTACACCAACAGCACGAGGAAACTCAATCGGTGTGGTGGCTATCTTACGCAAATACACACAGTGCCGAATGCTGTGACTCAGGGGTGTTGTAAATTGTTCGATTGATTCAATAACGCCACCCAACTGGCTCACAGCATTTTGCAAAGCAGTTGTTTCCTCCTTTGTCCAATTACCGCGATAAATTATGGCTAGACCTCCCTGTTTGAGCAGTGGTAGCGTATATTCTGCACAGACAGAAGCCGCCCCAACAGCACGGATTAGGGCAATATCGTAAGCTTGCCGGTGCTGGGGATGATGACCGATTTCTTCAACCCTACCAACAAGAGTTTTGGCATTGGTAAGGGCAAGTTCAGTCAATATATTGTCGAGAAAAGTAATTTTTTTCCGAGTTGAATCGAGAAGAGTAATTGTGCAATTAGGTACAGTAATTGTCACTGGAACACCCGGAAAACCCGCACCTGTACCAATATCGATGAGAGTAGGGGAAGTTGGAGAGAAATTTGCTGATAATAGGGGTGCAATTCCTCGCAGAGAATCCCAGAGATGTTTTTCCCAAAATTCTTGGGGGTCAGTGATCCGAGTTAAATTTAGTTGGCGATTACCTTCTAGGATTAACTCATAAAGCCTTTGGAATTGAGCTTGCTGTTGAACAGTTGGCTGCCAATTGAGAGTTTGCTGCCAGATTTCTGCCATTTCAGGCAATTTGTCGTCATTTGTCATTTGTCGTACCCTGCGGGAAGCCGCAGAAGCGTCTATGTCATTTGTCATTTGTCATGGGGCATAGCTATTCTCCTTATCCCCTTGTCCCCCTACTCTTTTCTTACACTATCGGTAGAGGTTCTTTAACTTTGGCTTCTAGTGTCTTTGGGTCTACTGATTGTAGTTCACCGTGGTTGAGTGTCCAGCAACGATCTGCGATCGCTAACAAATCCCCAGCATCGTGTGTCACTACCAACAGTGTCCAATCTTGTTTCAGTTTCGCTAATAAATTTACCAGTTGCCGACGCATTGACCAATCTAACCCAGCTGTGGGTTCATCTAATAACAGTAAATTTGGCTGGCGAATTAATTGCACTGCTAAAGCCAAACGTCGTTGCTGACCACCACTCAAAGCATGGGGAGCGGCGGAAAGCGATAAATGCTCTAATCCCACCTCACTCAGCGCTTGTCTGACTCGTTCTGACCCTAACTCAGGATGTCCTAAACGCAATTCTTCTAAAATGGAACCACCGCAAAAGTGCCGTTCTGGAAACTGAAACACCAACCCAGCCAATTGTTGTAGCTGTTCGGGTATAAGTTCTTGTTCCCGCCAGAAGAGTGCGCCGCTAGTGGGTTCGGCTAATCCCGACAAAATTTCTAATAAGGTACTTTTACCCGAACCACTCGGGCCAATAATCAGACCTAGCTGCTGGGGTGCTAATTCCAAATTGATCGATTTGAGAATCGCTGTTGGGCACGCTGTCGGGTGATAATTTATATTTCGGAGATAGAGCATTTGTTAAAATTACCAAAAAGTCAGCAAATTACTGATTAACTACACTGAGAGTATCTGGAAAATTCTGGAAAAATTTCTGTCACATTACCTGCCTTAACACCTTAATCTAGCAGCAAGAATCATCTACTTTTTCTCCATTGTGGCAGACTCACCCTTAAACAATCGCTATAACAAGCCTGCTAACACGGAAAAATTACCAAAGTCAACCTTTATATAAGAAAATTTTGATTGAAGCAGAGACATTCTAAGTAACACATACAACTATTTCAACCGCAATTATTCTGAGGGTTAAAATGACTAAAAAGTTTTCTTCGCCTCGATTATTAGTGTCTGCGAGACTCACTACCCTTGCTCAGACTGCTTTTGGCGCTGCGATCGCCTTTGGCGTTGCCCCTTGGGCAATCGCACTTAATCTGTGCGTAAATCCCTCCCTGGCTGGTGATCCGTTTCGCAATAGCGAACCTCATCAAATTGGCGACCAAACAGAAGCAGCTTTTAAAGCGATTTTCCAACAGGGCAACTATCCAGCAGCAGAGCGGTATCTGCAACAAGCAGTATCCAAAGAGCCAGATGAACCTCTAGCTTATGCCATGAAGGCATCTTTAGCATACGGAAATAAAGATTGGGCTAAACTAGCCACCTACAGCCAGAAAACTCTAGAAACTGGACAAAAACTGATTTCTAGCGATCCATTGCGTGGTAATTTATACACTGCTGTTGGTCATTTTTTAGAGGGGGCAGTTGTTCTTACTCGTGAGGGTACAGTCAATGGTGTGCCGCAAGCCTTTAATCGACTGCGGCAAGTTTATGAATATTTAGACAAAGCTGAAGCAATTTCTGCCAACGATCCAGAACTAAATTTAATCAAGGGTTATATGGATTTACTATTGGCGGTTAATTTGCCTTTTGCTAGCCCAGATCAGGCAATGGGACGGTTAAAACAAAATGCTGCTCCTCAGTATCTAGTGGATCGAGGTATTGCTCTTGCTTACCGGGATTTAAAACGGTATCCACTGGCGCTAGAATATGTCAACCGGGCCATTAAAACCACATCCGATAATCCAGAAATTTATTATCTTAAAGCTCAAATCCTTAAACAACTGGGGCAAAAAGAAAAAAGTCAGGAGATGATCCAGGACGCGATCGCTAATTTTGACAAAGCATTGACTAAAAAATCCCAACTCCCAGGCGATTTAGTCAAACAAATTGAGCGTGAACGCAGCAGTGCTGTTAGCCTGAAGAATCTTTAGCCTCCATTCCCTACTTTGATATGCTTATTTGCAGAAGAGTAATTGAGATATTAGACCAAAATGGAGATTCAGTTCCGCGAAATTAATCCTTTTGATATGTGGATTTGGCTGAAATTCAGCACAAATCCTTCTGCGCGTGAGAAGCAGTATGTAGAAGAAGTCTTTAATTCCTGGTTTTATTTAGGTAAATTGGGTGCATTTAATGCAGAGAATCTCCAGGTGCAGGACACTGGACTCGATATCAGCTACATGAATTATGATGAACAAGGCTATGACAAAAGCCTACTAGCATTGATGCACAACATCGGTGAGTTTGAATATGAGGGACAGTGGGGGCGTTGTTGGTTTGACTTAGGAACCAGTGATGCGATCGCATTAGATATTTTAATCAACGCTCTCACCCAGCTAAGTCAGGAATACGTCACCATTGAAGAATTGTACATCGGTGGCGAAAATCCAGATTGGCCTATTGAGGATAGCGAAAGTCGTCCTCAGTCTATTTATGATAATTAGTTACAAAAATGAATAAAGCAGGCGAAATTCGGGTAATAGCCTTGGGGCTAATTCGAGATGGCGAACGCATATTTGTTTCTGAAGGCTATGATCCCGTAAAACAAGAAACATTTTATCGGGCTTTAGGCGGTGGTGTTGATTTTAGCGAAACCAGCCATGCCGCCTTAGAACGAGAGTTTCAAGAGGAAATTCAGGCAGACTTAACGAATATTAAATATCTAGGTTGTATAGAGAACCTGTTTACATTTAATGGTAGGCAAGGTCATGAAATCATTCAGCTTTATCAATGTGACTTTGCTGATTCAAAATTTTATCAACTGGAAAGTCTAATTTTTTCAGAATCACCACATCATAAACATAAAGCGTTATGGATAGATATCTCTCGCTTTAAATCTGGTGAATTACGATTAGTACCTGAAGTATTTTTTGAATATTTATAAATCACGATATTCAGCCATTGCCTCGGTTGCAAGTTTGGCAAGCATATCTGGAGAAGGAGCAAAAGCTTCATCCCAACGGCGTTCATCTTCTAGTTCTTCCAAAATCATCGCCGCGATGCCTACGACGGGCTACGCCTACGCATCTTGTTCATTGGCAGGCAAGTTTTTTAGTTTGGCGATCGCTTGTTCAAGTAGCTCAGTCATAGCTGTCAATTGTTACGAAAGTCATACTATAAATTATCTCTGCTTGCACTCTGTTGGGGTTTTTAGGGTGCGATCGCTCTAATCAACACTCAAACGATTCCATTAAAGTAAATCTTCTTCAGATAGCTGGGCTATTTTCATCAAGGCTTTCAAGGTTCCAACTTTCAAATCTTGATTGAGGTGAACAGGAATTGACAGGATTTTTTGTACTTCCGGGTTTTCATAAATATGATGACTGCCAGTAATTCTTTGCAAAACCCAACCTTTTTGTTCCACAAGGATTGGTAAATTACCATAGCAATCGCTTTTATGTCCAGTCTTCTGTGCGTAAACCCACAATTTGTCCAAAATCAGAGGAATTACGAGTCAATAGAATGGCTTGATTTACTAGGGCGATCGCAGCAATTTTCAAATCCATTGTGCCAAGTCTTGGATACGCCTTTTTTAGACGTTGGAATTCTTTAGCTGCTTGCTCATCAAATTCTAGAATTGGGATAGCACAGTAATTAGTTAGTTGCCTATTTAACTGTTTGTAGGCTGCAACTTGTCCCTCAACAGTTTTAGCTTTTTTTATATAACTCAACCACCCTCGCATTTGCTCCTCGTAGCTAATGATTGTTGCTACAACCTCATTCGGATTGACATTCGCCAACCGCATGAAAAGACCTTGTGCCCCTACTCCTCTACGTTCCAAAACGCTGAGATGATCGGTATCAAAAACGTACATTTATATATCGTGTGGTTCTACAGAATTTGAGCGCAGGGATTCACGATATTCGCGCCCTAGTTGCATAGCTTCATCATAAGCTGAGTTATCAGTAAATGTTCCAGCAATCTTTTCCCACCAAGGTATTGTCGGGGAGGAAACAACCTCTAATTTACTTTTGAGGCGTGCAACTTCTGCCTCTAGAATCGCTACTCGTTCTTCTAATTTTCCCGATATTGTTGACATAACTTACTTATCTTCGAGATATTTCACAACTAACTATTGCTATGATCGCATCTTGTTCATTGGCAGGCAAATTTTTTAGTTTAGCGATCGCTTGTTCAAGTAGCTCAGTCATAGCTGTTAATCGTTACGAAAGTCATAGTATAAATTATCTCTGCTTGCATTCTATAGGGGTTGTTAGGGTGCGATCGCCACTTGGGTGTTTATGCCTGGACTTAACCTAAAAGAATACCGGACTATTAACACCAGGCCAATGTGCAATCACTCTGTCTCTAATACGAGTGATCGCTTGACAATTAGAGCCAGATTATAGTAACAATAATGGCTAGCACTGAACATTGATTAACGCTTGCCTTTTAGTTCTAGTTTCCATGTTTCCACTTTTTTCAATTGCTTGTGATTGTCTATGCTTTGAACACCTTATTTTACTCTAAACTACTTCTCAGTAAGTCTGAGATATGTTTTCACTTGATGACTAATCTTTTTCTACCGATCAAACAACAGCCGCCTCTGGAATCGCACCTTGCATTCTCCCAAAAGCATCAATCAAATTCTGCAATTGTTGATCTGCTTTAAAAACTCCTAAACCGCGCACCGTCACTTTACCTGGAGAATACACAAAGCGCGTCTTGAGATTGTCTGGTAAATTCGCCGCCAATAAATTCCAAGCTGGTTCCTCCATCGGCGTTTCTAAAACTACGTGCTGCTTTTGTTCTGGTTTAATCCGGCTAAATCCGAGCTTTTTCGCTAGCTGTTTGAGTTCCATGACTCGCAAAAGTTGATTTGCAGGGACTGGTAAACTACCATAGCGATCGCTCCACTCGGCTGCAATCTGTTTTAATTCTGATTTAGATTTAGCTGTCGCCACCGCCCGATATGCACTCATCTTTTGATCCAAATCGGTAATGTAATCTGCTGGGATAAACGCCGTCAGGTTGAGGTCAATCTGGGTATCGTCAACTTTCGGAATTTCTTGTCCCCGGATTTCCCGAATTGCTTCATCTAGCATTTCCATATACAAATCAAAACCAATGGCATCCATTTGACCGGATTGTTCTGCACCTAATAAGTTACCCACGCCTCTGATTTCCATATCGCGCATCGCTAGCTGATATCCAGAACCTAACTGAGTAAATTCCTGAATCGCTCGTAACCTTTGCCGCGCTGCATCAGATAATGCTCGTTGCTTCGGATAAAATAACCAAGCATGAGCTTGGATACCTGCACGTCCCACACGACCGCGTAATTGATACAGTTGTGCCAACCCAAAGCGATGAGCATCTTCAATCAAAATCGTGTTGACTCGCGGAATATCTAAGCCAGATTCAATAATTGTCGTACAAACAAGGATATCTGCGTCGCCATTACTGAAGGTGAGCATGGTTGATTCTAACTCGCTCTCATCCATTTGACCGTGAGCGATCGCAAATCTTGCTCCCGGTATCACTTCTCGTAAATTGGCTGTTGTCTCTTCAATGCCGTCTACTCGTGGAACTACATAAAATACCTGTCCGCCTCTGTCTAACTCTTGACGAATCGCACTACGAATACTTTCAGAATTAATTGGTGACAAATGGGTTTTAATGGCGCGTCTGGTTGGGGGTGGTGTGGTAATCAAACTCATTTCCCGAATTCCCGACAAGGACATATACAGGGTGCGGGGAATGGGAGTCGCGGAGAGGGTTAGCACATCTACCTGGGTTTTCAAGCTTTTAATTTTCTCTTTCTGGTTTACCCCAAATCGCTGTTCTTCATCTACTACCAACAGTCCTAAATCTTTGAATGCCACACCTTTACCCAAAAGTTGCTGTGTACCAACAACTACATCTAATTCACCCGTTGCCAATCGCTTTTGAATTTCGCGGCGTTCTTCAGCCGAACGAAAACGGTTGAGTAAACCGACATTCACGGGGTAAGGTGCAAAACGTTCTTTGAGTGTATGGTAATGCTGCTGTGTTAAAATTGTCGTTGGCGCAAGGAGTGCCACTTGTTTACCGGCGGTGACTGCTTTAAAAACAGCACGAATCGCCACTTCCGTCTTTCCGAAACCGACATCGCCACAAACTAAGCGATCCATTGGGCGATCGCTTTCCATGTCTCGTTTCACATCTTGAACAGCTTTGAGTTGATCCGTTGTGGGTTGGTAGGGGAAAGAATCTTCCAATTCCTCTTGCCAAGGCATATCACTTGGAAAGCTAAAACCTTGTTGTTGCGATCGCGCTGCATACAGTTTCAACAAGTCCACTGCCAATTTCTTGATGGCTTTGCGGACTTTATTCTTCGTATTTTCCCAAGCTTTACCGGTCATCCTGTTGAGTTCCGGTGCTTTATCACCTCCGGCGCGGAAACGAGATAGAGCACCTACTTGATCGGCTGCAACTCTTAATAACCCATCAGCATACTGCACCACTAAATAATCACGGGTCTCGTTATTAATCGTCAAACTTTCCAGCTTGACAAATTTGCCAACCCCATGATTTCTGTGAACCACATAATCGCCTGGACGCAGCTTATTGGGATCAACTTGTTTAGAAGTAGCTTTGTGGCGCTTGCGGATATAGCCGGGAGTCGCCAAGGAATGCTGCCCAAAAAATTCTCGGTCTGTAACAATTACCAAACGGTACGTAGGGAGGATAAAACCTTCTAGTTCCGCAAGACCAGAATATTTGAGGGCTATGGGAGTATGGTTAATTTGCAGCTTATCTATTGCTTGGTAGTCGCGAGGATTGGGGATAAACTGAGCCGGACAATCATGTTCTTGCAACAGCGAGACAGAACGCGAAGGTTGAGCAGAAAGCAGCCAGATTGAGAAATTGCGATCGCGTTCTTGGCGGATGGTTTCAGCTAGTTTAGCAAACTGGTGCGGCATAACTGGAACAGGCCGACTAGCAAGATTGATCCCACTATTTTCCTCTGAGAGTTCTGATAAATATAATGTTTTAAATTTGGCAATCTCAGCCAAACACTCATCAAAAGAACGGTGGATTTTCGGCAATATTAGCGGATTAGATTCTTTGCCATGCCCAATACCCCACTGTTCCTGGGCATTTTCTACCCAGCGATCGCTATGAGCATGACACTGTTCTGGCTCATCAATGGCAATCAGGGTATTTTCTGCTAAATAGTTTAGCAGAGATGCTGGTTGCTCGAACGCTAACCCTAAAAAGCGACGACTGCCCTCCAACAGTGATGAGTTCTGAGTGCTAAGTTCTGAGTCAGAATTTAACTCAGCACTCAGAACTCGGAAATCAGCACTATTTTTAAGTGCTGCCATGACAACGGGAGTAAAGCTAGTGGGGGTAAGAATTAATTGGTCAACTTTGTCGAGGGCGGAACGTTGGGTTGCTGGGTCAAATTCTCGCATTTGCTCGATTTCATCGCCAAACCATTCCAACCTGACTGGAAACTCAGAAGAAACCGGGAACACATCAACAATATCGCCCCGCCGACTCCATTGCCCTTCCATTTCCACCAAAGGAACTCTTTCGTACCCCAAAATAGTTATTTTCTCACTGAAGGCATTCAAATCTAATTCCATCCCTTTTTTCAGGGTAAGACAGAATTGTTGAAAAGCTTCTGGTGGAGGCAAATGAGGTTGCAGCGCCCCTTGAGTAGCCACAATTGCTAAATTTGTCATTTGTCCTACCCTGCGGGAAGCCGCAGAAGCGTCTATGTCATTTGTCCTTTGTCCTTGGTTTGTTTCTAATGACAACTGGCTAATGACTAATGACTCTTGATTTTTGAGCAAATCTGCCAATACCTGCATTTGTCCCCAACTCATCTCAGTTTCTGGGTCAAAAGGTTCGTAGGGAGAAGCCTCGGAGGTGGGGTAAAAATGTACTGTTTGCCATCCCATTGCCTCCAGTTGTGCGTAAACGCGTCCAGCTTCTTCCAGAGTGGCGCAAACCACGAATAAATCCTTGCCCTGAGCCTGTGCTAATGCCGAAGCCACCAGAGCCTTGGGCAGCCTGGAAATGCCATTTAACCGCAATTCTTGTTGTCGATTCAGCTTAGAAACAAATTCAGTAGTGAGCGGCGATCGCGCTAAGGCACGCACAATAGAAGAAAATGACATAAGTACTACTAGCGATGGGAGTCTTTGTGGATCAGCAAATCTTGAGGCAGTTTATGTCAACTATTTTAAAAGTGTTAACAGCCTTCTTATTCCTTTGGTGGAAGAATAATGCACAGCGACTAATAAACTAAAGAACTATAACTATTACTTTGTGTACAGTCAAAGCATTTATCGAAACACCTTTAATACTAGATACTAGGGATTGAGCTACGTTCGCTCTGATAAGCGGCAATTTTAAACATGTCCTCCATCACTTTTGAAATTTTAATCATTTTGGTGCTAATTATTGCCAACGGTGTATTTTCCATGTCTGAGATGGCCATTGTCTCAGCCCGGAAAGTTAGGCTACAGCAGCTTGCAAATCAAGGAGATGCCAAGGCAAGGGCAGCATTGAAACTAGCTGAGTCTCCAAATCATTTCCTGTCAACCGTTCAAGTGGGTATTTCTCTGATCGGTATCCTGACTGGTGCTTTTGGAGGAGCAACAATTGCTAACCGACTAGCAGTCTATGTCAAACTTGTCCCCTTGTTAGCACCTTATAGTGAACCAATATCTTTTGGAATCGTGGTTTTGATCATTACCTATTTGTCACTCATTGTTGGCGAATTAGTACCAAAGCGTCTGGCATTAAATAACCCAGAAAGGATTGCATCGAATGTAGCTATTCCAATGCGTGCCTTATCGGCGATCGCTTCTCCAATGGTATATCTCCTAAGTGCTTCTACAGATTTGATCCTGCGAGTGCTGGGAATTACAGCTTCTACCGAGCCGCAAGTCACCGAAGAAGAAATTAAAATCTTAATTGAGCAAGGCACTGAGGCGGGAACCTTTGAAGAAGCTGAACAGGATATGGTAGAGCGAGTTTTTCGTTTAGGCGATCGCCCTGTCAGCTATTTAATGACACCTCGTCCCGATATTGTTTGGCTAGACTTAGACGACTCTGCCGAAGAGAATCGCCAAAAAATGGTTGATAGTGCCTATTCTCGATATCCCGTTTGTCAGGGAGGACTTGACAATGTGCTGGGTGTTATCCCTGTCACCGACTTATTAGCCAGGAGTTTCCGAGGGGAACCACTAGACTTAACGATCGGATTGCGACAGCCCGTATTTGTGCCAGAAAGCACCCGTGGTTTGAAAGTTTTGGAATTGTTCAAGCAAACCATCACTCACATGGCGCTAGTAGTAGATGAATACGGCGTGATTCAAGGATTAGTCACTCTTAACGACATCATGAGCGAAATCGTGGGCGATGTTCCTTCTACAGATGGGCAGGATCAACCGCAAGCAGTGCAACGCGAAGATGGTTCCTGGCTTTTGGATGGGATGTTGCCTGTAGAGGAGTTTTTGGAACTTTTCGGTATGGAAGAGTGGGAATCCGATGAACGGGGCAGTTATCAAACTTTAGGCGGTTTTGTGATCACCCATCTCGGTCGGATTCCGGCCGCAGCAGATCATTTTGAATGGCAAAGTATGCGAATTGAAGTGATGGATATGGATGGTAATCGCGTTGATAAGGTGCTAGTCGTACCCAAGGGAAATAAATCATTGGATACGACAAAACCTGATTAGTATTGGGGATTGGGCATGGTGCATGGAAATAGTAAATAATAATTACTAATGCCCAATGCCCCATACCCAATTGCCTATTTATGCAATTTGTCAAGTGCGAGATAGGCGTTTGACCGCTTCACCTGCCAACAACTGATGGGCTTGTTCCAGAAGTTGGGGAATTTTATCAGCGTAGGGATTGTGGGCGAGACATTGCCGCAAGTTTAATTCCTCTAGGCGATCAGCTTTGTTGCCGGGAAACCAGTGGCCACCATTGCCAAGCAGGTTGTAGCGCATTTTAGCGTAGTCTACCAGATCGTAGGCGATCGCTAAATTCCGCAGCCACAAAATCACCCGAATATTGACCTCACCAGGGGTTTGGTCAAAGGTTGGGAGATTTGTTTCCCAGGATTTTACCCAATCTTCTCCCAAAGTAGCGATCGCTTCTTCTTCCAATCTTGCTAAAATTGGTGGCAAAATTTCTGATGCCCGATCTATTAATTCTAAAGTCTTCAGGTGTTCATCAAAATCTTCTGGTTTTGCTGCTCCTAAACTTAGTGTATGCACCTCTTGATGACTCAAACAAAACAAATCATTAAACACCATTGGACTCAATGGGGCGCAAAGATTGACTAATTTTTGTGGAGGTTCATACAATAAACCTCCTTTATTCGATGGACTAATAATAAACACCCCCATATCGTGGCGTTTAGCTGCTTCAATTGCCGCCCAATTCCATTGATTAATGTAGTACCAATGCAGGTTCACATAATCAAATTTATTGGTATTAATTGTCTGCACAATCACATCTGTTGAGCCATGTGTAGAAAAGCCAATAAATCTAACTTTTCCCTCAGCTTGTAACTGCTGCGCTACTTCCAAACAGCCACCGGGACGGATGCTGTCATCTAACGATTCAGCATGATTGATGCCATGCAACCCTAAAAGGTCAACATAATCTAGTTGGAGATTTTTTAATGATTGTTCAAACGTCTCCCGGAATTCTTTCGCATCTGCCTTTGGACTGACTTTGGTCTGAACAATCAACTTTTCACGGGGAAACTGGGGCAATATTCTCCCCAATTGCATTTCGGAAGTGCCATAACCACGGGCAGTTTCAATATGATTAATTCCAACCTCGACTGCCCTTCTAATAGTTGCTTCCAGATTTGCCTGGTTATCAGCAGGAATTTCATGATTGGGAACATCCTCCCATTTAAACTGATATCTCATGCCACCGCAGGAAAACACTGGCATCTGTAACTCTGTGCGTCCAAATCGTCTATATAGCATCAGTAAATTGTGGATTGCTTACCAACTTAAAATCTAAAAACGATAGTCATTCGAGCTTTCAGTGCCACAATCATTACCTCTGTTCAATCTGTGACACTAGCAATATTCATCGCATTATTAAATCGGTCAGGTCTTTTGGTTATTGGACTGTTACCAATATTCCAGTTCCACAAAATAATTATCTCATCCTAGTTACCACTAGCAGGCATTTTTCCATTATTCTTCCAATTGTTTTTTAGACTCAAAAACGGCAAAACCACCCAGTATTTCTGAGTTGTGGGCAGGATAGCTGAGGGAAAAGTTCAAATTAATTCTTTGGAGACTGTGCTTGGCTTAAGCAGTTTCTCAATGTTTCAGCTAACACTTGTACATGGGGTTCCTTAAGTATCTCAAGGTGAGAACCAGGAATATGATGAACATCCAATCCTCCAACTACTAGGTCGCCCCAGCCAAATTGAGGATCGTATTGTATACCTATAGCTTCGTCCCGACTTTGATCATCTGTCCGCAAAAGGATAGCTCGACCAAGGTAAGGTGAAAAGATATATTCACTGATGGCTTGAATGTTAGTATCTATAATCTTTAAGTGCTTGTCAGTTTCAGGTAAATAAAGTGCCCCTTCCAAGTAACGCTTATATCTTTTATTTTGGAGACGCTGCTCACGCCAATAGCTCCATTTCACAGCCTGTTGCCAAAGGTAGGTAGGCCCTTGTTGAACCAAATTTTCTAAATGCAAAACAACTCGCTTGAGAAATGACGCTCGCCATTTATAACCTGGACGACAACTATCAAGCATAACTAGAATCCCAACTTGTTCACCTTCCTCTTGGAGTTGTCGAGCCATCTCAAAAGCAACTATACCTCCAAAAGAATAACCTCCCAGAAAATAAGGCCCACTGGACTGAAGGGTTTGGATTTCTTGAATATAGTGAGTTGCCATATCTTCAATCCGTGTGTGGAAAGGGTATTTTTCATCTAGCCCTTGTGGCTGTACTCCGTAGAATGGTTGCTCTAAACCTAGATGCATTGCCAATTCACGGAAACACAAGACTTCTCCACCCAATCCGTGAATACAGAAAAAAGGTGGCTTGGAACCATTGGGTTGAATTTCTACTAGGGATGACCAGCTAGATTTTGATTTCTCTAGGGTATTTACTAAAGCCAAGTTTTTTGCTACATCTTCTTCTTGAGAAATTATTTTGGCTAGAGCCTCTACAGTACCTGACTGGAACAGAATGGCAAGAGGTAGATTTTTACTAAATGTCTTTTCAATTTGCCAAAACAGTTTTACCGCTAATATTGAGTGTCCTCCTAATTCAAAGAAGTTGTCCCTGACACCGATAGGCTGGACACCTAAAATTTGTTCCCAAATTTTGGTTAGCTGGAATTCTAATTCATCACGGGGAGCAATATAGGTATTTTCTGAATCAAGCCTTGTTGAGTCTGGTGCTGGTAAAGCGCGGCGGTCGATTTTGCCATTGGGGGTTAGGGGTAGGGTGTCTAGTAAAACGAAAGCACTAGGCACCATATATTCTGGCAGTTGCTGTTTGAGGAAGTGGCGCAGTTCGTCTGTGTTTGGTGTCTGTTCTGGGTGAGGAACGATGTAGGCGACTAGTCGCTGGTTTTCTGGATTATCAACTCTAGCTGTAACGACGGTTTGCTGTATGGTGGGGTGTTGCGCTAGTAAAGTTTCAATTTCTCCAAGTTCGATGCGGAAACCACGAATTTTTACCTGATGGTCAATTCTACCGATGTATTCAATGTTGCCATCGGGAAGATAACGAGCTAAGTCTCCAGTTTTATAAAGCTTCTCGCCTTCTTTAAAGGGATGGGAAATAAACCGCTCGGCTGTTAACTCTGGACGGTTGAGATAGCCTCTAGCAACTCCGACACCACCAATATAAAGTTCACCAATAGCACCCAATGGCACTGCTTGTAGATGGGAGTCGAGGATATAAAGTTGCGTGTTAGCGATCGCTCTACCAATGGGTACACTTTTTAAGGTATTCTCTCTTTGACACTGCCAAAAGGTGACATCAATTGCTGCTTCGGTAGGGCCATAGAGGTTGTGTAGTTCGCATCCCATCCGCTCAAAAAACCGCTCTTGGAGGTCAACGGGTAAGGCTTCTCCACTACAAAACACCCGCTTTAGAGATTTGCAACGTTCTAGCCCCCTGGTTTCTAGAAATATCTGCAACATGGAGGGGACAAAATGTAGTGTTGTAATTTCCTCTTCGGCGATGGTGTTGATTAAGTAAGTTGCGTCTCGCTGTCCCCCTGGTTGAGCCATCACTAAACGCGCCCCTGTCAATAGCGGCCAGAAAAATTCCCAAACTGAAACGTCGAAACTAAAAGGCGTTTTTTGCAGAACGCTATCAGTTGCAGTTAACTTGTAAGCGTCTTGCATCCACAGCAAGCGATTACAAATTCCTCGATGGGTGTTCATCGCGCCCTTTGGTTTGCCGGTGGAGCCAGAGGTGTAAATTACATAAGCTAAATCAACAGGTTTGACCCTTGAATTGGGATTGGTATCGCTTTGTTGGGAAATCGTTTCCCAGTCGGTATCTAGACAAAGTTTTTGGCTACTTGTAGGGAGATTCTCAACTAAATTCTTTTGGGTTAACAACACTTTGGCTTGACAATCCTGTAGCATATATGCTATACGCTCTTGAGGATATTCGGGATCAAGAGGTACATAAGCGCCACCAGCCTTGAGAATCCCTAACAACCCGACCACCATTTCTAAGGAACGCTCAATACAAATGGCTACTAGGACATTTGGTTGGACTCCACAAGTTTGCAAGTAGTTTGCTAGTTGATTGGCGCGACTATTTAGCTCACTATAGGTAAAGTGCTTATCTGCAAATTTTACAGCGATCGCATCTGGTGTTTTCTCTACCTGCGCTTCAAATAACTGGTGCAAACATTGAGATAAGTCATAGTCAGCTTGAGTATTATTCCATTCAAATAGCTGTTGATGCCGTTCTGTTGTTGTTAATAGAGGTAAATCTGAAAGATGCTGTTCTGGGTTGGCGACGATACCTGCAAGTAAAGTTTGGAAATGCCCTAGCATTCGAGCGATAGTTGTCGCATCGAATAAATCTGTGTTGTATTCAATTCCACCTTTGATCCCCTCTGAAGTTTCTTCCAAATCGAGGGTAAGCTCAAACTTTGCTGCGCCGCTATGAATTTCTAGAGGGGTAATGGTCAATCCCGGAAGTTCCCAGAGTTCCCTTGGGGTATTGTGGAAGGCAAACATTACCTGAAATAACGGTGAGTGACTCAGGTCTCGTTCTGGCTGTAGTTCTTCTACTAGTTTCTCGAAGGGCAGGTCTTGGTGGAAGTATGCTTCTAGTGTTACTTCTCGAACTTGAGTAAGTAACTGTCGGAAACTTGGGTTGCCTGAAAGGTTAGTGCGGATGGCTAGGGTATTGACAAAGAACCCAATCAACCCTTCAGTTTCAATTTGGTTGCGACCAGCAATGGGAGAACCGATGAGAATATCTTCTTGCCCAGTGTAGCGGTGCAGTATTGTTCCAAAAGCTGCCAGCAATGTCATGAAAAGGGTGACACCCTGCTGACGCGAGAGTTCTTTTAGCGATGCACTCAGGGTTTGGGGTAGCATCAGGGATTGCACTGCTCCCCGGTAAGTTTGGACTGGTGGCCGTGGTCGGTCGGTTGGTAATTCTAATACAGTATTAGCGGCTGCTAACTGGTTTTTCCAGTAGTTAATTTGGCTGGAGAGGATTTCACCCGATAGCCACTGGTGTTGCCAGACAGCGAAATCTGCATACTGAATGGGGAGTTTTGGCAGGCGGTAAGGCTTACCGCTCAAAAATGCTTCATAAACGGCTGCTAACTGCTGCCAGAAAATACCTATTGACCAGCCATCTGAGGCGATGTGGTGCATGACTAACAAGAGTATATGCTCCTGTTCGTCTATCTGAAGCAAGGTAGCTCGCAGCATCAAGTCAGATTCTAAGTTAAAGGGGCGTTGTGCCTCTTCACTGAGGAGAGATTCCACTTGCTCCTGAGTTACCTTAATTATTTTGAGTTCTACTGACCGAGGCGCAGCAATTACTTGTATGGGGCTACCATCAAGTGATGTAATAAAGTTGGTTCGCAGTGCTTCGTGATGGACAACGATCGCATCTAGTGACTGCTGCAATACACCTGTATTTAACTTGCCCGTTATGCGCTGTGCGTTTGAGAGGATATATGCCCGGCTGTCGGGTTGCAACTGCTGCAAAAACCACACTCGCTGCTGGGCAAAGGATAAAGGGACTGACTCTCGGTTGGCTATTGGGGAAATAGTCTGATTTTGGGGATCATTTTTTTGAGTCTGGTTTTGGGCGATTGCTTGAGCTAAAGTAGCGATCGTTGGATTCTCAAACAAGATTTGCAATGGTATATCTATCTGCAAAGCTTGGCGAACCCTAGACATCACTTGAGTGGCCAGCAGTGAATGACCTCCCAATTCAAAAAAATTGTCGTGGATGCCTACTTGTTCCAGACGCAAAATTTTCGCCCAGATGGCAGCTAAGACTTCTTCTGTCGAATTCTGAGGAAGAACAAAGTTAGTTGAGAGCCTAATATCAGATGTATCCGGTGCAGGTAAAGCGCGGCGGTCTATTTTACCGTTGGGATTTAGTGGTAGGGTGTCCAAAAACACGAAGAAACTAGGCACCATGTATTCAGGCAGCCGAGTTTCCAAAAAGCGACGCAATTCACTCTGGCGAGGGTTTTGATCTGCACTGGCAACAATATATGCTACAAGTTGGTTGTCCCCAGGAACATCCTCTCTAGCTATGACTAGAGTCTGTGTTAGTTCAGGATGTTGGCTTAATACGGCTTCAATTTCTCCTAATTCAATTCGGAAGCCACGAATCTTTACTTGGTGGTCAATCCGACCAAGGAACTCGATATTACCATCGCTCAAGTAACGTGCCAAGTCCCCAGTTTTGTAAAGACGTGCCTCTCTTTCTGAGCTAAATGGGTCGAGAATGAACTTATCTACGGTCAATTCTGGGCGATTAAGATAACCTCGCGCTAATCCAATACCGCCAATATGCAGTTCACCTGATTCACCAACAGGCACAGGCTGCAAATTTTCATCGAGGATGTGAATCTCTGCATTAGTAATGGGGCGACCAATGGGAGCAATGGCATAATTAGTGCCGTGCTGGCAAGTCCAGAAAGTGGTATCAATGGAAGCTTCTGTCGGGCCATAGCAATTATGCAGAACATTGTCCAAATTCAGTTGGGCAAAGAAGCGTTCTATGAGTTCGCCTGGTAAAGGTTCACCACCGCAGATAATGTGTCTGAGGTATCGGCAATTCTCAATTCCCTTCTCTTCCAATAAGACACGGAGTATGGAAGGTACTAATGCTAAGACAGTAATCTGCTGCTCAGTAATTACCTGCACAAGGTAGGCAGTGTCTTGATGACCACCAGGGCGAGCCACAATCAATTGCCCACCGAAGCACAATGGCCAGAATATCTGCCACACTGAGGGATCAAAACTAAAAGAAATATTCAGTAAAACTTTGTCTGCTGGAGTTAATCCAAAGGTTGTTTGCTTCCAGTGGAGTTGATTGCAGATCCCACGATGAGGGATCATTACACCCTTGGGCTGTCCTGTAGAACCAGATGTGTAGATTACGTAGATAAGATTATCAGCCGTTGTCTCATTTACAGGATTTTCTTGACTGTTTTGGATAGTTTCTTGCCAGTTTGAGTCCAGACAAACTATTTGTGCTTGATGCGGTGGTAGATTTTTAACTAATTTTTCTTGAGTTAATAATACTGGTGTCTGCGTGTCTTGCAAGATAAAAGCTAAACGCTCTGAGGGATATGCCGGATCTAAAGGCACATAAGCGCCTCCAGCTTTGAGAATTCCCAGCAGTCCTACGATCATTTCCAAGGAGCGCTCCACGCAAATGCCCACAAGGACTTCGGGGCCAACACCTAAAGCACGTAGGTGGTGCGCTAGTTGATTTGCTCGCTGGTTTAACTGCCGATAAGTAATTTCTGTATTTTCACATACTACAGCAATGGCTTGAGGCGATCGCTCTACTTGGATTTCAAACATTTGATGGATGCAAATATCCTGACAATCAACTGCTTGAGTCTCATTCCATTCTTGTAGAACTTGAGTGCTAATGATGTGAGTTAAAGTACTTGACGCAATATTTTGCTTATATTCTGAAGTTTGGCTATTTATCTCCATTTTCTATATATCAACTCCATCAGGAAATATCATTTTTTAATTTATTATTTATTGTAGATGTGTTTACACCAAATTCTACGTAAGGTTGCACATGAATGCCCTCAAAATAGAAACTTGGGGCTACAGAAACAAAACCTAGCTTGCCTTAACGGCAGTAAGCTGCACTTAACTTGTTTCTCCAAAGGATTACGACTTTTGGTTTGCAGTAACCAGAGAATTAGATGCATTTCAAAGACAATTGTATTTAAAGCTTTTGCTAATCATTTTATACCTAACATAATATACACCGTAGCTTTACCCAGTATCTTGTTGTTAACTAAAACTTGGAAATAGAAAATTCAAAAAATGCATGGCTGCTTTGTTGATATCAAGCCAGGGGCAAGGATTTTATTTGCGTTTTACCTTTGTTTGACAGGTATTTTTTGTTTTATCTAATCTAGATAGCTTGAATACAATACTGAAAAACTCTATCCTTTTTTATAAAAAGCTGCTAAAAGAAAAAATAATTATTACCAAATCTTTATTGTGTTTCTTCCTATGTAAAAATCATGTAAAGCCATAGTTATAATTTGCTTAAATAATTAAGTAGTCTTGATAAACTGCATACACTAGAACGCATGAAAGAGGAATTTAGAGGCTATCTTAGAAGTAGCAAATATTTCTTCATACCCTAATCCCTCTTCAAAAGCAGGGCTGTTTCATTCGATCTCTTAGGGCTTTTGTCAAAAGATTCAGTCGAAAACCTTATACATAGACTTAATGCCTATGCCAACGTGACGCAATATACAGATAAAAACTTTGTTTTTTCTCGCCGCGATCGCTTATTCAAGCTCTTTGGCTACAACCAAAGACTAGCAGCAAATCCAGACATTGATTTTTTATAGTGATACTACTGTGCTTAAACCTTCAGTTTTAGATAGAACAAATTTTGGAAGTCTGAAAATCTAATCTACTAGATTCCAAAAATGGCTCAAAAAGATTGACTCTCCCTCAGGATATAAGAATGTCTATAATGCATATATAACAAGACTCACAGATATCAGAGATTGTTCCAATTATTAGGATTTATTTTCATTAATGGTAAGCTCAATTCTCTAAAGACGCACATACATCTGACCCAAGTTCAACCACAAATATTCACCTATGCAAAGTTTTGTAACGATAATCAAATTTTTGATGCATTTTGTTATATGTTATGTGTGTAAGTTTTGTGAGTAAGTAATTATGCGTAAAAAAATAGAGAACTTTTCAGCAAAACTGAGATTGTTCAGCTAAACATGTTACAGTAATTTATGAAGAGACATAACTTGTATTATTGTATGTATATCTCACATACAGTAGAGTACAAGTCTACTATAAAACTACAGTAATCTAGCCCAAATCAAATATACTATTACGCACCTTAATAATCCTAATATTGTTTACCTGACCTACTTGATTATTAATGTCAGGAATCTTATCAACTACTAAGTTAACTCACCAGCAAATCCTTTGCTTGGCATCCAAATATCAAAGTTTACAAACAAAACTGGATACTATGCTGCAACAGAATCTAAGCATTCAGGTAGTAGCCAGACTCAAACCAAGCCTGGAAGACGATTTTGATCGAAAACTTAAAGTTACTCTGAAGAAAAGGGTTGATAGTAGACTGTAAAACGCAAGTTTCTTTGAAATAAAAGTGTGACATACCCCCACTTCTATAGGTTTCCTTCCAGCAAAATTTAACTACACCAAGTGTTACTAACTATGAGTAATCAAAGCATTGCAACAAATAAATTGAGTGAAGTGCCTTTAGATTTGCGTGCATCTTCGTTGGTCAAGGTACGCAAGGGATCATGGTGGTTAAGATTAACAACATTGTTTTTGGTAGATTATATTCTTTTATCCTTAGCTTGGATTTTCGCTGGATATCAATCTTCTTCTGGAGATTTATCTTGGTATATACCGAGTAATTATTTACCGTTCTTAATCACTATTGGGATTCAAATAGGATCGCTAGCTCTCGAAGGTATTTATCGAGAAGGTCAAAAGCGCTATGACTATTTGAATATTATCAAATCGCTAACTTTTGCTCATGGATTAATACTACTTGTCTGTTTTTTGTATAAACCAGTTATCGATATCACACGACCAAGATTAATATTATTGTCTTGGTTGCTAAGTATAGCTTTTATTTGTACTGGTAGATATGCTGTAAATATTACTCTTGAATACTTACGCAAGCAGAAAAAAATAGTTCGTTCTTCTGTCTTTATTATTTGTGATCCTCAAGATCATGAGCAAATTGCTAGCTTTATAAAAAAAGAAAAGCATTACACCGTATCTGGAAGGGCAAATGCTAATTCATTAGATAGATATCAACGTCAGGAAACGTTGAATCAGCTTAATCAATTAGGTGTAACGGAAGTTTTTATATCTTGGGATGCTCTAAAAAATAGAATGTTTTTGTGCTGGTTGTTTCAAGCATCTGGCATCCAAGTACATATTCTACCAATGGAATTAAAACCAATTTATAGAAACGTAGAATTTAATAAAATAGGTGGAATGCCTTGTCTGAGTTTGGATTGTCCGATAATTACAGGTAAGGATTTTTGGATAAAGCGTACTTGTGATTTTTGTTTTGCGACTTTGTTCGTAATGTTATCATTCCCTATTTATATAGCTATAGCTATAGCTGTAAAACTAGACTCTCCCGGCACAGTATTTTACAGACAAACCCGTATAGGTTTACATGGACAACAGTTTAAAGTCTGGAAATTCAGAACTATGAGGTCTGATGCGGAAAAGTTACAGAAAGAATTGGAAGCTTTAAATGAAACAAAAGATGGAATTATCTTTAAAATTAAAGATGATCCTCGTGTTACCCGTGTTGGTAAGTTCCTCCGTCGTTATAGCTTAGACGAATTACCCCAACTTTTTAACGTTATCCTTGGACAAATGAGTATAGTGGGACCTCGCCCTTTACCTACTAGAGATGTAGATAAGTTTTCTGAGCATCATTTTATTAGACATGAAGTTTTACCTGGTATTACAGGCCTTTGGCAAGTATCGGGTCGCTCTGATATTTTAGATTTTGAACAAGTAATAAATCTTGATCTTAACTACATTGAAAATTGGTCACTTGGATTAGACTTTGAAATTTTGCTCAAAACAGTTATGGTAGTTGTGAAAAAAGAAGGCGCCTACTAAGTTTTAGTATGGGAGAACTAAAGAATTAGTCAAGAGAACTATATCCTTAGATACTAACAACTTTAGGTTGTCCCATTGACCTAAATCTATAGGTAAGCCACAGCCGCATCTATATTATTCCTGATCAAAACCAAGGTAAAAAATCAGCATTTATGATTCGATTCACCGTCCCAAGTATCAAACAAATCACTTCAATGTTTTTCAATAAGTAGAGAATAATGAGATTATTTTACATGATGCGATATGCGATCGCCTTACTATGATCTAGAGATACCCAATCATTATTAAAGGCATTGAAGACTGAACTGTAAAATTTGTTTGTGAAAACGGTCTCCGCATAACATAAGACCAACAAGGTCTAAAGCGACGTTTTTATCTAAAATGTTAAAAAGTATAAAGTGAGATGTAGAGCCTTACTTTACTTTATTTCACTTAGACATCAGCCAATTAAACTACAGGAGTCAGTTATGGAACCTAGAGGAATTGAGCTAGTAACCCGCTATAAACGCAACTACCGTATTCCTGCTGAAGCAGAAATTACGGAACAAATGATACTCGAACACTGGGAATTAGAAAAAAAATTAACAAAAGACCTTTTAGAATCAAACTTAGAAAATCGATGGGATGTATTTGAGCAAGCCTATACTACTCTTTATAGTAAATTAGAATGGCAAAAATATTTTGCTGGAGATAGCAAACCCCCTGCGGAGAAATATGAAACTTGGCTAAGAATAATAGGCTCTCCACCCAAGAAAATTTATGAAGTTGGTTCTGGCAAAGGAGAAATGATAGCATATTTAGCTAAATGTGGATTTGAATGCAAAGCTACAGAGATTACAAGAGAACGTGGTTCAAAACATATAAATGATTCGTCACCTAACTTGTCTTGGACTAACTCTGACGGTGTGCACTTAGACCATTTTGAACAGACTGAATTTTATGATTTAGTTGTATCTAATCAAGTTATTGAGCACTTTCATCCAGACGATTTAACTACACACTTTAAAAGTGCTTATAAAATTCTCATTCCTCAGGGAAAATATATTTTTACAACACCTCATTGTCATACAGGTCCTCACGATATATCGTTAATTTTTGGATATGATGATCCTCAAGGTATGCATCTAAAAGAGTACACATATCGTGAATTATATGATTCTTTAAAGACGGCTGGATACAAACGTATTTATTGTGCTGTACCAGCTAATTTGATAAAAGTTTTATCTATACTAGGTCTTAAAAAAGAAGATCAAATAATAGGAATTAGTATTTTCTACTTAAATATGATGTTGATTGTAGAAAATATTCTTTTCAGAATTTCCAGTAAAAAACTGCGTCGTTTTTTTAGTAGATTCCTGAGAAAAGTTTATTTATTTGCAGACAATATTTTTTTAGTTTCCGAAAAATAAAATTTTGTTTGTGGGCAGATTAATATCATAACATATCAATACATATCAATTTAATTAGAGTTTACAAACAATGGGACAACGAAAATTATTAACAAATTCTCTCTCATTGTTGGTCAATCGGTTAACACAAAGCATTACAAGCTTTGTATTAGTGGCATCTATAGCTCGTACTCTAGGAGCGTATGAATTAGGGCGATATCTGCTAGCATTTAGCTACTACTATATCTTTATGGCTATTGCTTCGCAGGGTCTAAAAACCTTGTTTACACGAGAACTGTCTCGCAACCCACAAGAAATGCCTGTTTACCTCGTGAGCGGTACTTTCTTGCAACTGCTTCTCAGCATGATTGCTTATTCAGTACAGGTAGTTGTGGTGTTTTTACTGCCCTATAATTCAGACACCTCAATTACTTGCTACATCATGGGGTTAACAATAATTCCGTTTTCGCTTTCTAACATCACGGAGGCAATTTTTCAGGCTCAAGAGAGAATGAATTTGATTTCCATCTCTACTGTGCCAGTCTACGTCCTCCGTTTACTAGTAATGCTCTGGTTTTTACATTTGAATTATGGAGTAAATTATTTAGCTGGAATTTTAGCAATTTCCGAAACTCTAGTTTTTGTAATTGAATGGGCTTTGGTTACAAGAGTAATTAAACCAAAATGGCAAATTAAGCAAGATTTCCTATTGCACTTATTCAAATCTGCTCGAACACTTATGCTTATTGATGCAGTAGGTATAGTTAGTAGTAGAATGGCTATTGTAATGATTTCACTCTTAGGAAGTGAATTGATGGTTGGTCTTTATGGCGTGATCGGACAATTCATGTTACCCGTAGCCTTGGTTTGCGATAGTATATGTATGGCTGCTTTTCCTGTTATGACAAAGGCAGTGGCTTTAGGTCGAGAAAAATTGCGTCAGATTTCTGAAAACGTTATTGAAATACTTTTGTGTGTATCACTACCGTTTATTATCGTAATATTTTTTATTGGAAATGATTTAATAACATTTGTTTATAAACAGTCTAATTTCAATGAGGTAAATTTAGTTTTAAAGGTAAGTTCTTTATCGTTCATTACCTATCCATTTATGCGGACATTTGTCTATCTGCTTTTAGCTAATGGGTTTGAAAAATTTAACTTAATGGAGGTTATTGTTACTAATGTTGTAGGACTATTATCAGGTGTATTTTTGATTTCGCACTATAAATTAATGGGTGCAGTATTTATGCAATTAGCAATGGGTTTTACTGGTTTGAGCTTACTCACATACGCTGTGTACAGTAACTTATTTTCATTGCATTTATGGCGAATAATACGTCGTCCACTGCTAATTAGTGCTGGCATGGCATTGTCATTCTCAATACTACAACAATTTAGACTAGACTTTATATTTGTTTTGCTTATCTCAACTTGCGTTTACGGTTTACTTGCTGGTTGCTTGTTAATTCAGAAGTTCGGAGGAGTTCGATCTGTATGGGTAAAATTATTTAGTATTAGTTCAGAAAAAACATAGAAATTGAGAAATAGAAATTTATAATCTGCTCAAACCTTGTGGCTATAATGTTTTTGAGGAAAACAATAATTTATTAACAAACCTAATATAATTAAGAGTTCCACTTTTTTCACAAGTAAACCATAACCGGAGAAAGTTAAATTTTAGGAGACTAAAATAACTCTGAATAAAAGCCATAACAATAGATATTGTATAAAAGTTTAATTTTATGATCAAGGTTGCTTTACTATATTTCTGCTTTGAAGACTACACCATCGAATTAGCAAACAGTCTAGTTAAATATGTTAATTTAACGCTTATTTGCCCTGAGAAAGTATCAGATGTCTGTAGCAATGTCCTTGATCCCAGTATCCGCGTCATTACCTTTAAAAAACCACGGATTCGTGACCCGCGTAATTTATTGTCTATGGGTGCAATGATCCGTATTATCAAAGACGTGCAGCCAGATGTTTTACACGTACAAGAAACTAACGATCCTTGGTATGATTGGACTTTGTTACTCAACAAAATGCCACCATTGGTGACAACGATCCATGATATATTCCGTCATCCAGGTGATAACATCACTCCATTTGGTTCAGAGTATACTAGACGTATTGGCTTTTACCGTTCTCAACAATTGATTGTCCATACTCATCAACTAAAAAAGATTTTAATTGAACAATTTCGTATACCTCAAGAGCGAGTCAATGTTTTGCCTCATGGTGAACTTGGTAGTTTATATAAGCGGCGGGTTAGCCAAAATCCTCCAACCCGTGAGCCATTTACACTGCTATTTTTTGGACGTATCTTGCCCTATAAGGGATTAAAATATTTGCTTGAGGCTATGCCCTTAATTGCTGAATGTATACCGGAAGTCAAGCTAATTATTGCTGGAAGGGGGGAAAACATCAGCCAATATTTTCCTAATGGTTATGATGAGGATCGCTACGAGATTATTAATGACTTTATCCCGCTTGAAGAAGTAGGTAATCTATTTCAACGCAGTACAGTAACAGTTCTGCCATACATCGAAGCCTCTCAAAGTGGTGTGGCTGCCTTATCTTATGGAATGGGAACTCTGGTTGTAGCTTCTGAAATAGGGGGATTGAGTGAGATCGTTCAGCATAAACAAGATGGGTTGTTAGTTCCACCCCGTGATGCTCGATCCCTAGCTGATGCCATAATTTGTTTGTTAAGCGATCGCAACTTGCAACAAAGTATGCAAACTGCGGCACTATCTCGTTGTCAGCAAGATTTAAATTGGTCAAATATTGCCGAACAAACAACTCAAATTTATCATAGAAAAATGAATATGCAAAATAAATATTAGTTAATTGTATGAGAAAACTACTAATTTTTGCCGAGCATGGATTCACGATTGTAGCCTTACTGATTTATTCAGGAGCAATCTTAAGTCTCGTCCTATCAGGAGGAGCAGGACAGAGTGATTTAGTAGAATACGATAGCTCCTTGACTCGGATTATTCTTTTCTTAATCTACGCAGTTACCTTCTTACTACTAATTTTGCGTTGGAAGAAAACTCTTTATTTTCTTGTCCATAGTAAAGACGTTTTGCTTTATTCTTTAATTATATTTACAGCTATTTCTATAACTTGGTCTTTTGCACCATCAACAACATTAAAAAATAGTTTTACTTTAATTAATTCCAGTTTGTTTGGTCTGTATTTTGCCTCGCGATACACCTTAAAACAGCAATTGCATTTACTTGCCGTGAACTTTGGTATTATCATAGTATTGAGTTTCATTTTTGCCATAGCCTTGCCTAAATACGGTATACAGGGTGATCTTGGTAGTCCAAAGTGGCGTGGAGTATTCACTCATAAAAACGGACTGGGAGGCAGGATGGTAATAAGTAGTATAGTTTTTTTTATCCTTGGTTATCAAGCTAAAAGACGTAGTTGGCTTCTCTGGGGGGGGTTTAGCTTGTCGATGCTACTCTTGCTACTTGCCGCTTCAACTTCATCTCTATTTAATCTATTAATTCTAATATTGGCATTTTTTGCTTTCCTAATTTGGCGTTGGCCATACCAGGTCATGATACCAACCCTAATAATGATGGTAACTATCAGCCAAAGTTTTTATTTTTGGTTCTCTAATAATGCTGATGTACTGTTTACTTCAATTGGTAAAGATTCGACACTCACTGGACGAACCGACATTTGGCCATTAGTGTTCGATATGATTTGGAAACATCCTTGGCTTGGTTATGGTTATGGCGGATTCTGGCAAGGATGGGATGGTGAGTCTGCTTATATTTGGCGCATAGTTGGATGGATGCCAACCCACCCACACAATGGTTATCTGGCTCTTACGCTAGATTTGGGTCTTTTAGGGTTAGGGCTATTCTTTTTAGGATTTTGCCGCAGTTATCTGCAAGGATTCGCTTGGGTGCGTGGTAGTAAAACAGTATTAGATATTTGGCCACTTATACACATGACATATATAGCCTTAGCTAGCCTTACTGAATCTTCATTGCTGGAATCTAATAGTTTGAATTGGATTCTCTATGTTGCTGTCTCTCTATCAGTAAGAGGGAGACATGAAATATAAAATCATGAAACCAAAAAAGTATTAGATTATAACGTTGTTTGGATGATGGTGATTTACACGACACAAAAATTAACTAAAGTTAATATAACCATTTTATAATTTTGGTAAGCTTTTTAAATTCAATAGAGCGGAAAGTAATCATAATCAACTATTATTTGTGGTCAGTATTTTATGCGATCACTTTGATCATTAATAAAGGCGTTAAAATGATAAACTCTGATTGTTTAGCTCCTTGATACAGTAACCAAATATAGCCCAATTATAGAAAAAGTGCAGCTTATGTGTCGAACTAAAACTATCAAGATTATTCTGTTAGGGCCTAGCTTACTTCAGAAGGGTGGAATTTCTAATTATGAGAAGCTTTTTTTAGACTATGCTCCTTCTGAAGTTCATATATCTCATATTATTACTCACGAAGAAGGAGCAATAGCAATCAAAATAATTATATTTTTGAGAGCTATATATAAATTTTTGTCGATGTTAATAAGTGAAGAAGTTGATATCGTTCAACTTGAAATTTCACAACGCGGCAGTGTTTTCCGACAAGCAATTATGGTACTTTTAGCTTGGTTATTTCGCAAGCCCATAATCTTACATGCTCACGGTAGTCAGTTTCATGTTTTCTATGGTGAACTTGCAGAATGGATACAGAAATCTCTAAGTTGGGTATTTTGCAAGTGTCAACGCTTGATTGTCTTATCAGAAAGTTGGAGAAGCTTCTATATAGAAAATCTTGGACTTAAACCAGAACAAGTTTTAGTTTTTTATAATCCAGTAAAAATTCCTGCTGAAGTTCCACACCGTTCATCCTCAGTGTCTAAAAAAGTGAACTTACTTTTTTTAGGGCGAATTGGTCAAAGGAAAGGAGCATTTGATTTGATAAGAGCCTTTTCTCTTTTGCATACTGAATGTAAAACTAGATCAACTCTGATCATGGCAGGAGACGGAGACATAGAACAAGCACACAGTTTAGTTACAACTTTAAATCTAGAAAATTATATAAAATTGCCTGGCTGGATAGACGCAGATGAACGTGATATTCTTTTAACTGAAGCAGATGTTTTTGTCTTGCCCTCTTACAATGAAGGTCTTCCATTAGCAATGCTGGAAGCAATGGCTTGGGAGTTACCAGTCATTGTTACACCAGTAGGAGGCATACCTGAAATAGTTACTCAATCGGAAAATGGATTAATCGTTAATCCAGGGAATGTTGAGCAATTATCAGATGCTGTTAAGTCTTTGATTGAAAATGAGGCTCTGAGGTTTTCTCTAGGTTCTAAGGCGAGAACAAGTGTTGTTGCTCTAGATATCAAAAATCACTGGGTTGCTTTCCTTAATTTATATCACTCAATCTTAAGTTTAGAAGATTAATGATGTGAGTGTAAGTATATAGCAACTAAAAGGCTGAAAACCTCCACTTTTGCCAGACTGATATAACTAAAAATTGCCCAAAGTTGACATTGACAAGTCCGTGTTTTACTAAACTCATTAATAATTGAGATTATTATGGTATTGCCTAAGAAAGTACTAATTATCGTTGAAAATCTCCCAGTTCCCTTTGATCGGCGGGTATGGATGGAAGCAACTACTTTGCAAAAAGCTGGATATGAAGTTGCCGTAATTTCACCGACAGGTAATGGTTTTGATAAAGACTATGAAGTTATTGAGCAGATTCACATCTACCGTCATCCTCTACCACCGGAAGAAAGCTCAGTTATCGGCTATCTCCGAGAGTACAGTTGGGCTATTAACTGGCAATTCCGTCTAGCTCAAAGGGTATGGCGAGAGCGTGGTTTTGATGTCATACATATTTGTAATCCGCCAGATTTACTTTTCTTAGTAGCAGGATGGTTTAAATTATTTCATGGCATCTGGGTTATCTTTGACCATCATGACCTCAGCCCGGAGATGTATGAAGCTAAGTATCAACGGCGCGATATTTTTTATCATGGATTACGCTGGGCTGAACGCTTGACCTATGCCACAGCAGACATGGTAATTTCAACAAACGAGTCACACCGAGAGGTAGCTCTTAACCGTGGGCACAAGAAACCAGATAAGGTCTTTGTAGTTCGTAGTGCACCTGACCTTTCGCGCTTTCGCCGGATGCCCCCAAACCCGATTTACCGTAAAGGTAGAAGCTATTTAATAGGGTATATGGGTGTTATGGGTGAACCAGAGGGAATTGATTATCTCTTGAGAATGATACATTACATTGTCCAGAAAAAAAATCGCTCCGATATTCACTTTATGCTGATCGGCAGTGGGCCTGCTGTTGAAAAACTCAAGGACTTATCCAAAGAGTTGGAAGTGACTGAGTTTGTAGAATTTACAGGGTTTAAACAAGGGGAAGAACTTTTAGAGCGGCTTTCCAGTTGTGACGTATGTGTAGAACCCTCTCCAACATCTGCTTATAACGAAAACTGCACCATGAATAAAATTCTCGAATATATGGCAATGGGAAAAGCAATTGTCCAGTTTGATTTGCGAGAAGGAAGACGTTCTGCACAAGAAGCATCTCTTTATGCCAAGCCTAATGATGAGGTGGAATTTGCAGAGAAAATTCTGGAGCTTCTAGATTCTCCGGAACGTAGAGAAAAGATAGGAGCCGAAGGACGACGCAGAATGGAGGAGATCCTTGAGTGGCAATATCAAGCTCCAAAACTGTTAGAAGCTTATGATAAAATTTGGCAAATTTAGTAGTTACTTTAAATTTCAGAATCACTATTAAGTGATGCTAGGTAATGATCCAAGGGAAGTCCATCTAAATTAATCTTGACAAAAACGTTGATTAATATGTTGACGAAAAAAGACTTCTCGTTTGATTTATTTTCTAGGGTTCAAATCAATTGCCTAAATTATTCTCATTAATTAGGCACTAATGTAATTGTATGGGGATTCATTAAGATTGAGGTCTTAATTATTGACAATTTTTACTAGCTATAAGTAATAAATAGGTGTTTATTGTCAAAAATCACCAACTGACTAAGCAGCAATTTTTTTTGCTGACTGAGAAACTTTGGCTAACATGAGTGATTTTGCAAGAGGTATAGCCATGTAATTCTAGGAAAAGACTCAAGCCTTTGATAATCCAGAAAAAATTTGAATTTTTAATAATCATGGCTAATGAAAAAGATTGTAATTTAAAATCTCTCTTCTAAAGGGTTGATTTAGACCACCGCAGTATAGTTAGGACAGCCTTACTCACCTCAAATTCCAAAGTTACCAAAGTTTTAGCGCTATGAGGGGAAGAAAACACTATGCCACAATTGTGCCCAAATGGGAACTAAATTTATTACTTAGATAGTCTATACTATTGTCATATTGTAAAATAATATCAGTCTTGCTTGTCAATTGCACTGCTTTGTGACTGCTCTAAGTCAATTTTTAATTTCTTGCTTAAGACCTGTACTTTGGAAGATTTATGTCAGAAAAATCTATGGAATCTAGAGAATCTATTGATTTAGACCTTAATCGTTACTTATTGATATTGAAACGATGGTGGCTACCTGCTACTGCTGTATTTGTAGCTACAGTTATGCTTAGTGCTATAGCTACACAATTTATGAAGTCATCCTATGAAGCAGAAGGAAAACTTTTATTCAAGGTTCCTTCTTTTAAAGTAGCAGGTACTAATCTTTCGCCTGGTTCTTCTGAAGGAGGAGACTCAGGAGATTTGAAATCCTTGGTAGCAACTCAAAATCCCATAAGCAGTCAGATAGAAGTTATTACCTCTCCTAGTTTATTGCAGAAGACAATAAATAAACTACAACTCAAGGACAAGCAAGGTATACCTCTGGAAGTAGAAGCACTACAAAAAGCCTTAAACCTAAAAATTGTTGGTGGGACAGATGTCTTGAAAATTAGCTACAGCAGCCCTGACCCCGAAGAAGCAGCGGCAGTAGTCAACACAATAATGAATTTGTATTTAGAAAATGATATTTTGACAAATCGCTCCGAGGCAGGAGCGACTCGTCAATTTATGGCCAAGCAGCTTCCTAAAACTCAAGCTGCTGTTAATAATGCAGAAGTAGCGTTACGTATATTTAAACAAAAACATCAGATTGCAGATTTATCAGAGGAGACAAAGTCAGCCGTTGCAACTATTGGAAATCTAGACAATGAGATGAATACCGTTAAAGCTCAACTAGATGAAGTAACCGCCCAAACAAATGAACTGCGCCAGAAAGTAGAGCTTAATTCTCAGCAAGCGATCGCGGTGAGTGCCCTTAGTCAGTCACCCGCAGTACAGGGAGTTCTTACACAACTTCAAGAGACTGAACGGCAGTTAGCAGTTGAGCGTAGCCGTTTTCTCGATGATAACCCCGTAATTATTAACCTAGAAGCAAAAAAAACTAATTTAAAATCTCTCTTGCAACAGCAAATTGGTCAGACTACTGGCAATCAAAGAGAACTCCCCCAGAACCTTTTACAGATTGGAGAACTCAGACAAAGTCTGATCCAAAGTTTTTTACAGTCAGAAACAGAGCGTTTTGGCTTAACTCAAAGACTCTCCTCTCTATATAATTCTCGTTCTAGCTACGAACAGCGAATGAGACTCATACCCCAGTTGGCACAAAATCAACGGGAGTTAGAACGGAAAGTTGAAGTCGCAGAATCGACCTATCAAACTTTATTGAAAAAGGTTCAAGAATTACAGTTAGTTGAAAATACCAATACAGCGACTTCCCGGATTATTGCTCAGGCTTTAGTGCCCAAAGAAGAAGTATCAACTAAAAAAATAATTGTTTTAGTGCTAGGAGTGATGTTCGGTTTGTTTTTTGCCTCCACAACTGTGCTCTTCTTCGCTATGAGAGATAGATCTCTAAAAACACTTAAAGAAGTTAGAGATGTGTTTGGATATACGTTGCTCGGAATTGTTCCTTTATCTGTTAAAAAGCTTCACTCTCGTTATTCAAATGGGGAATCAGCAGCTCAAACAATTGCAGTTAGAGATACTCCCCACTCTTTAACGAGCGAAATGTACCGGATGATTCAAGCCAATCTGAAATTCCTGAGTTCAGATAAAGTGCTCAAAACTATCGTGGTAACTAGCGCAGTTCCCAAAGAAGGCAAGTCTACAGTTTCAGCTAATTTGGCGGCAGCGATCGCTCAACTAGGACGCCAAGTTTTACTAATTGATGCAGATATGCGAGTTCCTTCTCAGCATCATCTCTGGCAACTAAGCAATGCAGTTGGTTTGAGTGAGGTTCTTGTTGGTCAGGCTGAATTTGACACTGCTGTATCGAATGTAATTGACAACCTTGATGTTTTAACAGCTGGAGTTAGACCTCCTAACCCACTCGCTTTGCTTGATTCTAAACGGATGGCATCACTAATTGAAAATTTCTCATCTCAATATAACTATGATTTTGTAATTATTGATGCTCCTCCCCTCCTTTTGGCAGCCGATGCTTTGACTTTAAGCCAAATGACTGATGGTATTTTATTAGTAGCCAGACCTGGTGTAATTGATTCTAACAGTGCAGCTGCTGCTCAAGAGATGCTAGAGAGATCCAGTCACAACGTCTTAGGTTTAGTTGTGAACGGCATCATTGATAAAAATGAATCTAGTAGTTATTTCAACCATGCTAAAGAATACTTTGCTTATCCAGATTTGACAAAAAAAGTAAAGCAGCAAAAACGTATTCCAGACAAAAGCTCTGTGTAAATTAAAATTTTGCCTCACAAGTCAGTTGAAGACCATAACAGCTAGATCGGCTCTGTTTAATTATCTATAAAATAATAAGCCTGCATTTGCAGGCTTATTATTTTATGGAACTCTAAACTTCAATGCAGGATACGGATATTACGGTTACTGATATTCGTGTGCACCAATATCATATTTACCACCAGAAGGACGAGGTTTCCCTGCATAATCAGTTTTCACATCATTCCAATAGTAGCCCCTATTGATTGCCGGACTGTTCGCTTTGATTCTAAAGTCAGCAATTGAGGGATTCACCAACAGTGGGTCTGCAATGATATCGTGAGTTCCCATCACAGCGATTACCGCACCCTTAGGGTAAATATTGTAGTCATAGATAACGTTGGTATTCTTTGTGTTACTGTTCGCTTTTTGACCAGGGGAAGCATAGATAATGTTATTGAAAAGTTTCACATCATTTGAATAACCAGCATATAGTTGCCCTTTTGTAAGCTCTGGAGTTTGCCCATTGCCATATACCGTGTTGTTGACAATATCGATATGCTCACTACTATGGGCATGAATGCCCGAACCGCCATTCTTGTAGCTAAGATTGTTTGCAATTAAAGTCCGTCCTATATATGCACCCTTTGTACCCTCTTTTGAAACATCGATAATAATGCCATTACCGTCTGTGATAATTCCACGTCCAATCCAGGGAACGTAATTGCGATTGTTATAGGCCCTATTGTTGGTCACGAACATCTTGTATCCTCGGCTATTGTCAGAATTCCAATTCTTCACAAATGAGATGCCGCTAGTACCATAGAGAGTATACCAAGAGGTATTATACACAGTGTTATTATCTATCTTTACGTAATCAGCCCCGATTACTGAGATACCTGCTGCTGAACAGTCATGCACTTTGTTGTTTAGGATATTTATATGATGAACACCACCATTACGTCCATCAATGTTTATGCAGGTTCCGTTTGTACGCGCATTTGATGAATTTTTCTTCTGACTTAATGCATAAGCAAGGGTGATATTTGCATTTTCCCCTATGACCTCTAGACCGTTGATCTCGATATATGAAACTCCGTTCGACAAAATGATACCATTCCACGTATTAAACCGAATTTTTGGAAAATGCCCAGGATATGCTTTATACGTAATCCATGCATTTGCCTTTCCAGAACGTTTAATACCTACTACACCCCCACGTCCGGGTGCATTCTTGTATTCCCCGTTCATAATCAATACTGTGTCACCAGGGTTGGTAAGGTCTGCTGCCCTTTGAATTGTTCTAAAAGCTGATGAGGTAGTGCGTCCGCTATTTCTGTCGTTTCCGGTACCGCTAACATAATATGTGGTCGCATTTGGAACCGCGCTGATCAGCTTGCGGTTAGGTAGTGCCATTTCCTGATCAGGGGATGACTGGCGAACATCTTTAACTAAAGACTCTGTTATTCTCTCTCCTTGAACTATACCTGTTAATGCCCAGGGAAGTACAAGAGATGCGCTCAAACTGAGAAAACCTAAACCATGAATCATCATAGGGAAAAAATAGGGTATGTTGCAAAAACTCAATCGTCAACGGTCAGTAACTCTAGCCTTAGTTAGTAACTCAGTATTGGATATGGTCGTGTAATCGCCATTTGTAAGTTTATACACGGTTTTCTAACGTTACACCTGCGAATTTTCACGTAAATATGGTTGAACTGCCTTTTTAGCTTGTGTTTCCAAAAATGGTAGTTATCTGGTAAAACTACTGAAGAAAAAATCTCAGTATCCAGAGCTACCCCATTAATGAACACCAAGCAACCGTACAAATGGCGTCATTTCCAATTCGACATCATTCTACTGTGTATACGCGGTATCTGTGGTTCAGATAGTATATCTATCATCAATAAGCTAATTTACTTAAATAATTCTTATGATAATAAGAATCACTAAATTATAAAAACAATGTAGAGACGACCTTTTCTCGCCTCTACCTTCTAAAATATTCTCATTATCACAATAAATCTGAGTACCTATAACAAGGTCTGTCAAAGCCTATCAATGCACATTACGAATTGTTGGTGAGAGTTTTAGACTCAATAGCATTTGTCAATGAGTAAATCTTTCATGAATGATTTACTCATTGACAATTGAGCTTCGATTCAAGGGTAATGCAATTTTAGGGGCGAAGAGTATTGACCAACGCCCCCAATTTGCATCTATATATTCTAGAGTCCGAACAAATTCAGAAGATTAAAGATAACACCTAGAGGTCCAGTTATGGTGTTTACGGTATCGCCAGTCTTAGCTGAACCAGATCGATTGACTACCACAACATCATTATTACGGAGTATGGGATTGGTTTGCTCATTAATCCCAGCAGAGAAATCTACTTTTACTATGCGTTTAGTAACAGAACCATTAGGGTTGAGGCGAATCAAATCAACAGCATCGCTGCTAGCTCTGGCATCATTAAATCCGCCAGCAGCAAGTATGGCTTGATTTAAGGAGCTATTCGGCTGAACATCTGTTAATCCTGGTTTTTTAACTTCGCCTACCACACCAACTTGAATGCGTGTAGGAGACAAAGTGGTGGTAGCTAATTGAGTGGCTTCCGCGGGGTTGATTTCAGTTGCTGTTGGAATAACAATCGTATCTCCATCTTGCACAATGATATCTTGATTGGCATCACCACTCTGTAATAGTTGCCAAAGATTAATATCTATAGTTTGTTCTGAGCCAGTTCTTGTCGGTCGGCGTAGCCTGAGATTACGAACATCAGCCTGTGCTGTAATTCCCCCAGCTAGCTGAATTACCCGCGTCACATTTGGTAGCCCAGTGGGACTGCCAGCGCCACTATTAGTGTTTGCGCCCCCCTGGTTATCTGTGTTACCTGGGGTGACAAGATACGAACCAGGACGGTTAACTTCACCAATAATTGTTACTGTGCGGGGTGTGGTTTGGCTGGCAGCAAAGTTAGCTGCAAATATATTGCGAGATTCTGCCACGTTGAAGTTGGTGGCAGTTGGTACAACTATAGTGTCTCCATCCCGCAAGGTAATATCCTGTGATAACCTACCTGTTTGAATGAGTTCCTTCAAATTTACGGTGACAGCTTGCTCTGAAGAACGTCCTATTTTACGCCGTAACTGAACTTGAGTTACATCCGCAGCTAAAGTCACCCCCTGCGCTGTTGTCAATGCGGCCAATACAGTTGGATATTGTACGCCTGGATTGTTCCCGGCACCTCCGCTCAAGCTGAGAGTATAAGCGCCGGGACGTGTTACCTCTCCGGCAACGAAAATATTTATGGGACGAGGTGATAACAGATTAACTGAGATTAATGGACGTTTGAGAAAGCGAGAATATCTTTTAGCAATTTCGTCAGATGCCTGTTCAGCTGTTAGACCAAGAACTGACACACTGCCAATTAAAGGTAGGTTGATTGCTCCACCTGGGGGAATTTGGTATTCACCTGTATATTCTGGTACTTCAAATACATTTACACGGATGAGATCGCCGCCTCCTAATAAGTAATTTGTATCTATTTGTGTTTGTGCAGTTGGTAATTGTGTATTTGGTGGTAATGGTTGTCCCTGAGCTAAACTGGCAGATGGCACAGCAGCATTGACAGCAGTTAACAAAGCCACACCTACAACTGGCTGAGTTAGGAATTTAAACAAACTTTTGTTAAGCATCATTTACCTGAGACTCTGAAACTACGATCAATAAAGTACTGTCTAAACATTTTTATTTTGACTATACCTAAGTATTCAAGTTCCCCGACACTCTTATTTTCCTAGAAAAGTGTGATTTTCCGGAGGAAATTTGTTCATTGAATTTAAATTTTTAGTGAAGTTGACTTAAAGTTAATGCTGCTTGAATAGAGCAATTCTCAAAAAATATAAGACTTACACAACTAAGCGTAGTTTATACAAAAAATTATCTGTTACCTAATAAATTACTTACGAATAAAGTTTTGTTGTCAAAGTAAATTTTATGACATTTAAACTGTGACTTAAAATATGCTGTGACTACCAAAATTATGAACAAGTTCATTAAATAAATACAAATAACCTTAACAAAGAGGTCGAAATTTTATTCTTTGTGGTTTGAGTCGACTAAAGATAACTCAAAAAGGCCACAATTTTGGGTTTTGTTCTTCAAGCCAATCGACAATTTACTATTTGGCAATAAGACTAATTAAGCGAGTTATTTTTTCTTTGGATTTGTTGAATAAAAAATTCTTCTAGGGAGTGACGAGACAAGTTCATCGAAATAATTTTACCCTCCATGAGATGAAGACTGGCAAGAAAATCGTAGTAATCATCTTGTAGTGTACCTTGCCAGGAACCATCAGGTTCAAATCTGAGAGTTGGTATCCATTTTTTGAGAATTTCCCAGTCACCACCTTGACCTTTAACATGATATGTATTGTTTCCGCCTAAGAGATCATTGAGGGAACCAGAGCAAATTAGTTCACCTTGAGCGAGGATAGCAATGCGATCGCAAATCTGTTCGACTTCACTAAGAACATGGCTGTTGAAAAAAATCGTCTTACCAGCAGCTTTGAGCGCCAGGATAATTTCTCGCATTTGGTAGCGCCCCACCGGATCAAGCCCAGACATCGGTTCATCTAGAAAAACCAAATCTGGCTCGTTAATTAGCGCCTGCGCCATACCAACACGCTGTAGCATTCCTTTGGAATAGCGACGCAGCAGCTTTTTACGGGCATCGGCTTGGGATAAACCCACTAATTCCAGCAGTTGGGGAATGCGTTGGCGTTGCACACTTTGGGGAATTTGGAACAGCCCAGCAGCTAGCTGCAAAAACTCCCAGCCAGTGAGATAGTCATACAAATAGGGATTTTCCGGCAGATAGCCGAGTTGTTGCTTAACACTGCGATCGCCTATTGGCTTACCCAGTAATAATCCCCGTCCAGAGGTGGGATGAATAATTCCCAGCAACAATTTTAAAAGAGTGGTTTTACCAGCACCATTAGGCCCCAGCAACCCAAAGGTTTCGCCTTTGTAAACCGTTAAAGAACAGTTTTTCAGAGATACGACTTTTTGATTTAGCCAAAAACCAGTGCGATAGATTTTTCGCAACTCAGAAGTTAGGACTACTGGCGGAGTATCTGCCGTATTAAGTTGAGAATTAGGGTCATCTGCAACAGACTTCATCTCGGTTGAATTACTGTTTACCAGCTTGATATTAATTAAAAATTACCCGGTAGGCTGATAATAACCACCATCAAGCTGTGTGTCAATTATCGTGAATTGGGGACTGGGGATTGGGGACTAAGAAGACAAGGGTAGAGTTTTCTCGATGCCCAATATCCAATTTGACTGCTTTCATAAAACGCCCTTAGAACTGGGAATCACGCCAGCACGACGAGGATCAATTTCCACCGCCAGCCGCGTTGCTCTTGCAAAGGCTTTAAATGTCGCTTCAATAATGTGATGGGAATTAGTGCCATCCAGTTGCCGAATGTGCAGTGTCATTTGGCTATGGTTCACCAAAGCCACAAAGAATTCTCGTACTAACTGGGTGTCATAGGTTCCTACACGCTGGGTAGGAATTTGCAAGCCGTAGCTGAGGTGAGGGCGTCCAGAAAAGTCTAGCGCTACCTGAACTAAGGCTTCATCCAGTGGTGCAAGAAAATTACCAAAGCGGACAATACCTTTTCTGTCGCCTAGTGCTTGGTTGAAAGCTTGCCCTAAAGTAATACCTACATCTTCGTTGGTGTGATGATCATCAATTTCCCAGTCTCCCTTGGCTTGGACATCTATATCAATCAGCCCGTGGGAGGCAATTTGATGCAACATGTGATCCAAAAACGGAATGCCTGTCGCTGCCGTGCAAGTTCCTCTACCGTCCAGGTTGATGGTAACTTGCACATTAGTTTCACCAGTGGTGCGGTGAACAGTGGCAATTCGAGGGGATTCAGTTAAGCGATCGTAGTTTGAATTAATTTTGCTGATTTGCATGGGAAATAAGGCATGGGGAATGGGGTATGGGGCATGGGGAATGAAAAATGGACAAGAATTTTACTAATACTCAATTCCCAATGCCCAATCTCCAATGCCCCATGCCCAAATTATCTTACATTCCCATAATTTCATATCCTGCATCTACATAGAGAATTTGTCCGGTAATGCCACTGGACAAATCACTACACAAGAAAGCCGCAGCGTTGCCAACTTCTAGCTGAGTGACAGTGCGTCGCAGGGGAGCTACTTCTTCTACATGATGAATCATATCCAAAATTCCACCCACTGCTGAAGATGCCAAAGTACGAATGGGGCCTGCGGAGATGGCATTCACGCGGATATTTTGCGGCCCTAGTTCAGCAGCCAGGTAACGCACACTCATTTCTAACCCAGCCTTAGCAATTCCCATGACATTGTAGTTAGGGATTGCTCTGACACCACCTAAATATGTCAAGGTGACGATACTACCTCCCTCTGTCATCAAAGGTTTGGCTGCACCACTTAACTGCACCAGCGAGTAGGTACTAATTTCTAAGGCGGTATTGAAGCCAGAACGAGAGGTTTGGCTAAAATCTCCAGTTAAATCGTCTTTGCTAGCAAAGGCTAGACAATGGATGAGGATATCTAGCTTTCCCCATTGTTCGCGGATTGTCTCAAAGGTAGATTTAATTTGGTCTTCATCTTGGACATTACAGGGAAGAAATAAGCTGGGGTTAAGAGGTTCTACCAATTCCGCAACTTTTTTTTCCATCTTGCCGCGTTCATCCGGCAGGTAGGTAATGCCCAGGTTTGCGCCGGCTTTATGCAGCTGTTGGGCGATGCCCCAGGCGATCGAGCGGTTATTGGCAATACCTGTAACAAGGGCATTTTTTCCAGTCAGATTTAGCATAGAAATTGTTAATGCGATCGATCATTAGGAGCATACTAGAATCTGAGGCTAGTTGATCTTTGTTTTATACAGGATTTGCAAAAATGAATATTGGTAAGAGTGTTTGCTGCGTGTAAAAATCTTGATTTTTCCTAAAGATATTCTCAAGATATCTTTATTTGTTCTTCAAAAAACCTTTTAAATACAGCTATTGGAACTACTTATCAACAATTAGTAGCTGAAAGGATCAACAATTATGTATCATTATAAACAAAGAGTTATGAAGAGATTAGTTGGAGTATAGGAAAGTACAGAAAGGTTGACGGTGCTATATTCATTTTTCAGGTGTATTCTTAGGTAATCAGTTTTTGTTTTTCCGGCATTGGGTAGGGGAAGGGAGATGATCGTGACACAAGATAAAGCCCTAGCAAATGTTTTTCGTCAGATGGCGACCGGGGCGTTTCCGCCAGTTGTGGAAACGTTTGAACGCAATAAAACGATCTTTTTTCCTGGCGATCCTGCCGAACGAGTTTATTTTCTTTTGAAAGGTGCTGTTAAACTTTCCAGGGTGTACGAGGCAGGAGAGGAAATAACGGTAGCGTTGCTGCGGGAAAACAGTGTTTTTGGTGTATTGTCATTGCTGACAGGAAATAAATCGGATCGGTTTTACCATGCGGTTGCATTTACTCCTGCGGAATTACTGTCGGCACCAATTGAACAAGTGGAGCAAGCACTGAAGGAAAATCCAGAGTTATCAATGTTAATGCTGCGAGGTCTGTCTTCGCGCATTTTACAAACGGAGATGATGATTGAAACTCTTGCTCACCGAGATATGGGTTCTAGATTGGTGAGTTTTTTGTTAATTCTTTGTCGGGATTTTGGCGTTCCTTGTGCAGATGGGATCACAATTGATCTCAAGTTATCTCATCAAGCGATCGCAGAAGCAATTGGTTCAACTCGTGTTACCGTTACTAGGCTACTAGGAGATTTGCGTGAAAAAAAGATGATTTCTATCCACAAAAAGAAGATTACTGTGCATAAACCTGTTACCTTAAGTAGGCAGTTCACATAAAAACAATTGGAGCAAGGGGAGTCGGTGCGTGTTGTGTTTTGAAAAATAACACTTAATAGCTAGAGGTAAATCTAAAATTGAGTAATTTCAGCTATTGCCAATCTCCACTTCTCCACAGACAATGGTTAAAAGTAGTAGGCTGTATCTGGAAGGATTTCGGTAGCTAAAGATGACCACCGGATACATCCTAATCGCAGCAATTTTGATTCTGGGAGGCGTTATTGCAACCGTGGGCGATCGCATCGGCACACGAGTTGGCAAAGCCCGCCTCTCACTTTTTAATCTTCGTCCGAAAAACACCGCCGTACTAGTAACAATTTTTACTGGTGGCTTGATTTCAGCATCAACTTTAGGGATTTTATTCGCTGCCGACGAGGGCTTGCGAAAGGGAGTCTTTGAGTTAGAAGATATTCAAACAGACCTTAGACAGAAGCGGGAACAGCTAAAAACCGCAGAAACTCAGAAAAGTCAGGTAGAGGGTGAGCTAAGTCAAGCAAGAATTGCCCAAGCAAAGGCACAACAAGACTTGCAGGCAATTAATCAATCTTTGCTGGCGGCGAATGCCAAACAGAGGCAAACACAAGCGCAGCTAAACCGTACTCTTAGTCAACAAGCCCAAACCCAAACTCAACTCCAACGCACTCAAGGACAACTAGATCAGGTTGTAACTCAGTACCAAAAAGCCATAGCTGAATTGCAAAGCGTTTACAACCAGAGAAAGGAGCTACAGGCAGCAGTTGAACTACTGAAAACAGAACGTCAAAGACTGTATGCGGAAGCGAAAAAAGCCATTGATGAAGCTAAAACAGCTATTGCAAAACGCGATCGCGAACTCGCTAACCGCCAAGAAGCCATAGAAAAGCGCGATCAAAAAATTTCCCAACTGGATCAACTCATTCAAAAGCGGAATTTAGAAATTACAGCGCGAGAGCAAGTGATTGCCAAACGGGAATCGCGCCTCAAAGAATTGGAAGCACAACAGGAGCAACTTGAACTTGAAGTTGCAAGGCTGGAAAAATATTATCAGTCCTACCGCGATCTGCGCCTGGGTAAACTAGCCTTAGTTCGTGGTCAAGTTCTGTCTGCTGGTGTAGTTCGTGTTACCCAACCTGCTGCTGCTCGCCAAGCAGTGGTACAACTTTTACAAGAAGCCAATCGTAACGCCAACCTGGAATTAAGTGAACCTGGTGCAAATTCTGCAAATGTAGAGCTACTACGTGTTACCCAGGATAGAGTTGAGCAATTGAGCAAGTCCCTTAGCGATAGTCAAGAATACGTAGTGCGAATTTTCTCGGCTGGTAATTATGTCAGGGGAGAAAAGCAGATAGAATTTTTCGCCGATATAGCCCGGAATCAATTGGTTTTTTCAGGAGGCGCAGTGCTGGCCACAACGACTGCTGATTCCAAAATCATGACATCTTATCAGTTACAGCAACGCCTAGAAATACTGATTTCTGCTTCCCAATTTCGGGCCCGTAATGCCGGAATTGTCGAAAATGTGCAAGTAGAAGGGACTTTTCTCCGCTTTGTCAGCCAATTAAGACAGTATAATCAACCCTTGGAGATCAAAGCGATCGCAGCAGAAGACACTTATACAGCCGGGCCATTAAGAGTAAAATTAGTGGCAATAGTCAACGGAAAAATTATTTTTAGTACTTAAAAAAGAAGTCAGAAGTCAGAAGTTCAGAGAGTCAGAATACAATTAGTGGGAGATGAGCGCGGAAAGTCACAAGCGGCGGCTGACGCCGTAGAAGTAGGGAGGGCAGTTTGCCGTAGGCATCATAACTTTCCAAGACAGACTCGCCACTAATTGATTCTGATTCCTGTTAGCCTAGCGGGGCGTAGCCCATTCTGAATTCTGAATTCTTCTTTTTAACTTCTTATGAATTTCCGTGAATTTTCACCAACACAACCAGTCATATTGGGGTTTGATCCAGGTCGGGATAAGTGTGGTTTAGCGGTGATGGGAGTGGATAGGCAACTGTATGATCATCAGGTCGTGCTAGCAAAAGAGGCGATCGCTGCCATTGAGACACTGCGTCAAAGTTTTCCGATCTCTTTGATGGTCATGGGCGACCAAACTACAGCCAAGCAGTGGAGAGAAAAATTATATCAGGAATTGACAGAACCTCTGAGTATTATTTTAGTGGATGAGCGCTACACAACCTTAGAAGCACGCGATCGCTATTGGCAAATGTTCCCGCCTAAAGGGCTAATAAAGCTATTGCCACAGGGTATGCGACAGCCTCCAAGACCGATAGATGACATTGTTGCCATCCTCTTAATCGAAAGATACTTAAATCGCCTCACTGCTGATTCAGTGAGGAGTTATGAGTAAGGAGTGAAGAGTTAGGAATTAATATCTTCACAACTTCTAACTCCTAACTTCTAACTCCTAAAGTTCCGCTCGAATCGTAAAAGCATAATCTCCTCCAGGCTCTAGCTGGTAATCTTGTTGCTCCAAAAATCGACCGAGGGGTTCTTTGATTAAGGCGCGGCCTTGGGAAGGCTTGACGGCAAGTTCTCCCCGGCGAAAATGCCACTGGAAATGCCACTCAAACTCACCTGCACTCACTTCGCCCTCAAGGAAGCCATGTTGCCAGGATTGGCGAGTAATTCTGACATGGGCAATGGTTTCTGGCAGACGTTTTGCACTCACAATGCTTTATGTCAAGTGTGGAATAACAGCCGCTTATATAGGCTACTTATTTTATTTACCAAACATAGCTTAATTAGACAAACTGACAAAGTGGGTATTTGTAGTTTACTAGGTTGTGTTGATGAGCCGGACGACTTAAGGATACTGAAGTTTCGGCTATAACTTGGGCGGATTGAATAACTCAAATTGGGTGTATCAAATTCTGGGTGGAGAGTCAAGCGATCGCACCCAAAGAATCATCTGTTGGGGATAGCACCGTCAATTAGATTCTGAGCTTTTGGCGTTAGCAATAAACTTTTCAAATATCCTCTGAGGGTGCAAAGGCGCAGAGAGCGGGTGATTTTTTTTAGTTTCTCAGGAATGAGAGTATTCTAGAAACTGCATATCTGACGTTTCTTTCATCAGTATATTGAGGGTTAATTGGAATTTCTCCGCCGAATTTTAGCACAATTACAGCCCGGTAAAGCTTGGAGTATTTATATTGCTGCTCTTGAATATCAAAACGCAGAATATTTTCTAGTGGATGTTCAATAACTTGGTTGCTACGAAGACTTTTACGTTCGATAAATACCTTATCGATACTCTTATAGAAGGTGCAGGTAGTTACAGGTGATGTGGCAAAATAAGCAGCGTAGTTTACCGCCGTAGGCATCGCCATCATAATCAATATAAATAAAATTAATAAAAGTAGATAGTGGCGCTGATTTTGCTGCACCAATAGGGAAGTTTGACCAGAGTTGATAAAATTGTTGATTTTAAAGATAATTTCCTGATTATCTTCATAGTTAACATGGGATAAAAGAGCAAAGCTTCCAAAAGGAGTCACAATCATCACTTGATAGGTTTTCCCCCTTTGCTACCAGTCTTTGTAAAAATGTATGCTTCCTGGAGATCAAACATTTTGAGTTTCTCCATACTTCCCAACAAATTAAACCGTCTTAATTCACAATTCATTTGGTTTGATGAGAGGTGAGGCCTACGGCGGTAAACTACACAAGTTAGACGAATTGTGGCAGAAGTAAAAACTAAGCAGTAAATCAACAAGCTTAAACAGACAGTAAAAATACCCCACCCACTGAACCAATATCTGAGTGGTCGATGCTTTAGCTGCAATCTGGTACGGGTTTCCTCTACAATTTTCATCTGTGTCTGTGTATAGAATACTTAACCCCTGAGTAGAGTATTCCCCTTGTAGACCATTCACATATCGCCAAGCCTAAGTACGAAGGAGGATTTATGATGAATTGCCAAAAAAGCTTTAGCTAATTGATAGATAATTGGGGCAGAAAGTTATAGCTAGAAGCATGGAAACCAAACAGCTAGGAAAAACTGGTATCTCTGTAAGTGCGATCGGTTTGGGCGGTATGCCTATGTCAATTTCTAATCGCCCTCCCGAATCGCAATCAATTCAAGTTATTCATCGTGCTCTCGATCTGGGAATTACATTTATTGACACTGCCGATTCTTACTGCAAAGATGAGTCGGAGAAACATCACAATGAGCAGCTAATTCACAAGGCACTTAGTAGTTACAAAGGCGATATTAGCCAAGTAATTGTGGCAACCAAGGGCGGTTTGATGCGTCCCGATGGCAACTGGACAACCAACGGCAATCCAGAACATTTGTACCAAACAATTCGAGTCAGTTTTGAGGCGTTGGGTGGTGCTAAACCCATCGATGTTTGGCAATACCATGCGCCCGATCCTAATTACACCATTGAAGAATCCCTTGCACCAGTTAAAGAAGCAGTGGAGGCGGGTTTGATTCGGTTTGTAGGAGTTTCTAACTTTTCCGTTGAACAAATTAAGCAGGCGCAGGATTTGGTGGATATTGTCTCAGTGCAAAATCAATACAGCCCTTGGCAACGACAGCCAGAAAATGACGGCGTGTTGAAGTATTGCGAACAGCAAGGATTGACATTTTTACCTTGGAGTCCCTTTGGTGGTAGGCGTCGCCATCAGGACTTGCAAGATATCCCTGCGATCGCTCAGTTAGCTAAAGAAAAGGGCGTGTCGGTGTATAATATCGTCTTAGCGTGGTTGCGTTCCAAGTCACCTGCTATTTTGCCTATTCCTGGTGCTAGCAAGGTTTCCAGCATTGAAGACTCAGTACAAGCTATCAATGTGAAACTATCTGATGAAGAAGTGCAAAAAATTGATCGGGCAACCTAATTATTCCACTAAATAACATAGGTATGGTATGGCAAACTAACCCTACCTCCTACCTCAAAACCCGCAACCTTTGCACTTTATGCAAAAGAAAACTGCTGTATCTGTGCGTCCACCTTTACAAGAAGTGGTGTCAAAAATTCCAATTGCGGCGGAAATGGAAGAAACCTTCTAAAAACTCTTGTAAAGTAACGTTCTTATTTAACCTCTGCTTACTCCACTCTCTCGCAGTTTGTTGCAGAATTTCTGAGAAACTAGGATAGACAGGAGATAAATTTGCTAGATGGTTGACTTTAATTTTTTGTGACATTGCCAAGGCAATCAAATTAATTAATTCTCCAGCTTCTGCTCCCAATATCGAAGCTCCCAAAATTTCCCCGTTGCCTAGCACAATTAATTTACACATACCAGTGGTTTCGTCCCGAATTTGGGCTGTTGCCACTGTTTTAAAATACTGTCGCAAAACCAAAACTTCATCTCGACCAAATTGGCGTTTTGCCTGGGTTTCTGTCAAACCCACTTGCGCTAGCATCGGCACAGAAAATATGGCCCAAGGAATAGAGCGATAATTTACTCGTAACCTGGGGAAAAAGAGTGCATTATTCAGAGCAATTTTTGCTTCATAATTAGCGATATTGGCAAAGTCGTAACCACCAATTACATCACCACAAGCGTAAATGCGGGGGTTAGTGGTTTGCAGTTTATTATTCACTACTAAGCTACGCCGATGCCATTTCACGCCTACCGTTGCCAAATTTAGAGATTCAAGATTTGGTTGTTGTCCAGTTGCTACTAAAATTTCATCAGTTTCAATGGCCTTATCTCCTGCTTGAATCCACTTTTTATCTTCAATTAGCCTCACTTGAGTCACTGGTTTTTGGGTGAGGACGCGCACACCCTCGACTTCCAATTGCGCCTGAAGCAGTATGGCTATCTCAGGGTCAATATATTGGAGAATATAAGGATGCTTGACTACCAGCGTCACAGTGCAACCAAACCGGGCCAAAGTTTGAGCAATTTCAATACTTTGGGGAATTCCGCCGATAATTACCCAATTTTTGGGTAATGTCACTCCATCTAGGGATTGCCAAATATTAGATAAGGTTAGGTAGCCAGTGGCTTGTAATCCTTCAATCTCCGGCATTTCTGGACGCGAACCACTGGCTAACAAATAAGTTCGGGCACGTAGTAGGCGATTGTTAACGGCAAAAGCTAGTTGGGGTGAAGATTGAAATTGACCACTGCCAACGATGACATCGACTCCTTGCGCGGCTAGGATGGCTGGAGAATGCTTTTCTTTGAGATTCGAGGCGACGCATTGAGCATATAGCATCGCTTCTGGCCATGCCATAGATATGGGGCATTCTTCTGAGGCATCAGTGTGTTTGGTATGAATACCAAAACCATCGGCATCATTCAACTTCTGCGCTAGTTTCCCAATTTCGGTAAGAGCATGGTGATAAGTAAACCCGTAGTCTACTTGGGGTTCCACCAGGGCAACTGTAGCACGTAGTTGGGTTGCAGCAAGGGCAGCGTAGTATGCAGCAAGACTGCCGCCAATAATTACGACATCGTAGTCAATAGTCATTTGTCATTTGTCATTTGTCATTGGGCATTGGGCATTGGGCATTGGACATGGGGGAGAATGAAAAATTATCTCATCTCCCTCATCTCCCTACTCCCCATTCCCCACTCCCCACTCCCCACTCAGCACTGAGTTTAGCGCTGTTAGTAAGCGTTGGTTATCAGACTGGGAACGTATAGCAACCCGGAAAAAGCGATCGCCTAGTTCTTTAAAACTAAGGCAATCGCGGATTAAAATCTGGTGATGCTTGAGTAATTGTTGCTGTAACTGCGAAGCAGACTCTTGGGACTCAACTAATAAAAAGTTAGCAGCACTTACTTGGGGTTGTAATCCTGGTATTTCAGCCAAACCCTGAAAGAGTTGGTTTCGTGCAGGTGGTAGCCATGCCCAGGTTTGCTGCTGAAATTCCGTATCTTGGAGGGCCGCAATTGCCGCCGCCGCCGCTAGCGTGTTTACGGGCCAGGGGTCACGCCATAGCTGCCATTTAGCTAGGCAGTCAGGGTGTGCGATCGCATATCCTAATCGCAGTCCTGGAAGACTGTAAAATTTGGTCAGCGATCGCAATATTACTAAATTTGCATATTCTTGCACCACCGGAATCAGGCTTTGTTCCTCATTGGGCAGCACAAAATCCATAAATGCTTCATCCACCACAACCAAAGCAAATTGCTCCAGGTAGGGCAATATAGAGTCCCGCGAAAATAGTTTTCCGGTTGGGTTGTGGGGATTATTCAACAATAGTCCTTTGTCCTTTGTCCTCTGTCCTTTGTCAAGGAATAATGACCAATGACCAGTGACTAATGACAAAGGACACTCCAGCACATTAGCGTTATACGCTGCCAAGGTTCGGTAGTAGTCACCAAAGGCTGGAGTGATTAAAATTGTCGCGGCTAATTGAGCTAATTCCCTACCGATTAAAGTGAGTAATTCTGCGGAGCCGTTACCCGGCAGAATCCACTCAGGAGGCAATTGATGGAAGTGACTGAGAGCTAGTCTCAGTTCACTATAGTTTGGGTCTGGATAGTGCTTAAGATTACCAATTTGGGACAGTATAGCAGCGATCGCGCTGTTTGGAGGCCCCAACGGGCTGATGCTAGCAGAAAAATCCAGAATAGCATCAGGGGGACAGCCAGCCAGTGCTGCTGCCCAGGCTAAATTTCCCCCGTGTGCAGGTTGCCGCATTAAAAAAGGGTTCCCGAAGACAGAACCTATGCTTTTGGGGGTGCTACCTTTTCTCTAAAAAGTTTTCCTGCGGAGAAAGCAGGAACCCTCGTCGCTGGAATTTCCATCTTTTCATTTGTTTTCGGGTTGCGACCTTCGCGGGCTTTACGTTCCCGTGATTCAAATGAGCCAAATCCCACCAAAGTTACCTTATCACCAGAGGAAACCGCTTCAATAATCGTTTCCAAAGCGGCAGTTAAGACTGCATCCGCTTGTTTCTTGGTAACACTAGCTTTTTCAGCTACGGCATCAACTAATTCACCTTTGTTCATGTCAAACTCCTGAAGGTTTACTTGAGATTCTTTACGGATGCACCTTGACACATCTGTACTGAAATCTCTGTTCTCGGAAATACAAAAATCATCCTTTGGGAGTATTTTTACTCAAAACGGCTGTACATCCCATCGGCTCGACTTTTCAATGAATCATTCTAAGGTGTTGTAGCCTGATGTGGATAGATGAAACCATTAATTTATATAGATTTCAGGATGTTTTGTAATTTTAGGGTACTTGTTTCACTAAAAACCACCCCAAAAGTAGGAAAAAATACCTAGTAAAATCTCCGTTGCCAAGAAAACAGGGGAGTGAGGAGATGGGAGATGGTCTGCATTTGTTGGGATTAATTACCGATTTTGAAGAGTTATTGCTGAGATTAACCAATTTTTATGGAAATGGAAGGCTCCGGTTCCCGGTTTCTCTAAAAAGTTGCAGATTTTGCTCACTTTTCATGTTGTCTGGAAAATCCAACGCGAAATCTGACCCCTTAGCAAGCTTCTTTAGTAGGGAAGGAGGAAAAATTAAAACCTCTCGCCTACAAGGCTATCCATTGTCACATCTTTCTTAACATTTGTGGTAGCGATGCCTACGGCGGTAAACTACGCTGCGACAACTTCTTCTGGTGCGTCCGTTACGCGTAGCTTGCTTCGACCTAGGAGTATGACAAACACAGGTACTCAACAAACCCTTATAAGAAAAATACCGAAAGCCCTTAAGTATATGGCTGTTGAATATCCGCACATTAATGCCGGAGTGAGTCAATCCGCACCAGAAATTTTTTGTTGCACCCAAGCCCGAAAAACGCGGGTAGTAGCAATTTCCCCATTCTTTTTAGCTTGTTGGATAAACTGAGGAATCTCCTTCACCAACACAGGCGCAAAAGTAGGGCTGGTTTCGACTTCTGAGTATTGCCCACCTGCAAGCGTGTAGACTCGCAACACATTGCCGTTATAACGCCAAAATTCAGGGACTCCCATCGCAGCATAAAGCTTCAACTTGTCTATTGCAGACCTAGAATATTCCACTTCCAGCACCAGGTCAGGGGGCGGGTCGATTGCTATATTAATATTCTCTTTATCTCGAACTAAGGCTTCATTTTGAATATAGTAGCTACTATCTGGCTCGGCTCCCTTCTGTAAATCATCTCGCGTTAAAGTTAATGAACCAGCGCGTTTAATTTCCCAGCCCAACTCTTCGCACAGGACAACAACAAAACCTTCTATTAAGCGATTTGAGTTCTCGTGCGGCATTTGTGGGGTCATAATTTCTATTGTTCCATTGTCATAAGCAAATCGGGAATTACGTTCTGAACCCATTTCAGCCAGCATGGTTTTAAATGTCTGCCAGCTAATATTTTGGAGTAAAACCCGATTTTCTGCGGGTGTTGTTATTGCCACCATAGTTTAGTTCTCCGCGACAAACTTTTTCGAGTACTGTACGCCTTAATATTACTGTTAAGGCTGAATGTAAGAAAGCGATATGATCGAAACGACTACTAGGGGTAATAGATTATGACTCAAGCCATTCCAAAACTAGTAACCTTTGAAGATTTTGCAGCGTGGCGACCCGAAGGTGGAAGATATGAATTACATGATGGAGTAATTGTTGAAATGGCACAACCAGTAGGAGACCATGAGGATATTGTCGGGTTTTTGGTTGAAAAAATTGCTATCGAGTACGTTCGTAATGGTCTACCTTATACAATCCCCAAAACTGCACTGGTAAAACCAACTAATTCGGAATCTGCCTATTCCCCAGATGTGCTATTATTGAATCGCCCTAATTTAGTGAATGAGCCGCTATGGAAAAAAGAATCAACTGTAAGCCTTGCAGCATCAATTCCCTTAGTAGTTGAGGTAGTTAGTACCAACTGGGATGATGACTACTATACGAAACAGGGTAAGTATGAGGGGATTGGAATTCCTGAATATTGGGTTGTAGATTATCTCGGTCTAGGCGCTAAAAAGTTCACTGGCAACCCCAAACAGCCTACTATGTCTATTTATCAATTAATCGATGGTGAATACCAAGTTACTCAATTTAGAGGCAGTAATCGCATCGTCTCGTCTATTTTCCCGGAATTGAATTTAACCGCAGAACAGATTTTTAAAGCTGGAGGTATACCAACGTAGCCACAACCCTATTTGCTGTTTTATAAATATCTGAGAACTGAAGTCCACACTCCAAACATTTTACCAAATTTTTTGTATATTGAGTACAAAACCAGGTAACACATTTTCCCCGGAAATATTTTGATGAAATTTTAAAACTTCTACATCTTGTCCTGGACGATAACTTTCTACTTCCTGTTTTTTTCGGTTAATCAACCAACCTAGACGACAACCATTTTCGATATACTCTTGCATCTTATTCTGAGTTTTTTTTTCAACCTGTCATTAGGCGAAAGTATCTCAATTACAAAATCACGACATAGAGGAATAAATTTTTCTTTTTGTTCTTTAGTCAAAGCATCCCAACGAGATTTTTCCACCCAAGAAACATCTGAAAAACGGTCAGCCCCTGAAGGTAAAGTAAATCCAGTTGATGAATCAAAAACTTCGCCCAATTGATTTTGGTCGTTCCAGAACCATATTTGAGCGTTAATAGTAGAATTACTTTTTCCTGTTTTTCCTCCCGTAGGTTGCATTATAATCAACTCTCCTTCGGCATTGCGTTCTAATTTTAAATCGGGGTTTTCTTCACACAATTGATAAAACTGCTCTCTTGTCAGTTTAATTACAGAATTAAGGTTTAATGTAAGTGCTGTCATAAGAGTATTTCCCTTTTTGTTAGCTGACTGGCTACAAACCTTCAGTTAAAGTTTTTTAATAAAAATAGAAATTACGCAAAAATACACACCGTAGGGGCAATTCATGAACATTGGTGTCTACTTTTGCCAAAAATAGCGTACTGATTGGGTGTTGTTCACCCGCCAGGGATTGTAAATCCCTGACTAATTGCTCAAGTCTACTGAAGTAGACTGAAAATTTTCGCGCTATCTTAGTCCTCTTCAGAGGACTTTAGCTATGAGACAGGGATTTACAATCCCTGGCGGACGTGCTGACATTTAAATTTAATCCTACCCGTGAACAACAAGATCCCCGACTTCTTAAAAAAGTCGGGGATCTAAGCCTTTGCCAGAGGTAATTTAGCTGCTGATTATTTTTATTACCTGCCAGGAACCTTTAAGCCCCGACGCTCAAGGATTTGCCGTACTTCTGGGCTTGGATTGTAGTTATAGCCGTAGGAGGAGTTTTCAGAGTCATCCATGATTTGAGGTGTGAGCAATACAATCACCTCATTGCGCTGGTTATTTCTATTTGTCTTTCTAAACAGCGAACCAATTAGCGGAAGATCGCCCAAAATGGGAATCTTAGAGACAGTTGTCCGGTCTGTGTCTTGAATAATGCCTGAAAGAATGAGTGTTTGACCATCTCGCAGACGAATTGTGCCAGAATTTAGTGATCGCTCAGACACCAAAAATATTTGTTGGGTATTGCCTCCTCCAACATTTAGTTCAGCCGAGGATTGAGGTGCTTTGACAACAGGTGCTACTGATAGAGATACAAAACCATTGTCGTCAATCCGATCAACTTTAACAGCTAAGGTTAAACCCACATCTGTTTTCTCGGCTGTAATGGTTTGTGTTGCAAGACCATCACTACTAGTTATTTTGCTTGTAACGTTTCCTAGCACTTCTTGGGTTAGCTTGACAGTAGCCTGTTGACCTTCCTGCACAATTAAAGTTGGGTCAGTCAAAATCTTAGCATTGCCATTTGTAACCTGAGCTTGTAAACTAGCTAGTAACTTTTTGGGGAACTGGTACAAACTTGGCAGGCCAAATCCATACGTATCAGAGGTTGTTGTGGGCTGAAACCCGTACCTAGTGGGTGTACCAGTAACAGGATCAATCTCAATTGGCACAATTTGATTTGTAAATGTTCCTGGGGTAAAGCTTGTGACACCAGGTTTTAATGGATCACCTAAAGCAGCATCAGCTGATGGTCTGTTACCTTGCGGGTTAAAAAACCCATCACCCAAAAATGTTTCTCCTGTAATAGGGTTCTGAATAACTGGTGTACTAGTCACACTGCTTGATGCCTCAGCACTAGTAGCTGGTCTAGAACCGCCAAAATTCAGAGATGCTGCACCACCATCACTGGTAAAGAATTGATTGCCAATGCCAAAAGAAAAGCTGGTGTTGTAGTCCTGGGTGTTCAAGAGGTTAACATCAATAATCTTGACGTTGACTACCACTTGACGACGGCGGATATCAAGCTGAGTTAATTGAGCCATAGCAATCTCAATGAGTTTAGGAGGGCCAATTAAGGTGAGCGAATTGGTACGCTCATCTCCTAATGCCTGTAAACCTCTGAGTAATGGGTTAGAGTCTTTAAAATCAGCGCGTTGGGTTTCCAGTCTGGTTTCCGTCGTCGTCTGAGTTTGGGTGATAGGTGCAACTCCAGTACCTACAGGTACCGCGCTAACGCTGGTAACTTGTCGTTCGCGGCTAACGGCACTTTCTGCCCCCAAGCCAACCAAAAAGTTCAAGGCGGTTCCCACCGTTACCTGATTAAGTCGCATACTACGCATAATCATGTCACGGGTGGAATTGGGTAGTTTAGGCCCAACAAAAATTGTGCGATTACTGCGGTTAGCTTCCAAACCACTCAGGCGTAAGACATAGTTAAACACATCTTGCACTGGCTCATTTTCTATATCTAACGAGATTGTTTGAGAAACTGCTGGTGCATTAGCCGCAGCACCTTGCTCACCTCCGATATAAGCCAGGTTCAAACCAGCAGCACGGGCAAGCAATGACAAAACCTCACGCACTGGCGCATCTCGCAGTACTAAGCGGGGTACACGTTCCTGAGTTGCTAAGTCAATGGTGCTAGGAGAAGCATCAGTATTGGAAATGGCAATATCTCCCACTGGTGGGGCGACGGCTCTAGGTAAGAAAGGTGGAGCCTGACTCAGAGGTTGACCTGGGCCAGCAGCTTGTGCAGGTTGTCCGTCAATGGTGACTTGCGGGTTAGGAACGAGAACACCTGAATTTTGACCAGTTTGGGCTGGAGTCGTAACAGGCGGTGCTGTGGATGTTGGTGCTGTTGGCGTTGGTGCTGATGCTATAGTTCCTGCCGATGGGCTAAAACTGAGTGTAATTCCATTTTGTGATCGCACCACAGGTTGACTGCCAGGTGTATTGTTGCTGCCCGTTACCGTTACTCGAATGCTATTGGCATCAAGCTGATTAATCTCGACAGACGCAATTCCTGGTGCTGGGTTATCTTGACGAAAACTATTACCTTGTGGTAATCGTAATTGAGTATTGATAACATCTGCGACTAAAGCTTTACCTCTTTTTGTAGTGAAAACTTGGGGGCGCGACCCTGAAGAAGTTTTCAAAACAACGTTAATTCCACCATCAACTGAATTTAACTTGACATCTGTAACTTGACTAATTTGTGCCCAAACTGGTTGAGCTGCCAAAAATACAAAAGCGGCAGTACCTAATATAAAACTATTACCGTGAAGCTGTTTCACAGTTCATTCCTCACCTAATAAAACCTTGTTTACAAAAAAGTTTGAGTTTGAGTAGGCGAATAGAATTCGCGTCTACACAAGCAAAACCCACCTCCGTGGGTTTCAAACCCTCAATTTCTTCTTAGTCCGCGGAGGCGGACTTCTCTGCGAGACGCTACGCGAACGTTTGTGTAGCCGCGTACTCCTAGGTCGAAGCAAGCTACGCGTCAGCGTGCCGGAGGCTCTATTCTATTCGCCCTGGCTCCTTTACCCACCTCCGTGGGTTTCAAAACCCTCAATTTTCCTTAGTCCGCGGAGGCGGACTTTGCGTGTGTAGCTGCGAATTCTATTCGCCCCTACTTAGGACTGTTTGCTACTTTTTCGGGGCAGCTTTAGCTGCTGCTGCTGCTATTTCTTCTGGACTAAGTGGCATCAATACCTGTAACTGGAATGATGTATTAATCGCTGCTGGCCCTAGCCGCATCGGCGTTTTATCTAATGCGGATCTTGACTCTACCGGAGCCAAAGTTGATTGATAATCTTTAACTATTAACAAAGGCTGTAACCGCTCAATGTTACGAATTATCGATTGAGTTTGTTCATAAGTTGCTGTAATTTCGGCATTGATACTACTGCGTTGCAGCTTGCCGTCAACCTGTAATCCTAGAGTTCCATCGATAATCGGTTCTGGTTTTTGGGAAACTGGCACAAATTTCTTCAGTTTGGCTCTCACTGCATTAATAGAAGTTGGAGTATTGCCAGACTCAACTAAGCGGTTCATATCCAACAGCAAGGTGTCTAAGGTTTTTTCGTTAGCAAATAAACCTAAAACCTGAACTTTTTGCTGTTTTGCCTGTGCTAGTTCGTCTTTAACTTTGTCAATCTGTTTGATATTGGCTTTTTTTTGCTCAATTTGCCCTTGCAATTCCGAAGTTTTAGCTTGTTGCTGCTGATAGTTTTCCCAAGCTGGCATCAGCAGATTTAACAATATATAACCTGCTCCCGCTAAACCAATTACCCCTACCAAGATCCCAATGATTTTTGGTGTGAAGGCAATACCAAATAGCATGGGGGATGCTGGCGTTGCCTGATCGAATTCCCCACCTTGTTCAGCAAAATTTAAATCATCACTCAGCGTCATTTTGGAATGACTCCTGTTTGTTGCATACTACGAATTCGAGTTACTAACCCCACTGTGCCTTTTTTTTCCAACTCCCGGATTAATTCCGAAGCTGGAACATCGCTCATAATCGATTGGATAGTGTATTTAACTACTTGGGGTGGCTTAATTACTACGCCATTAGTAGGTTGATCCATCCCTGGTATTAAAGGAGCATCTACTAACGTTGCCGTCGTAATTCTACTTTCTGTGGATTTCAAGAACCGAGACTGTTGTAAACTCAATAAGAAATCATTGACATCGTTAAACGAACGAGCCAATCCGGTAATTTCTAATCCCCCGGCGGGATTGGGTGCTGGCTGACCTACCACTGGGGCAATGGGTGGAATTTGCTTGATAGTTTCAATTTGCACTGCCGTTGGGATGCGATCGCGCAAATCTTGCAACATTGCCGACCAAGGACGAATCTGGTCAAATACAGTGACTAAAGCTTGAGTTTCTCCTTTAATTGCGTTCGTCTCGGCTTTGATTTTATTAAGATTCCCTATTTCTGTATCTAACTTTTTGCTTTCTTGATCTAGTTGTGCTACTGTCCCCTCTAATTCAACAATCTTCCCTTGCAACAACCACCAACCAACTCCCAATAAAACGGGAAGACCTACACCTAGTCCAACTCCAACATACACTGGTGTCAAATTACCTGTAGGCAGGTTTAGGGCTATTCCTCCCTTTCTCTCAGGCTTTTTTTGGTATGCTGGGCGGTCTTTAAGAAAGTTAACATCCAGACTGTACATTTTTTTACACCTCCCGCATTCCTAGACCAAGTACAATCGCCAAGCCAGAGCGTTGTACTTGTGGATATTTATCAGTGTCAACTTCCAAAGACAAAGCCCCAATTGGATCTATTTGGGTAGTTGGTAAGCTCAATCGTTGGGTAAAAAACTCATCTAGCTGTTGGAGTCCACCTCCTGGCCCAGCTAATAAAATCTGCGCGATCTCCAAATTTTCACTTTGATTGAGGTAAAAATCGATGGAACGGCGCAGTTCATCCGTTAATTCCCCCAATACTCTTAATATGGCTGCCATCCCAGGATCGATTTCGGTGACACCGGTTTTCCCGCCGTCTAGGGGAGTTGGGGGAATAATCATTCCATGTAACAGATCCATATCTCGTGATGTGGGTAAGCTCATTGCCCTTGCTAAGGCAGTTTGCATCTGATAAGTTCCGATTGGGACTGTGCGCGAAAATTGCGGCACTCCGTTAACGATGATGGCGATTTCTGTACTATCGAACTCTATATCAACAAGTACTGCTGCTTCTTGCGGCCCAAATTGTCGCAGTTGTTCGCGAATAGTCCGAATTAGAGCAAAACTGTTAATTTCTAAAACATCAATTTGTAATCCTGCCTGCTCGAATGTACTGATATAGGTATCAGTTATCTCCTTACGGGTGGCAACTAAGAGTACGTGTACTTTTTCAATGCCATCTTCATCTACAAAATACCCAAGTTTCTGATAATCTACATCAGCCTCTTCACGAGGATAGGGTAAATACAAACCTGCTTCATGGTTCAGCACCATTTCTCGCAGTTCTTTATCATCTAACTCTGCTGGCACTGGTATGATCCGAACGATGGAATCTCGTCCTGGTACACCAGTCGCCACACGAGAAGTTTTGATTTTGCTCTCAGCTAGCGCCTGCTGGATTAATTGCGCCATTGCTGGAGGGTCGGTGATTTGACCATCGGTAACAATGCCTTCTGGAACTGCTACCGATATAAAGGTTTCTAGTTTCAAGCCTTGACGCTGCTTGCGTAGCTGAACTACATTTACCCGTTCGGGAGCAAGTTCAATGCCGACCCCTTTATTCGATTTGCCAAACAGACTTTTGAAGCTTTTTACCACAGTTGTGCCCGCTGGACTGCTAAATTGAAAATTTAAATGATACTAAAAATGGACTTGGTGCTAAGTAATTTATTTAGCCTATAATCTCGACAATTCTGTCTAAGCTTTTCACACTGATCAAGCGTAAAAATACTGGGAAAATGATTCAATTGCGAAAATTTAAACAACTTCTTGCTTTAGTACTGCTTGGCTTATTAACCAGTTGGGTTGTAAGTTGCAGCACAAGTAATGTTGGTACAAACACAAAACAAGCTAATTCAGGAACGGCAACTGTTGAGTTTTGGACAATGCAACTCCAACCTCAATTTACCGACTACTTCAAAAGCCTAATTGCGAATTTTGAATCGCAAAATCAAGGTATAAAGATTAACTGGGTTGATGTACCTTGGGCAGCTATGGAGAACAAAATATTAACAGCTGTCTCCGCAAAAACGCCACCTGATGTAGTTAACCTCAATCCGGGTTTTGCTTCCCAACTTGCCGGACGAAATGCCTGGTTAGATTTAGATGCAAAAGTCCCAAACGATGTACGTTCCTCCTATCTACCGAATATCTGGAAAGCAAGCACACTTAATGGCAAGAGTTTTGGGATTCCCTGGTATCTCACCACACGGTTAACCATTTATAACACTGATTTATTAAAACAGGCAGGTATCAATAAAGTCCCTGCAACCTACGCAGAATTGGCACAGGCAGCCCAACAAATTAAAGATAAGACAGGGAAATATGCCTTTTTTGTGACTTTCGTACCGCAAGATTCCGGTGAAGTGCTGGAATCTTTCGTGCAAATGGGAGTCACTTTAATAGATGCTGAGGGGAAAGCGGCGTTTAATTCAGCACAAGGTAAGGTAGCATTTCAGTATTGGGTAGACTTGTATAAAAAAGGATTGCTTCCGAAAGAGGCTTTGACCCAAGGACATCGCCACGCGATCGATTTATACCAATCTGGAGAGACTGCGTTTCTAGCTTCTGGGCCAGAGTTTCTGAAAACGATCGCAAATAATGCCCCCAAAATTGCTCAAGCTTCGGAAATAGCACCTCAACTCACTGGTGACACAGGTAAGAAAAATGTCGCCGTGATGAACATAGTTATTCCCCGCGATAGCAAACAACCAGATGGCGCTGTGAAGTTTGCTTTATTTGTCACCAATGACGAAAATCAGTTAGCCTTTGCTAAAGCTGCAAATGTCCTACCTTCTACAACCAAAGCATTATCTGATAGTTACTTTAAAGATGTTCCAGCTAATGCTTCAACCATAGAAAAAGCGCGAGTTATCACTGCTCAACAACTACAACAAGCAGAAATATTAACCCCTACCTTAAAGGATTTCAACAAACTACAAAAGGCAGTTTATGAGAACCTGCAAGCAGCAATGTTAGACCAGAAAACTGTAGATAAAGCTGTAGAAGATGCAGCGCAAGAGTGGAACAATAGATAAATTAATGACGCTCCTGCGTCGCTAACGTAATTCGTAATTATGATTTACGAATTATATTGGTGGTCGATAAAAAATCGCCTACTAGATAAAGGGAACCACACAAAACGATTAAATCGTCTGTGTTAGCGGTTGAGGTTGCGGTTTCTAGTGCTGTGAATAAATCTGGATGGATTTGGCGATCGCTTAGTTCAGGACAGAGGCTATAAGCTAGGTTTGCTAATTCCTGTAAATCGGCGGAAGTTCTACCCGGCCAAGATTCTACTGGTATTGGTACTAAAAAAAGGCGATCGCCTGGCCGTAGTAGGGCGGTAAAAATATCCGCATGATCCTTATCAGAAAACATTCCCATAACCCAATTGACGGGCTTCTGGTTAACTGCGTCTAAGCTATCGACATACTGACGAAGAACTTGAGCAGCAGCCGTATTATGAGCACCATCAAGTAATAATTTATGGTTTTTCCAGGTACTCCATTGCATCCGCCCCGGCCATTTAGTTTTTGCCATGCCGTTAATTATGGTTTCTTCAGAAATCTGCCAACTCTGTTGTTGGAGAATTTCTAAAGCAGTTAAAGCCAAAGCTGAATTAGTTAATTGAATTTGTCCAGCTAACGGCAAAGGATATTTAATTAATTGAGAATTTTGAATTGTTTCATAAGCTGCCCATCCTGTAGAAATTTGACGGGCGGGTTGAGGTGTAAAAATTGGACATTGTAATTCTACAGCACGCGATCGCACCACTTGATCTGCCTCTGGTGGCAATGGCCCAACCACAACGGGACAGCCCGGTTTGAGAATACCTGCTTTTTCTCTAGCAATATCAGCAACTGTGGGGCCAAGTTGCTGCCAGTGTTCCCGGCTGATAGAAGTGATGATTGTCACCAAAGGTTGCAAACAGACATTTGTCGCATCTAAGCGCCCTCCTAGTCCGACTTCTACCACAGCCACATCGACTTGTTGCTGGGCAAAATACAACCAAGCCGCCGCCGTAATTACTTCAAACTGAGTTGGCGATTCATCCTTAGGGCGAATCAACCCTTGGACTTTTTCTAATAATTGGCTCAATTCCTCTGAAGAAATTGGCTGTTCATTTATACAAATACGTTCCGTCCAATCGACTAAATGGGGGGAAGTGTAACGTCCTGTACGATAACCAGCCTCAGTAAGTACTGAGGAAAGATAGGCACAAACTGAACCTTTACCATTAGTGCCAGCAACATGAATTATGGGTACTTGGTGATGGGGATTGCCAAGATTTGCCAATAGATTGACAATGCGATCGAGTCCCAGATGGACACCAAAGCGTTGCAAGGGTTGTATTACAGAATCGATATCCAAGGAAGAGGAGATGGGGGAGATGGGGGAGATGAGGGAGATGGGGGGACAAGGAGAATAACCAATGCCCAATGCCCACTAATTGATATGAATAAAACCGACTGCCTCTGTGAAGAGAAACAGTCGGTTCAAGATGGATGATATTGAGCCGTATTTAAGCTTCTCTATCCAAAAAGCCTTGAATTTGTCTTAAAGCCGCAGCGCCAATATTAAACACTGCCCAGCTAGCGGCAATGGCAACTGGTGCTAAAACGATCGCTATACGGAAATCGATATCCATATCTAGAACCCCTCTCTTAAGTAGAAATTAAAGTTTTGTCAACTGCTCTCATTTTTATTTTTAGCTGAAGTGGGCAACTTTTCCCAACCTATATGTAAAGAATGTTTAAATTATGGGGCATTGGGCATTGCTTATTTCCCCCTATCCCTCTCGTCTTCATCCTGCGGGAAGCTTTAGCTAACTCTTTTTCAGTCTTTTCTTCTCTACAAGAGGCTGCGCGTAGCTTGCTAATTTTTAATTTTTAATTCTTAATTTTTAATTGATTTCTCCCCACTCCCTAAGCCTTACTAAAACCAATATCAGTCCCCTTCCCAGCATGAACTAAAGCTAACTTTTGGTAACGTTTAGCGTGTTCAATCAGTTCTGCGGCTTCAACGTCTGTTACATGACGTAACACTTTGCCAGGAATACCGACAACTAGGGACAGAGGAGGTACATTTTTAGTTACTACTGCGCCAGCACCAATAATGCTACCAGCACCGACTCGTACCCCGTCTAAAATCACTGCGCCAATGCCAATTAAACTTCCACGCTCAATGTAAGCGGAATGTATCACAGCGCGATGCCCTACGGTAACATGATCTTCTAAGATTGTTGGAAAACCAGGATCACCATGTAGAATTGCACCATCCTGAATATTTGTGCATTCGCCAATTTCAATCCGTTCTACATCTGCCCTAACCACTGCTCCATACCAAATGCTTACCCCTGCTGCTATATTTACCGAACCGATAACAACAGCATTGGCTGCGATGAAGGCAGCTTGAGAAAAATCAGGAGATGTCCAGTAAGAAGCGGTAGACACGATAGAATATTAATATGGTACCCAGGAATACTGGAGAAACTCCAACCTTTGAGGCTGGTTGCACAACCAGGATATCACAGCGTCAAGCCTCTACGCTGAGGAAAACACTAGTGAACAATGTTCCTGCTGCAACTCCGTGTCTATGCAGCAGTGAACAAGTAACCTAAAGTGGTTGAGCCGAAGTGTATAATCCAACCCACTAGTGCTGGTGAAGACAAAATTATGTTTGTACGCACTTCATGATGAATCCAGGTTTGCAGTACCCGATGTTTGGGCCGGAAATACAGTGTCCCCATTGTCGCCAGACTATTCCGGCGCTGACACTAACAGATACCTATTTGTGTTCTCGTCATGGCGCGTTTGAAGCTAATCCTAAAAATGGAGAGTTAATCCATTTGCAATCGGGGCGTCATTGGCGGAGATGGAATAATGAATGGTATAGACAGCATACTCATCCCGATGGTATTCGCTTTGAAATTCACGAAGCATTAGATAAGCTCTATACCCAAGGCTTTCGAGCAACAAGAGTGATTATTGCTCGACGGTATCAGGAATTGATGAGTGGCTACTTAGAACGCAGCACACCTTGGCGTGCTGGACAACCAGAAGCTACTGCTGCGCGTTTGTACGGTTTACCCGTGGAGTTTAGCCCCGATACCTCAGAAGATCCTTGTTGGGAAGTGATTAATTTTGACTTGGAAAAAGAACCTGGTGTCCCTGTACGCTACCCTTATTTCAGGTTATTTGAGTAATGGTCAGTTGTCATTTGTCATTGGTCATTTGTCATTAGTGAATAACAAAGGACAAAAGACTACTGACAACTGACAAAGGACAAAGAACAAATTATGCACCACGCTTCTATTCGGACTGCGAATATTCATCGAGCGATCGCTTTCTACGAACATTTAGGGTTTACAATTTCGGAACGCTTTACTACTGGCTACACCCTAGCTTGCTGGATGGAAGGATTGGGCGGCAGAATTGAACTGATCCAAATTCCCGAACCAAAACCAGCCCCAGATGCCTTTGCTGACGAGCATTATGTCGGGTACTATCATCTATCGTTCGATTTAACTGAGATTACACCAGATTTACCTAGTTGGTTGACAAAATTAAAAGAACGTGTATTAGGCTCCACTGAAAGTCAATCCGAAGAATTACAACCGTTGAAAGTACTTTTAGAACCGACACAACAGCAAATAGGCGATCGCATTTACGAAGTAGCTTTCATCGCCGATACCGATGGCTTACCCCTGGAATTCATTCGGGTTTTAACAAAACTGCCATAATTTAGCTTTTTTATTACCTTTATTGCTAATATATTGTTTTTCTGTATTGTTACCGAGGTAACAGATTTTTTGCCCAATTAAACTATCGTCACTCACCAACATAACTATGTAACTTACAGCACTTTTCAAGTTATTGAACTATACCACTCCTTAATTCCCGCCCTAGTTGCGGTCTAACCACCTGAAAAATGCTGTAATTTACAGATATATCTGCTAAATACATGTATGGATTTTCCAGATTTTATAAATATCCCTTGCCGTTATTAATTTTAAGCTTATGGCTAGTAGCGGTTTTTTTGTTGAGCGATCAACCTGCCCATAGCCAACATCCAGCCATATCTAACAAAGAAAAATATCAGTCAACCTTGCTAGCAAAAAGAATAATGCCCTCAACACTGACAGAAAATGTCCGTAAGACAGTGCTGGAGAATGGTCTAACTGTCCTGACAAAGGAAGTGCATACTGCGCCAGTGGTGACGGTGCAGGTGTGGTACAAGGTTGGCTCACGCAACGAAGAACCGGGCGTGAATGGCATTGCCCACCAGTTGGAACACATGATGTTTAAAGGCACGAAAAATCGTCCGATTCAATTTGGCCGTTTGTTTAGTGCTTTGGGTAGTGATTCCAATGCTTTCACTAGTTATGATCAAACTGCATATTACGGTACTGTGGAACGAAACAAGCTAAAAGCGCTTTTAGTGCTGGAAGCAGACAGGATGCAAAATTCCCAGATTGAGCCAGAGCAATTAGCGAGTGAGAAGCGGGTAGTAATTTCCGAGTTGCAGGGTTATGAAAATAGTCCAGAATATCGCCTCAACCGCGCCGTCATGCAAGCGGTGTTTCCCAACCATGCCTATGGGTTGCCTGTAGGTGGCACTAAAGCTGATGTTGAGAAATTTGAAGTTGAGCAGGTAGAAAAATATTACCGCAATTTTTACAGTCCCGATAATGCCGTTTTAGTAATTGTTGGAGATTTTCAAACTGCAAATACCCTGGAAACAATTAAAGAGGTATTTGGCGAATTACCAAAGAGACAGGATAGCGCAGCATTAGCGAGTCCACGAGGGTCGGCAAGAGTTATTTCTCCCTCATCTCCCATAGTATTGCGAGAACCGGGAGCAGGACGGCTTTTACAAGTTGTGTATCCGCTACCGGATGCAAATCAACCAGATGTGCCTGCACTAGATGTGATGGATTACATCTTGACAGAGGGACGGAATTCTAGACTTTATCAAGCATTGGTGGAATCAGGTTTAGCTAGTGAATTAACAGCATCCGTTACCAGCTTGCGAGAATCTGGCTGGTATGAGGTGTTGATAACGGCTGGTTCTAAACAAGATTTGAAAAAAATTGACTCAGTGTTGAGTGGTGCGATCGCCAATGTAGCAGAAAAAGGCGTGACATCTGAAGAAGTAGAACGAGCCAAAACTCAATTAACAGCAGATGTAATTTTGAGTAATCGAGATATCACCTCTCAAGCAATGCGATTGGGCAATGATGAGACAACTGTTGGTGATTATCGCTACACAGACCGCTATTTGGCGGCTGTTCGTCTGGTGAAGCCAACGGATGTTGTCGCTGTGATCAACAAATATCTCAGAAAAGAAGCCAGGACAGTAGGTTTTTTTGAACCAACCCAGAAGCGAATCACAGGGGTTGCTGACAAACCAGATTCAGCCCAAACTACAGAAAATTTTTCTCCAGGCGCACCCGTGCTTCTTTCTGAGGTGGGGAACTACTTACCGTCTGTAGATTTGGCTACAGATGCGTTGCTTGCCGTTGCTGACAAAGCCTCTGGTAGAGAAGACATCGCTCAAGTCTTACCACAGGAATTTAAATTTACTAACGGACTGCGGTTATTGCTGTTATCCGATCATAGTACTCCCACCGTTACCCTGAGCGGCTACATTCAAGCCGGGACGGAATTTGATCCAGAAAATAAAGCTGGACTGGCTGCTTTTGTGGCAGAGAATTTGCTCAGTGGCACTAAAAGCAAAGATGTCTTAACTATTGCCCAAATATTAGCAGAACGAGGAGCGAGTTTAGACTTTCAAACCTACCGCGAAGGTGTGCATATCGAAGGTGATACTTTAGCAGAGGATTTGCCGATACTCGTTGAGATATTGGCAGATGTTGTTAAAAATAGTACCTTTCCAGCAAAAGAGTTAGAACTGCATCGTGAACAAACTTTAACTGATCTGCAACAGGAATTAGATGAGCCATCAGAAGTAGCCAGAAGAGTATTTGTTCAGTCAATTTACCCGAAAAAACATCCCTTACACACCTTTCCCACAGAGGAGAGTTTACAGCAGATTCAGCGCCAGGATGTGATTGACTTTAAAGCTAAACATTATCGTCCAGACACGACAGTGCTAGCGCTGGTGGGAGATTTTGATCTAGACAAAGTGCGATCGCTCATTAAAAATGAGTTTGGTAACTGGGAAGTTAGCGGCCAAGCACCTAAATTAAAATATCCCCCGGTATCAATGCCGGAGAAAATAGTCAGTATCAACCCAGTTTTACCAGGCAAAGCCCAAGCTGTAACTTATATGGGTTACACAGGTATTAACCGTTATGATCCTCGGTTTCATGCAGCCTTAGTATTAAACCAAATTTTGGGAGGCGATACCCTATCTAGTAGACTGGGTGCAGAAGTGCGCGATCGCCAAGGTTTGAGCTATGGAATTTATAGCTCCTTCCAAGCCGGTAAAAATGCAGGCACATTTTTGATAGAAATGCAAACTAGTCCTGAAGATAGCAGTAAAGCGATCGCTAGCACCCGCCAAATACTACAGCAAATTTATCAACAAGGCGTCACCGGACTGGAAGTAGAAACAGCTAAACGTACTCTCATCAGCAACTACAAAGTTTCCCTGGCCAACCCAGAAGAATTAACAGATAGAATTCTGATGAATGAAGTCTACGAACTAGATAAAGTAGAATTGCACACCTTCACTGATAAAATTCAGAAAGTCACCCTTGACGAAGTTAATCAAACGGCTCGTGAGTTACTCCACCCAGATCAAATCGTGGTCGTCACTGCTGGCCCATCTGTCTTAGCAGAAAAAAGTATTAGGTAGAGATGGGCATCGGGCATGGATAATATAAAGAATGGGTAAAGTAGTTTTTTCCGCTACCTAATTAATTGTTCTGACTTTTCACGTCATCTGGAAAAACCAACGCGAAACCTAACCCCCTAGTCACCTTATCTACTAGAGAAGGGTAAAATCAAAGCCTCTACTTTTAGGTGAGAGGTTTGCCAAATCCTGTGAAAAGTCAGATTAATTATTCTTGCTCATCAGCATTGCCTTTTGAGAACTACCGATGAAAACTTACAACCATTTATATCAAATCGTAATTACATCCATTGCTTTCCCTACTACTGCTTGGCTGCAAATATTACGGTGGAACTACGTGATATTAACGTTGCTTTTGGGACTGAATTTCATCGCTGCGACTCCAGCAATTGCGGCGAATTTGTCTGGCGATTTGCTCAAGCAACCAGCTACAGAAGTTACAGTTAGCTTGGGTAATTCTGCTAACGAACTGAAGTTTGAGCCAAATTATTTGGAATTCGAGGTTGGCAAACGCTATCAAATACGGCTTACCAATCCCAGCCAACTGAAGCACTATTTTACTGCTAAAGATTTTGCCGATGGCATCTGGACACAAAAAGTTGACGCAGGCAAAGTAGAAATAAAAGGAGCCATTCACGAACTGGAACTCAAGCCGGGTGGGGAAGCAGAATGGGTATTTGTGCCCCTGAAATCTGGTACTTATGGCTTGCGTTGTTCAATACCAGGACATACGGAAGCTGGCATGACTGGAGAAATTGCCATCAGGAATTAAAAATTATTCGACTCAGTATTTTGTAGAGGTTTAATGTTTCAATTAAAAAGAATTGAACTCAGTCCTATAGTGTGCAGCCAAAAATAATTTATGGCGATTTTTATTCAAGTCCAACACATTATGAGTATGCGAATGTGTTATTGTATATACGTTACGGCTAAACTGGAAGAATCTCTATCAGGGATTAAATAACTTAAATTATAGATATTAGTTCTCAAGTATTCTAGAGAAAGCATTGATACTTAAACGGCAGAGCCACCAGTAATTATTAATTTACTATGAACATTTTCAGTAACTTACTTTCTCAAACAACTCAGCCTACAACTGCGAAAAAGCAACGCCGAGGAATTGAAATTAAATCGCCGCGTGAAATTGAAATCATGCGGCAATCAGCGACAATTGTAGCAACTGTTCTAAAAGAAATTTCCGAGCTAGTAAAGCCAGGAATGACCACCGCCGATTTGGATACTTATGCAGAAAAACGTATCCGCGAAATGGGTGCAACACCAAGTTTTAAAGGATATCACGGTTTTCCAGGTTCTATTTGCTCCAGCATTAACAATGAAGCAGTGCATGGTATTCCTAGTCCCAAGAAAGTGATTCGGGTGGGCGATGTATTAAAAGTAGATACGGGTGCTTATTACCAAGGCTTTCATGGCGATTCTTGCATTTCAATTGCTGTCGGTGAAGTGACTCAAGAAGCTGCTAAATTAATTCGCGTAGCAGAAGAAGCTTTATATAAGGGCATTGAACAAGTAAAAGCTGGTGTCTACCTGTTGGACTTAGCTGGAGCAATTGAAGACCATGTGAAAGCTAACGGCTTTAGTATAGTTGAAGAATTCACTGGACACGGTGTCGGTCGTAATCTGCATGAAGAACCTTCAGTATTCAACTACCGTACCCGCGAGATGCCAAATGTTAAACTCCGGGCGGGAATGACGCTGGCAATTGAGCCAATTTTAAATGCCGGTTCTAGACACACCCGGACATTATCTGACCGTTGGACAGCAGTGACTGTGGATAATTCTTTGTCGGCTCAGTTTGAGCATACAGTTTTGGTGACAGAGAGTGGTTATGAGATTTTGACTGACCGTTCTAAGGTGTAATTGTTAGTTGTAATTATCTGTTTTGACAGAAGTGAACCAATTCAGTAATCTTTAAATGAGAAAAAGCATAAGGGAGATAAGGAGGAAAATTCTACCTTATCTCCTCCATACTAGACTTTTTCAAAGGGGTTACTTAAGTCCCGCTTACCTATTCAAGATTAGTGATTGGGCATTTACCTGTAAGCATATCTTTGAGGATAACTAAATATTCACTAAATGAAATATACACAGTTTTGTCTGGTAGAGCATTTGTTTGAGGAAATGGTCGAGTGTAAATATTAGATATAGAGTGATGTAGTGAATGTTGTAGGCAATGGTTATGGGTGATAAACAGAAAAAATCTTTCTAAAATACCAGAAGGTTTCAAGTTTCTGGTTTTTAAATTACGCTCTTTTAAGTTACCTTCTATAATCAGGTTTCCATGTTCTATGAGTTCACAATGATGAACTATAAAAGATCCTATCCAACAGGTAATAAAATAAGAAATTACAATTTGACCTGTAGTTACTCCTAATAGTAAATGCGAAGTGTAACCAATCCCACCCCAAATAAGCATCCGCATCAAAATAGAAATGATTAGTTTCCTAAAGCAGTAATGCTGTTTAAGTTTTGGATGCTTCAATATTTGGAACTTTGCCACGATTAAAACAAATATGTTCCCTAAACATATTTCCAAAAAGTTATAAATAATTCGCAATAATTTATTCTTAATCTCTCCTAAAGGATGAAACTCTATATCATTGTAAGTATTCACTTGAGAATGATGATAAGGATGTACTATATCAAAGGTTTGTGGATCGAGAAAAATCATCCAAGATAATATTAAGTAAAAAAACTTATTATCGATGCCGGGGAAATATTCATGCCAACATTCATGCATAAGTTGTGCTAGTAAACAGAGAATATAAACTCCTGGAAAAACTATAAAAAAGATGGAAAACATATTTATTGAAGCATAAACATAAGGCAGAAAAAACAGATATATCACCCAAACTAGTGAAATAGAAAAAAATTTTGCAGGTTGTTTATCTACTAATCGAATATTAGTAATATCTGACATATTTCATTCCTCGTAATAGCATTTTTAAGAATAAATAAAGCTTTTTAAAAGCCTTGTCGGCTTTCATGTTGATTAATTAGATAGTAACCATAAAGTCGAAAAACATACTATCTAAATTCAACAATACCTCACAATTCTTAGACATAATACTTAATCCTTGAGTTAGAAAATCTAAGTTTTAATATTTACACTATCTCAATTTTTCTAGACATAATACTTGGAAGATGTCTGAAAACTATCAAATATTTTTGGATTTCCCCAGGAATAACTGCTGAAAACTTTCTATGCCTGCGTTTAAAACACTATGATTTTACGCAAAGCTGTACTAAGGAATATAGACGGGAAGTTGAGTTTTGAATTATTTGACTGATAGCCGCATAGTTAGTTTTATAAATAGGAAGTATTTTTTTAGCCTGTATAGAAACAGACGTACTTTCTGGAATCGCTTCTAATAAATTTATTGCTTGCTCCCACTTATCTTTTGCTTGCTGCTGAATTAGTAGTGAGTGAGACGAATTTTGGACAAATGAATTAGCTTCTATTGCTAGTTTTTTGGCTGATTCTAAGTTTGCTACCGCTTTCTTTTCAATTAGCACTCTTTGACTGATAGATTTATAGTTATTCTGATAGTAAGCTAATTTATTCTTGGCTTGGTTGTAAATTGATGTTTCATCAGGAATGCTATCTAACAAGATTATTGCCTGATGCCATTTAGTTTCTGCTTGCTGCCAGACTTTGAGAGGATGCGGTGGATTTTGAACCAGAGAGGCTGCCTCTAGTCCAAGTTTTTGAGCAGATTTAAACTTAGCGATGGCACTTCCTTCTTGAGTTAAACTAAGACTCATCTGCTGAAATTTGGGACTTTGCTCTTTAATTTTCCAACCACCAAAACCCAAAATTAATAAACTTGAGGCTATCAGTAAAGCTGAACGGACTATTTTTGGTGTCGAAAACTTTGGAAATATTTCTACTTGCTGGGGAATAGTCGGTTCATTACTATTTTGCTGTTTAATCTTTTCTAAGGCTTCTTCTGCCTGTTTCCTTAAAGCGTCACCCTGAATAATTAAAGTAGCAATTTGTTCTTGAAAAATATCACAATCATTGAGAATATCTGTCAACTCTTGAAATTTTTCTTCACTTGATATAATTAATTCGTGGTCATCATCTAACCACTCTAAAGCAAAGCCAGATTTACCATAAAAAGCAGACACTCCTAATAAAATTTTTAATAAGCTATGACTAGTTTTAATAGTATCAAAAATATAATTTATTTTTTCCTGTAAATGTAACAAATCCTTTTGGCAATTGCTAATATTTTGAATTTGGCGTTGTAAAATATTAGAGTTATTCAAGACTAATTTAATATTTAAATTTCCAGTAATTGCTTTAAATACAGTGGGTATGCTTGAATGATTAATATCAGAATTGAGTTGATTAACCAATTGAACATCACTAAGAATATCAGCAGCTATTGCTTGTAAAAAATAACCCCATTCAATCCAAGCATCAACTTTTGATTGTAAATCTATTAACGAAATTTTAGTTTCTGAATTGCCAAATTTTTCTGCGATCGCAGGATCTGCTAATCCCAGACTAGGCATAAACAAAGTAGTTACTGTGATTAATCGCGGAAGTGTAGCGATCGCAGAATTTTTGATGTTATCAAATCCCAATTCCTGAGTAATTAATTTTTTTAGATTCCGTAGTTTTTCCTGAGCATTATTGATCAGAATAATTTGTTCCATAATTTCATTAGAATCGCCAATAGTCAGTTTTAGATTCTGAATCAGTGTTGGCAATTCACTAACAAGGATTTCTAGATTAGCCATAAATACCCCTTAGGGATTTGTCGAAAGTTTATGCGAAACAATTAAAATGACTTGAGTAAGAATATAACCACGTGCGTTGCATCTGAGTATCCTAAATGAGTCACAAATCTCAGGAGCTATAAAATGTATAATTCCCATAAATCCTGCTAAAGTAACAATTTCAGTTTCAAAATCCCATAAGCAGACAAAATTACCCATTCACTAATTTATGAATGAAGTTGATTTAGCATTTACTCCAGCACTAGAATTGGCGCAATTAATTCGTCGCCGAGAAGTATCACCGCTAGAGTTGGTGGAAATATATTTAGAACGGATTGGGCAATTAAATCCCCAATTAGGAAGTTATTTTACGGTGACGGCAGAACTAGCGATCGCAGATGCCAAAGCCAAAACAGAATTATTGACAACTACCTCAGAACTACCGCCATTTTTTGGTGTGCCAATTTCCATTAAAGACCTCAACGCTGTAGCAAGCGTTACTTGTACTTATGGCAATCCGGCATTACTTAATAATATTCCTAACTATGATGATGGCGTTGTAACACGGATTAAGCAAGCTGGCTTTACTATTCTCGGTAAAACAGCCACTTCCGAATTAGGTTCATTGCCGTACAGCGAACCTACGGGTTTTCCCCCAGCCCGAAATCCGTGGAATTTAGAATACACTCCTGGGGGTTCCAGTGGCGGCGCGGCGGCGGCGGTAGCAGCAGGATTGTGTGCGATCGCCCAAGGTTCTGATGGCGGTGGTTCCATTCGGGGGCCTGCGGCTTGTTGTGGTTTAGTAGGACTCAAACCATCGAGGGGCAGGGTGAGTAAAGCACCTGTAGGCGAACGCCTCGCTGGAATTGCTGCCAACGGCCCAATCGCCCGGACTGTGGCTGATGCTGCTGCCCTTTTGGATGTTATATCTGGCTATGTCACAGGCGATCCTTACTGGTTGCCCGATCCTGAACCATCATTTCTCGCCGCCACTCAGACAAAACTCGGTGCTTTACGAATTGCCTTTGACACTAGCATTTCTCCTTTGGGAGAAGCTGACGCCAACTGTCAGCAAGGTGTCCGCCAAACAGTCCAGTTATTAGAACAACTCGGACACCAAGTTGAACAGAAATCCCCGGATTTCAGTGCTTTAGTTGAACCATTTCAAATCGTCTGGCAAGCTGGGGTAGCAGCATCAGGACTTCCGGTTGAAGCCTTGCAGCCATTAAATCGCTGGCTATTTGCCCGCACCGGTTCTGTTGCCCAGTACCTGCAAGCAGTTTCTCAAATGCAGATAGTGGCACGTCAGATAGTCGCGTTTTTCGATACCGTGGATGTGCTGGTATTGCCAGTTTATCTACATTCACCTATCCGCGTAGGGGAATGGGCCTCGCTGAGTCCAGAAGAGACATTCCAAAATATTATTCAATGGGTTGCCCCTTGTCCGCCTGCGAATGCAACTGGACAACCTGCGATCGCAATTCCTGTAGGCTTTGATAGTAAGGGTTTACCCATCAGTGTGCAGCTAATTGGTAAACCTGCGGCGGAAGCTACACTCATCAGCTTAGCAGCACAATTAGAAGCAGCTAACCCTTGGATTGATCATCGTCCAGCCTTAGCAATATCGGGCTAGGCATCTCTGGAGGAAGTTTCGCAAATTATTGTGTTTGCAGGTTTGTAACCTTACACTCAGGTGCAACACTATCGTAAAGCAGATGGCATTTGAGGAACGAAACCCAACATTTTGCAGGGTTTGTTGGGTTTCACGACCTTCAACCTAACTTACAAATATTCTTAACCGAACCGGATTACAACCTGTGCGACTTTTCAAACAGCCTCTTAAGGATTGAAATAACTAAAAGCTTCTGAGAGATAATCAGCAGCAGATGCTACTACTGCGATCGCACTTTCATAATCTAGGCGCGTTGGCCCCAAAACTCCCACACTTCCTACTGGTATTGAACCTCGGCGATAGTTAGAAGAAATCAAGGTGCAGGTACGTATCGGTTCTAATGGATTTTCTGCGCCTATGCGAACCGTTACCTTTGGTTTAGCACCATCCTCCAGTTCTGGTTCCTCAAATATTAATCGCCACAGTTGGTCTTGTTCTTCTTCCAACAGGTGGATAATCGTTTGTACCTGCTGTAACTGCGAAAATTCCGGCTGGCGCAAAACTTCTGACACACCCCGAACCATAATTTGGGTTGCAGTCGGTGCATGAGTGCGACGAGTCAATTCGGCAACTGAGTTTTTCAAAAATTCCCCGTAGCGTTGGAATTCCTGATCTAGTTCGCTCCAGTTGAGGTAGGCTAATTCTGAGAGACTTCGCCCCCGCAAGTGGCTATTCAAAAAGTTAGAAACAATCTGCAACTCGCGATCGATTACCTCTGAATCTCGTTGTGGTTCCTCTGGTGTTGGCGACAAATCCATCAATTTGGAATGTGTTTCATAACCATCAGTCACGACAATCAGCATGATCCGCCCAGCTTCAATTTGCACTAATTGCAGATGTCGCAATAGTGCTGTAGTGGTTTGCGGCATAGTGATCAAGCTAATGCAACCACTCAAGGTTGCTAAAATTTGTGCGGCTCCTTGGAGTAGGGTTTCTAAACTTCGATCTTCCCACTGGAGAAGCTTTTGCAACGCCACCTCTACTTCTCGCCCTAAAATTTCCGTTCGCGTAGCGTCTCGCAGAGAGGGTGTAATTAGCTGGTCAACATAAATGCGATAGCCTGAGTCTGAAGGTACACGTCCAGCAGACGCGTGTGGTTGGTAGAGTAAGCCAGACTTTTCTAAAACGCCCATCACATTGCGAATTGTCGCCGAGCTTACACCCAGGTCGTACTCCTCGACCAAAGCCTTTGAACCAACTGGCTCTGCTGTTGCAATGTAGTGACGTACCGTTGCCCAAAGTATGTGCTGTTGTCGATTCGTTAACTGAACTTCCATTATGGTATGTTTTGCTGAAGGCAAATTTTAATCAAACTCTGAAAAAATTTGTGGATTTAATCAAAAACAGAGAATATTAATAGTTTATTAAGATAGCAAATTATACAACTTTCTTATGATAAGTATTTTTAAAATTAATACATATACAGCATTTTTAAAAGTAAGGGCGAAATAGTAGCTCAACTTTTTTTGTAAAAGCTGTTAGTTCTAATGTACCCTCATTGAGCTTATTTTTAACCGTATTTTTGCACAAACTTCCATTTGCAACAGTATTATTAGATACGTATTTTTTGGCAATGGCTAATGCCGAACTATAATTTAGATTGAGTCAAAGATTTCCGTGCAGATATATCTGATTACGAAATTCCAAGCTTTCCGACAAATGCCGAAAGTGATGTGCTGCTGTTTTTAGGATAGCAAAAGCCAGATGGAACAGTAAGTTCCATCTGAGTGAGCATATAAGTAAAAGCTAATATTTGGGAATTGAAGAGTCTACCAATAAAGAATAGGCATCAATACCACCCGAAATATTTTGCACGTTTGTAAAACCTTGAGCAATCAACCACTGGCACATTTGAGCAGAGCGGATGCCGTGGTGGCATAGCACAAGGGTTTCAGCTTGGGGATTGAAGATAGTAGGTACTTGATCTCCCCATTCAGCAAATTGACTCAGAGGTAGGTTAACAAAGCCCTCAATGCTAGCGATCGCCAATTCTTCTGGTTCACGCACATCTACTAGCTGAATACTTGCATCATTAGAAGAAAGACGTTGCGCCAGTTCTTCCACACTAATTTGGTTCATGGGTTGACTAAAAGAATTCCCTATAAACAGTCCTAATCCTATTTATGGTGACAGAAAATCTCTGCCTTTGCATGAGTATCCATTCTTAAAAAGGCTGATAAATTCTGCTAGGCTTTCTGCTTAAATGGCTGTAAATTGTCTTTTTTAATAGGTTTAATGTGAATAGGCAACGTTCATTGATTGGTTTTATCGTAGCTGGGGCGATCGCACTGCTAGTAATTGCGATCGCTAGCTTTTACTGGTTTTTCGCCAAAAATCCGGCTAACCTCATTGCTTCTACCGGACAGCCTAATGCAGCCATCTTCGTCTCCAAACTTTCCCCTGTAATGGTTTCATTACTGACAAATCCTGACCGTTTACAGGCGTTGGAGCGTGAAGAGGAACTATCTAAACTCAAAACCAGTTTATTCGCCAAGAGTGGCATAGATTATAAACAAGACGTTCAACCCTGGTTAGGGAACGAAATTACATTAGCGATCGCTACCTTAGATATTGATCGCGATCCAGAAAACGGACAACAGCCAGGGTATTTATTGGCACTAGCAACCAAGCAACCGGAGAAAAGCCGCGAGTTTGTCGAATTGTTATTTTCCAAACGAGCCTTAGCTGGGGCAAACTTAGCTGTTGAACAATATAAAGGTGTAAAGCTGATTTCTGACAATTCTCAACCAGAACAGGATTTGCTTGCTGGTGCTGTTGTCGGCGAAGGCTTTGTATTATTTGCCAACGATCCGAAGGTGCTACGAGATGCTATCAATAACGTCCAAGCGCCCGATCTGAATTTGACTAGCTCCCCGGAATACCAAAAAGCTACTAAAGAACTGCCCAAAGGGGGTTTAGCTGTAGCTTTCTTGAATCTTCCCATCGTGGCAAAATGGCAAGGGTTAGAGCTGCCAGAACAAGCTTATGACAGCGAAATCATTTCTCTGGCGTTGAACCCCAAAGGATTGCTAGCAGAAACTACCTTTTTGACTTCATCGGAAATTGTCCCTCCATCTCCACCGCTATCTAAACCTGTGGGAGCATTGCAGTATATTCCAGCATCCGCAGGTTTAGCAATTTCCGGCTCAAATTTGGGTAATTTGGCTGACAGTGATTTAGCTAAACTCTGGAAACAAGCAACAGCAACTCTATATGGTTCAGGGGAAGATGTAGTTTCTCGGTTAGCCAAACCTTTGGCGGATGTTCAAAAACGCTGGGGTATAAACTTACCAGAGGATATTTTTAGCTGGGTACAAGGAGAATATGCCATAGCATTATTACCTGAGAAAGAGCAAACAACCCCACATTGGATTTTTGTAGTGGAAAAATCCGAGGGTGTAGAACAAGGGGTTGCTCGATTAGATGCGATCGCCTCATCCAACGGACTCAGTATTAATCCCCTGACTATAGACAAGCAAAAAATCTCCGCTTGGACAGAGTTAACCACGGCGACAAAAAAAACTGATGCCAAAGAAGAAACATCTTTTAGCATTGAAACAAAAGTCCTGGGATTGCATACAACTTTAGGAAATTACGAAATTTTCACCTCTGACTTAGAAACTATGGATGAAATTCTCACAACTAAGGATAATTCCATAATTGACAATCCTAATTTCAAAGATAGTATCGCTGCAATTCCCCTACCAAACCAAGGCTATATATATCTTGACTGGATAAAGAGTCAGAATTTGTTAGAGCGTCAAGTGCCTATTCTTAAACTTGTAGAAGTCTTAGGGAAACCGTTTTTTAATAACCTGCGATCGCTCACAGTTAGTAATTATGGAACTGACACGCGATCGCTCAAAGGTGGCGTTTTCTTCAAACTCCATAAATAATTCGTTTTTCTAGGGTGTCTGTGATGAGGCGGCCGCCTACATAATATTTGGAGAATGGAGTCAAGGTAGGCAGTAACGCCTACCTTGACTCTATCTCCTAGTATTTCCCCTCGCGCCGCCATCTTCCCAAGATTAGAATGCGCTTGCTGTGGGGCGGACAATTACTTCATTGATATCGACATCATCTGGCTGGGACACGGCATACAAGACGGCTCTTGCGATCGCATCTGGAGTCAGTGCAATTTTGCGAAATTCTTTCAAAGCGCCTTTTGCAGAATCATCCGTGATATCAGAGCCGAGTTCAGTCTCAACAACACCAGGGGATATTGTTGTCACGCGGATATTTTTCGATTCCTGACGCAGCCCTTCGGATATGGCCCAAACAGCATATTTTGTCGCGCAGTAAACCGCACCGGTAGGCACCACCACATGTGCGCCGATGGAAGCAGTATTGATAAACTGACCGCCGCCTTGCGCTTCCATGATGGGCAAACCCGCAGCAATGCCATTCAAAACGCCGTGGATGTTCACATTAATCATGGTGTCCCACTCCTCAACTTTCAGGGCGTTCATCGGGGAAAGGGGCATAACACCTGCGTTGTTATAGATGACATCAACGCGGCCAAACTTGTCTAGAGCAAAGTGAATGAACTTTTTCATATCCTCACGATTAGCGACATCCACCGCCTTGAATTCTGCTGTGCCGCCTTCCTTGTGGATATCCTCAACAATTTTTTCCAGTTTTTCCGTGCGTCGTGCGCCTAAAACAACTTTTGCGCCATTTTTAGCTAGCAATTTGGCTGTAGCTTCACCAATTCCGCTACTGGCTCCAGTGATGATAACAACTTTGTTTTCTACGTTTGTCTTGTCTTTTGTCATTGCCTTATCCTTTGACTGTTTTATTCGATGTGTTCATAATATGCCTGTAATCAAGAGTTTTAAATGCACAAAGCTCGCGTTTTATTGCCTAATTCTCCAAAACAAGATTTTATGAGTAGGCAAAGATGTTCTACAATCATCAAAGAAAAATGATTAAATCACTCAGGAAGCCAGCATGGCGATTGAAATACTGAAGCATGGCGCAGCTGTCAATGAGTGTAAAGAACTGGCAGCATTATTAGAGAGGCACACCGACGGCAAGGGGAACGGTGTCCACAAAACAGATATAAATAAACTGGAATTTATGCGGGAATCTTCTACTTCCACCGCATTACAGTGTGTTTATGAACCTATTCTTGGCATCGTCGTTCAGGGTAAAAAAGAAGCTTTATTGGGTGAGGAAACCTATCGTTATGGCGCGGCTCAATATCTTGTTGTCTCGGTTGATTTGCCGCTCAGTGGATTTGTTATCGAGGCCACGCCAGACAAGCCCTATTTAGGATTCAAGCTGAATTTAGACCCACGGCAACTCTGTGACATTATTGCCCAAATTAGACCAGGTACGCCTAAGAAAGAAAACTCTGTCAGAGGCTTGTTTGTAAGTAACGTTGATGCACCTTTGATCGATTGTGCCCTAAGACTGACACGGCTTTTAGATACGCCACAGGATATCCCCATACTGGCGCCGATGATTATCCGCGAAATGTATTATCGCCTTTTAATGGGTGAACAGGGTGAAGCTGTCCGCCAGATTGCTACATCCGGCAGCAATATGCAGCGCATTGCCGAGGTGATAAAACTTCTCAAGGCTGATTTTACAAAGCCGATGCGGATTGAGGATCTAGCTGGGCAAGCTAGTATGTCTCCTTCATCTTTCCATCACCATTTTAAGGAAGTAACATCAATGAGTCCGCTTCAATATCAAAAGCAATTAAGACTATTAGAAGCGCGTCGCTTGATGCTTGCCGAAAACTCCGATGCCGCCAATGCTGCCTATCAGGTGGGTTATGAAAGTCCCTCACAGTTCAGCCGTGAATATTCCCGTATGTTTGGTGCGCCGCCAATTAAGGATATTGAACGTTTACGTACAGCTTGAGCGGAGACTGTCCAGTTATCGTTATTGACGTAATAAACTAAACACGCTAGCTGAAGTTGTCTAGTCCAAAAGAGGTAATTACATCTAAATCATTAGTTGCAAAATTGTAGCTGCTGTCGAGATCAATATACAACCTAGCAATTACCTGCCTGCCTTCAAAGTCATTACTTGTGGCACATTTGATTGTGGCACACCAGACTGAAATTTTACTGGAATTTTTTCATTAGAATATGTATATATAACTACTAATTTAAAAGCCTGTTGGAGGGCTACTATGAAATACTGTCGCCCCCGACTTCTTCACGGCGGTTGGCTGTTGGCTATACTTACCGCCATCACAGCTACGCCTGTAATAGCAGAGACAGCAAATTTTGGCGCTTTAAACTTATCAACAAATTTTGATCCAGCACAAGGAACAGTGCAGGGGTTTACAGGTGGTTCTTACTCATTGTCTGCCATCAGTAACCGCGATCGCGATCAAAAAGCCTGTATTGGTTTTGCCGATCCCAATCCAGATCATATTATGGTTTTGGAAAAAGACTTTTCCCAGCTAACAATCCAAGTCGATAGCAGTAACAACGACACGACTTTACTGATCCAAGGCCCAGATAAAACTACGATTCGTTGCGGCGATGACACTGGCAAAAGTAAAGATGCTAGCGTTAGCGATCGCAATTGGAAAAGTGGTACATATCGGATTTGGGTAGGGACATTTAATCCTGGAGTCAAGCAGGATTACACTCTGAAAGTGGAACAGCAGTAGAGTGGCGAGTGGGGGATGAAGGAGAATAACCAGACCCAATCCCTAATCCCCAATGTCCAATTTTTAGGTGTAACACTTGAGAGGATAATATGGGAGAGTAGCTTGTTGTGCTTTCCGAGGGTGCTATCTCGTGCTATCTATACTGCGTGCTGACTTTCGTATCATATTTGAACGTGACCCAGCTGCCCGTAACTGGTTGGAAGTTTTATTTTGTTACCCTGGTTTGCAAGCCCTGCTATTCCATAGGCTGGCTCACTGGCTGTATAGTATTGGTCTTCCCTTTATTCCGCGCTTGATTTCTCACTTGGCTCGGTTTTTGACTGGAATTGAAATCCACCCTGGTGCAACAATTGGGCAAAGTGTGTTTATTGACCACGGGATGGGTGTAGTAATTGGTGAAACTGCGATCGTGGGAGACTATGCCCTAATTTATCAAGGTGTCACCCTTGGAGGTACTGGTAAAGAATGTGGCAAGCGCCATCCAACTGTCGGTGAAAATGTCGTAGTCGGGGCTGGAGCGAAGGTACTGGGCAATATCCAAATTGGCAATAATGTCCGTATTGGTGCGGGTTCTGTTGTTCTAAGGGATGTACCTTCAGACTGTACTGTGGTAGGAGTGCCTGGGCGCATCATGTATCGTTCTGGAGTTCGGGTTTCACCTCTTGAACACAATAACTTACCAGATTCAGAAGCTCAAGTAATTCGTGCTTTAGTAGACCGGATTGAGGCGTTGGAAGAACAAATACAAACTCTTCAGCGCACCAATTCTTCAGAAAAAACTCCTGTTTTAGTGGGTTGTTTAGCCACCAAAGAGGATGAGCTAACCCACGATCCTCGCTGGTGTAACCTCAAAGATAAGACCATCCAGCAATTTCTAGATGGTGCTGGCATTTAGTTAAAAGTCAAGGGTTAAGGGTCAATCTTTAGCCCTTTGAAAGTGACTCGTAAAATCTCTTATTTTTTCTCAGCGATCTCTGTGCCTCTGTGGTTTAAAAGTATTTTTTCTAACCACAGAGGCAAGGCAGCGCGGTCTTGGGGGTTTCCCCCATGAGCGACTGCCGCGCAGAGGACACAGAGTATAGAGCTTAAAGAGGAATCTATTTAGCAAAATTTTTACACACCTTGGAAGAGGTAGGGTCAATCTTTTGACTCTTGGCTAAATCACGGATTAATCGCTTCGCTAGACCACTCTTGCTGTTGATTACGGTGGTAAAGCCATCGATTTTGTGGTTCGCCGCGTAATTCTAAATGGTCTACTTGCACTGGATCGAGTAGCAGGAGACAAAAATTAGGGACTGGTTCAACAGGATCAGGTGGTGATGGCTCAAAGGCTCCTGCTTCTTGGATTCTGGGTTTACCAGGATAGGGCCAACCAAACTGTAAACGCGCCGCATCACTTAATTCTTGCCACATTGCGATCCGGGCTGGCTGTAAATTCTGGTGAGAATCATCACCGCTTACCAGAGTCAAACAGCCAGTGATGCGAAATTGTTCTCGTGTATTGGGGAAGTACCAGCAAACTTCTGCCCAAGGTTGTTGCTGTATTTGGTCAGCTTTGGCGCTACGGTTATCAGTGATAAATCTTAGCTGGTTTGTATTTTCCAGGAAGCCGCGAAAGACTAGGGTACGATTAGCGGGGCGACCATTCGCTTGTAGCGTTGCTAGTTGCAAGTAACGGGCATAAACAAGGCTGCGGTTGCGATGGAGTGCATGAGCGATCGCACCTCGCCAAGGAGCAAGAGACATATCCTGTACCTTATACACATCT
>NNBU01000017.1_pt1 | contig 102122 bp, 64 predicted proteins | sample 1173781 | NCBI WGS metagenome assembly NNBU01 (sample SAMN07173937, study PRJNA388173) | plant metagenome | biome: Plant school; feature: Soil; material: Symbiotic tissue of Blasia pusilla L.; isolation source: symbiotic tissue sample KVJ2 | host: Blasia pusilla | place: Norway: Troms, Kvaloya...
CGGTTAGCAAAGCTATCTATAAAATGATTAGCTGCCGAATACAAACTTAACCCAAATCCTCCTAAAATGGAAGCTAAAGAAGAAAAGATAATACAAAAATCTAACTCTCTATTTTGTAATATTTCTTCTAATACAGTAATCTTACGACGTTGGCAGTCAAATAAATTTTCTAATTCTATTTTACCAATTTCTGGAATCGAACCAAATATTTTTTCACGATTGATTCCAGTTGAATAAATAACCCCATTAATTTGCCCAATCTTATCAGATGAAAAGCATTGATGCATTTGCTCATAATTAGTTGGATCTGCACGCATTACTAAAAAATCTGCACCTAATTTCTCTAATGCGAGCAATTGTTTAATTTTGTAACTCACTTCATCTTCTTGAGTGTGAGTTACAAGCCATTGCGATAAATCATTATTTTCTGGAAAATTTAAATCTTCAATAAATATTAGTTTTGCTTGGAAAGTTGTTGTTAAATACTCTGCAAGGAGAATTTCAATACTTTCTAACCCAGCCGGAAACAGGTAAACACCTTGCTTTTTAAATGGTATTTTCTCTTCAAATATTGACTCCAAAGGAACTGGCTCAAATGTTTGTACCCACCGATAGCAACCACGATAAGCAATAACTAAGTCTGAGGATGGAGATGTTAACTCACTTAAAAGTTTGTCAACAATATTATTTTCACAATTGCCTTGCTTTTTCTCTACATCTAGGTGTTTAGTTAAAGCAATATCAATACTCCGACAGGTTATATTAGGATACTCTTGAGAAATTACCTTACATAAACCTAACAGTGTTGCTTTCTCTGGAGTTATAATTTCACTTCCATTAACTTCTTGAATATGATTAGATACAACCCAAAGTTGCAAGCTTTCGCTAGTTTTCAGTTTTCTGAGACTCTGTGATAGGAATAGCAGACTCTTAAATTCTAAATAATTACCTATTTGAAGATTTTCAAGACTAGTTACACTCCATAGATAAGCTATATTTTGCGGGGTTTTGCCGAGTGAGCTTAATTCCTGGAATAATGTATTATAGTCTTCGCTGTCAGATGGATTAATTGTATAAATATCTTCAGACAGTTTATTAAAATGCTCTCCCTGTTTAACTATAATTATATTTATTCCTTGGGTTTTAAATAAATTAATTAGTTTTTCACTTACTCCCAAATCATCAACAAAAAACAACCATTCTTTTTGGGTAATTTCTGTTTTAAAAGAGGATGAATTAGTAAGTAAAGAGCGTTTCCAGGAAGGAACATAAAACCAGTTTTTAATATCTTGTTTATGATCTAATGTTATTGGTTTACTATTTAAATTAAGTGATGGAGATTTTGGATCAATCCAATACCTTTGCCGTTCAAAAGGATAGGTAGGCATCGGTAAACGATGACGCTGTTCGTGGGTATAAAATCCAGACCAATCGATATCTACACCAAAAAGCCACAACCGACCTAATGTCTGCAACAAAAAGCTGACATCCGATTGTTGCTCTTTAACATGGGGTAAGGAAGTTAGTATGTATTGTTTAGCATTTTTATCTAAATGCTGTGTGCTGAATGTGCTTAAAGTTCGCCCTGGCCCCACCTCTAGAAAAACACCTGCAAACTGCTCTAACAGTTGAGATATACCATCAGAAAATCTCACAGTTTGTCTTAAATGTTGGCTCCAGTAGTTAGGATTTGTGGCTTGTGCATCTGTAATCCAACTACCAGTCACATTGGAAATAAAGCTAATGCGTGGTGGATTGAGTTTAACTGTTTTCAGTAATTGCACGAACTCTTCTAATATTGGTGACATCATTTGCGAATGAAATGCATGAGATGTATGCAACAGACGACATTCAACACCTTGCGAAGATAATTGATTTTGTAGTGTGGCGATCGCTTCCTTTGTCCCAGAAACTACGCATGAATTTTTGGTATTAATTGCTGCTATTTCTAGGGAGTTTTTATACAACATCTCTGCATTTAAGAGCGATCGCACCTCTTTTTCTGGAAGTGGGACTGTCAGCATCCTCCCTGGAGGTAGCTGTTGCATCAGTTGTCCCCTTTTTGCCACAATTGCTAGAGCATCTTCAAGAGAAAATACACCTGCGATCGCTGCTGCTACGTATTCCCCGATACTATGACCAATCATCGCTTCTGGGCGTACACCCCAAGACATCCACAACTTAGCTAGGGCGTACTCAATCACAAATAACGCCGGTTGAGTGAGCGCTGTTTGCTGTAGTTGCTGGCTAGCCACTTCAATCTTTTCAAACTCTGGAAAGAGTAAATGACGGATATCAAGACCGAGGTGAGGTTGCAAAATTTCGGCACAATTATCTATATGTCTGCGATATGTTGGTTCGACTTCATATAGTTCCCGACCCATATTTGCATATTGTGACCCTTGTCCTGAAAACATGAAAATGACAGGCTGTTCTCTATGCTCTTGACATATAGTAAAAATTCGTTCTTGCTCTTGTGTTTCTAAGATGTTGACAGCATCTTGAACACTCTTACACACCAATATTCGGCGATAGTTAAAAGCTCTCCGACCCACCTTTAAAGTATAAGCTGCATTAGCTAAATTTATATCTAAATTTTGTTTTAAATGAGTAATTAAATTTGTAGTTGCAGTTTCTAATGCTGTGCTAGTTTTGGCTGAGAGTAACAACAATTGCCAAGGTCTAGAATCATCAAGATATTCAACTTTAGGGGCTTCTTCAAGAATTACATGGGCATTAGTTCCACCAAAACCCAGGGAACTAATTCCTGCCCTTCGAGGAGTATTATTAGTTTTCCACTCGGTAAGTTCAGTATTAACGTAGAATGGACTGTTTACAAAATCAATCTCAGGATTAGGAACTTCAAAATGGAGACTAGGAGGTATCTTTTTATATTTTAATGCTTGTACAGTTTTGATTAGACTTGCTATACCAGCAGCTATATCTAGATGTCCGATATTTGGTTTAACTGAACCGATAGCGCAGAAGCCATTTCTTTGTGTAAAAGCACGAAAAGCCTTAGTGAGTGCAGCAATTTCTACCGGATCTCCAGCAGCAGTTCCAGTTCCATGAGTTTCTATATAGGAAATATCATCAGCATCGATTCCAGCATTTGCTAGAGCTTCTACAATAACTTCAGCCTGACCATTTACACTAGGTGCTGTATAGCTAACTTTTAAGGAACCGTCATTATTGATTGCTGAACCTTTAATAATTGCATGAATGTAATCTCTATCTGCAATAGCATCGTTTAATCTTTTTAAGACGACTATTCCAAGTCCACTGCCGAAAACAGTACCCTGTGCTTTAGCATCGAAGGCTCGACAATGACCGTCAGGAGATAAAATTCCATCCTCTTCATATAAATAACCTGACTTTTGTGGAACTATAATTGTCACCCCACCAGCTAAAGCAATATCACACTCTTCATCTAATAGGCTTTTGCAGGCTAAATGTAAGGCAACTAATGAAGTAGAACAGTAAGTTTGAACTCCTACACTTGGCCCTTTTAAATTTAATTTATATGAGACATTTGTGGTCAAAAAATCTTTATTAAAAGTATAGTTCTTGGAAATATCTCTGGAATTAACGTTGTTATATATATTATTAAAAAAATAAGTATTTGTGCTAATACCAGCATAAACTCCAATCAGACCTTCATAAGTTTCTGGGTCATATCCAGCATTTTCAAGAGCTTGCCAAGCACATTCTATAAAGAGCCGATGTTGGGGGTCAATTAGTTCAGCTTCTTTAGGAGAATAACCAAAGAATCTTGCATCAAAATACTCAATATCTTCTAATATAGGTGCTGCCTTAACATAATTTGGATCGTGTAAAACTTCCTCTTCCAAATTTGAATCTACTAAATCATCATTAGAAAAAAATGAAATAGATTCAACTTTATTTTGGATATTATGCCAAAACTCATCGATATTTTTTGCGCCAGGTAAACGACCAGAAATCCCCACTATTGCTATATCTGGATTTGCTATTTCTTCTTGTACTATTTCGGTACTCATGATTTGATTAACCAGATAAATTAACTTTGGATTTTAGTTAGTTTGCATTCTCATCTGTCTTCTTTTTTGTCCTCGATTTAGCCTTTGTTCAAAAGCATTTTCCTGAGAGTCTTCAGGAGTGAAAATCTTGATCATAGAGCTTATATTTGGGCACTCATAAAGTTTTGCAATCGAAAGATTTGAATTAAATACCTTATTGACGATTGTCATAAGTTGAATACCTACGAGAGAATCACCACCAAGCTCAAAGAAGTTATCATAAATTCCTATGCGCTCAATCCCGATAACATCTTGCCAAATCTCAACTAGCTTTTGTTCATTTTTATTTCGAGGAGCAACATAATCGTTATTTAGTTCAGGTCGAGGATATTTTAGTTTGAATTGATTAACAGTTTCTAAAAATTCTATGGTTTGTGTATTGTTGTACGAATTGTACTGTTTGAGTACATCCAATAAGTCAGAGGTAGATATTACAACTTGGGGTATTGGATTTCCCAAAATACGCAGAAAGATATCTATACCTTCATTAGGTAATATCCCTTGTTTAAGGTTTTCTAATCTTAATTCTTGGAGTCTTTGGGGCAATTCTGTATTAACTGCCATCCCAACTTCTTGCCAAGTATCCCAGTTAATACTGGTAGTAAATCTACTCTGCTTTGCACTATTATAGTGAGCAAAGGCATCAAGAAAAGCATTTGCTGCACAATAGTCTACCTGTCCAAATTCCGCTACAATTGAGCTATTTGATGATGCTATAATAAAGAAATCTAGCTCAATATCTTTGACAATTTTATCAATAATTATTGTCCCCTTTACCTTCGGAGCCAGAATACTTTCTGCCTCTTCTTGAGTTTTTCGCTGTATTACACCGCCTCCAGGAACTCCAGCAGCATGGATAACACCATTTAGTTGACCAAATTGTTTTTGAGCTTGAGCGATCGCACTTTGCATTTGCTCTGCGTTGGTGACATCAGCAGCGATCGCCAAAACTTCTGCACCAAAATCTTCAAATTCTTGAACTTTGCGAATCTTGCAGCTAATACTATCAGTCTCATCATGAGTAGCAAGCCATTGCAACCACTCATCTTTTTTAGGTAAAGCAGAACGTCCTACTAACAATAACTTGGCTTGTAAAGTTCGAGCTAAGTATTCTGCCAAAACAAGCCCGATACCTCCAAGTCCACCTGTAATTAAATAGACTCCCTTTTCTCGTAGTCGAGGCTTTTCAACTTTAGCTTTATCAAAACGTACTGGCTCAAAACTCTGCACCCAACGATTTAAACCTCGATAAGCTATTAACTTTTCAGAATTATCAACCGTCAGTTCTGCCAGCAAATTTTCTACAAGTTTTTCTTCTTGCCAACTACCGTTGGGTGGAAGGATAACATCAATACTACGACAGTTGATATTTGCATATTCTTGAGAAATAACTTTAATTGGGCCTAGCAAAGTAGCTTTCTCTGGACAAAGTACTTCACTCCCCGTTACGGGCTGTAGGTTATTAGAAATAACTGTGATTTTAAAATCATCAGTAGTTTCTCGTTTGCCCAAAGCTTGGGCGATAAATAGTAGACTATAAAATCCTGTCTCTTGAGCTTTATCAGCTATTTCAATTTCTAAATCTTGATTACAAATAGCTGTGACATTCCATAAATGAACTATCGTTTTTGGAAGCTTTTTTTCTCTAAAAATTTCTTCAAATAAAATATCGTAATCCTGATTATTTTTAGGATTAATAGTATATTCAGACTTGCTTAGTATCGTAAAGTTATCCCCAACTCTGACAGCAATTACATCCTGGTTTAGTTTTTCTAATTTTTTCACCAAGTTAATACCTAAGCCACACTCATCGATAAATACCAAAGTGCAAGACTTTTCAGTTGCTAATTCTTGGCTATCGAGTTGTACTGGAGGTAACGAAGGCTTCCAAAAAGGAATATAAAACCAGTCCGCTACATCAGGTTTTTTACCCAACAATACTGGAGCGTGATTATCATCTTTTCCTTGTTTTTTTGCATCAATCCAATATCTTTGTCGCTCAAAGGGATAGGTAGGCAAAGGTAAACGATGACGCTGTTCTTCGGTATAAAATCCCGACCAATCTATATCTACACCAAAAAGCCACAATTGACCTAATGTCTGCAATAAAAAGCTTACATCTGATTGTTGCTCTTTGGTAGGGGGAAAAGAAGCTAATACATATTCTTTAGCATCGATATCTAAATGTTGCTTAGTTAATGTACTTAAAGCTTCTCCCGGCCCCACCTCTAGAAAAACGCCTTCAAACTCTTCTACCAGTTGAGAGATACTATCGGAAAAATTCACAGTTTCTCGTAAATTTTGGCTCCAATAATTGAGATTTGTGGCTTGTGCATCTGTAATCCAGCCACCAGTCTCATTGGAAATAAAGCGAATGTGGGGTGGATTGAGTTGAACTTTTTTGTGCGATCGCAGCTGTCCCCTGTTTGCTATGATTGCTAACGCATCTTCGAGAGAAAATACACCTGCGATCGCACCTGCTACATATTCACCGATACCGTCACCAATCATCGCTTCAGGGCGTACTCCCCATGACATCAATAACTCAGCCAGGGCGTACTCAATTACAAATAATGCTAGTTGGGTAAGGTTAGCTGCGGTAATTTCTTCTGACTCTAGAAACACTAAATCGCGGATATCAAGACCGATATGGGGTTGCAATATCTCGGCGCAAGTATCTACATATCTGCGAAATATGGATTCAACTTCGTATAGTTCTTTACCTATGTTTGCATATTGTGCCCCTTGCCCAGAAAACATGAAAATTACAGGGCAACGACTTGGTTTCCAATGGTAACTAAAAACACGTTCTGAGTCTTTATTTTTAAGTAATTTAACTGCATCGTTTAAATCTTGACAAACAACCAGCCGCCGATGGTCAAAAGCTCTACGGCCTACTTGTAGAGTGTAAGCTACATCAGACAGGTTGATATTGGGATGTTGCTGGAGGTAAGCCGCTAAATTTTCAGTCGCACTTTCTAAAGCCGTGCTAGTTTTGGCTGATAATAATATCAATTGCCAAGGGCGAGAAACACTAGATGCTTCAATTACTGGAGCTTCTTCTAATATTACATGAGCGTTAGTCCCGCCAACCCCAAAAGAACTGACACCTGCTCTGCGGGGTAAACCGTTAGTTTTCCACTCAGATAATTTGGTGTTTACATAAAAAGGACTGTTGGCAAAATCTATCTCTGGGTTAGCTTTTTCAAAATGTAAGCTTGGTGGTATTTGTTGATGTTTTAATGCAAGTACCGTTTTAATTAAGCCTGTCACACCAGCTGCTGTATCCAGATGCCCAATATTGCTTTTTACTGAACCAATAGCGCAAAAACATTTTTGATTTGTGCTAGCACGAAAAGCTTGTGTGAGAGCCTTGATTTCAATAGGATCTCCCAAGGGAGTTGCAGTTCCATGAGCTTCAACATAAGAAATAGTATCGGCTTCAATACCAGCTAAAGCAAGTGCTTCTAAAATTACTTCTCTTTGACCGTTAACACTAGGCGCTGTATAACCAACTTTTAAAGAACCGTCATTATTTATAGCTGAACCTTTAATTACAGCATGAATAAAGTCCCCATCTGCAACAGCATCAGCCAACCGTTTCAATACAACAATTCCTAAACCATCGCCGAATACTGTTCCTTTCGCATTAGCATCAAAAGTCCGGCAGTGACCATCAGGAGAACAAAGAACCCCTTCTTGATACTGATAACCAGATTTTTGGGGTAGCTTTGCGATGGATACACCACCAGCCAAAACTATATCGCTTTCTCCATTTAGCAAACTTTGACAAGCTAAATGTACAGCTATTAATGATGTAGAGCAGTTATTCTGAACATTTATACTTGGCCCAGTAAGATTTAACTTGTAAGAAGTTTGCGTGCTTAAGTTATCTTTTTCATTACCAATAAAAATATTTAAAGCATCTACCGACTGCATTAAATCTTGATTTGAATATAAATTTGTAAATAAATAATTGCTATTAGTGACACCAGCGTAAACGCCAATTTTACCTTTGTATGATTCGGAATCATAACCCGCAGATTCTAAAGCTTCCCAGGCAGATTCTAAAAAAATACGATGTTGTGGATCTGTGATTTCAGCCTCTCTAGGAGTAAATCCAAAAAATGCAGCATCAAATAGCTCGATACCTTCCACGATGCTGCTAGCTTTCACATAATTTGGATCATTAAGTAAAGTTGGCTCTATGCCTGTAGCTAGAAGTTCTTCATCTGTAAAATGAGAAATTGACTCTACTCCATCTCGCAAGTTATCCCAAAAAATATTAACATTGTTTGCACCTGGGAAACGGCCATTTATACCAATAATAGCTATTTCATCGTTATCATCAAAATTATCAAATTCCTGAGAATTATTCATAGAAAAACACCTAATTAAACTTCTTTACAGCAACTATGCTATAGCAGTCCTAAATCATTTGTGAAAATTCTATATCTCTTTCTTCTTTCTTCCCTTTGCGTCCTTGGCGTTCTTGGCGGTTCGTTTTCTTATCTATATTTTTCACGACTCATTTAGGATTGCTATAGGCTCTGAGTGGCTTCTAAGGAATCTGACATTGATAAATCTAAAGCAATCTGAATTTGGTCATTTAGTACTGCATCAATATCATCTTTAGTCGTAAGCGGATTGGCGATCACTGCACGAAGGGCAGTAACAGAAATTTCTTTTTCTAAATACGTAATTGTTTTTGTTGTGCGTGAGATAAAAGTACGGCCAGCTTGACGTTGACTTTTTTGTAGGCGTTCATTGAATATATTGATTTGTTGATTATCAGTTTCTGTTAATTGCTTTTTAACTGCAAGTTCTCTGAAACATTCCGGGATGTAGCGGTAAAGAAGCAGATTTATATCCGGTTGAGATAGTAATTCAAATTCGGGCATGGTAGTGATTTTAGCAGCCATATATTGTGTCTTCTCAATGCCTGAATCAATCAAAAATTCATAACCTTTAAGTCCTATGAGATGTAGCCCAGCATGTAAAAATAATGCCATCCCACCTCGAGAACCTTCTAAAGCTCGTTTACCCAAATCGAATGAACCCTTACGCATGGTATAGCTAGCATTTTTTTCAATTGATGAAGCTAAGTACGGTTCGCGCATAAATACCATACCAATACCCATAGGTAAATACAGCTGTTTATGTCCATCAATTGTGATTGAATCAGCGCGTTCAATACCAATAAGTTTTTCTCGATGTTGTTCAGAAAAAATGAGTGGCCCACCCCAAGCTGCATCTACATGAAAATGAACATTTGCAGCTTCGGCAATATCTGCTATGTCTAAAAGTGAATCTATGTTACCAGAATCCGTAGTCCCAGCAACGCCCACGATCGCAATAATATGTAGGTTTTTGCTCTGGCAATCTGCAACAGCCTGACGTAAAGCTGGTAAGTCTACTTGGTTATTAGCATTAGTAGGAATTTTTATTAAACCATGCGTACCTATGCCTAATAAATCTGCGGCCTTGTCAAAAGAATAATGCATCAATTCAGAGCCAATGATCACCGCTCCTTGATAACCATAGTAATCTAAAGCTGCTGCTAAACCTTCCTTTTCTACACCTGCGAAACTATTTTTTGCACCTAAAGATTTATTACGAGCGCACCAAAGTGCGATGATGTTTGCTGCCGTACCTCCAGAAACTAATATGCCTAAAGTACTTTGGTTATTTTGGATATGTTCGGTATAAAATCCATCAGAAAAATTATAAATTAATCTATGCATCATTGCCAAAGCCTGACGCTCATAAGGGCTGAAAGCTTTAGCTGTTTCTATTTTGACAACATTTTGGTTCATTGCTGTCATCAGTTTTGCGATCGGTCGCACAAAACAGGGAAGTGCAGAGGTCATGTGACCGATAAATCGTGGTGAAGATGTATGTATTGAATGATTAATAACACTATTTGCTAAATAATCAATGTAGCTATCAAAATTAGCAGGATTAATGGGAACTTGACTATCAGCAAATGTTTCTACTAATGCATTAAAATCGATATCTGAATTAGTATTAATTGCGCTTAAAAAATCATCAACCAAAGTATCAGTCTGAATATTCATCTTAGCTTCTATAGAGACTAAGCTATTAGATGGCGCAAATAATTGCATCACTTCATTTGCAACTGCATGCTGTGGTGTTATCTCATTTTCAAAAAAGAAGTTCTGTTTATTTTTTTCTTGTTTCTGCTGACTTAATGCCATTTTATACTCCAGAATATATCTTGGTTCTTAATTGACTTGCTACTAACTACCACCAACAATGCAAGATTCTTTCAAATAAGTTTGTAGTAAGGACTTTAGTCCTTCTTTCCCAAACAGCTATTAAAAGTACTAACTATCTTCGATTAATGATGTCCTTCTATGATTTTGCCTAGCTTGTTTGCGACGCTTAACTGAAGCAGACCTCGTTTGAGTCCGGTAAGAATCTTTTTGAGAAATAGCTTCTTCATCGCTACTTAAAAACTCCGCAAGCGAACTGATGGTAGGTCTTTCATAAATGCTGATTATCGGAATATGGGCATTTAATTCTTTTTGTAACTGAGAGATAACCTCAACACCGATTAGAGAACTACCTCCCAAATCAAAAAAGTTATCATAAATACCAATCTTTTCAATTCCCAGAACTTTTTGCCAAGTTTTAGCAACTATTTGTTCTACATTGTTGCTAGCTGGGACATACTCGTTTTGTAAGTTTGCTCTGGAATGGAGTGATAAACTATCTCGACTATTTAAGGATTCCTTATTTTGTAAAAAGTCTCGTTTTATCCATTGCTCAATTCTGGGTTGTAATTCTCCCGCAGAAACAACAATCTGAGGAGTTTTTGTTAGAGATAATACACGGCTAAAGACTTCTATCCCTTCTTGCCATGTCATGCGTAACTTTTCTAACGCTACTCCCACAGTTATATCTTGTACATCGTTTTCTTGAGATTGCCAAGTATCCCAGTTCACACTAATACAAGTAAACAAATTTATTTGGTTATGCTTGTGAGCATAAGCATCCATAAAAATGTTAGCAGCAGAATAAGAAGTTAAACCTAAACCTCCTAAAACAGATGATGAAGAAGATGTGAATAAACAAAAATCTAGCTTCTGACCTCGCAAAACCTTTTCTAAAACGAATAGTCCATATACTTTGGGATGAAATTGTGATTTACTTTGAGCTTTAGAACTTTCTTCAATAGTGTAATATGCATCGTCATTAATTCCGGCTGCGTGAATTACACCATGAATTTCACCAAAGCGTTCATTAACTAATGCTATAGCCGTTTGCATTTGCTGTTCATTAGCTACATCAGCAGCGATCGCCTGAACTTCGGCACCTAATTCTTCAAGCCTCATCACTTTTCTAAGCTTCTGGCTAACTTCATTAGATTCCTCATGAGTTAGTAGCCATTCAGACCACTGATGTCTTTCAGGGATGCCATTTCTGCCGATTAAAACTAACTTAGCCTGTATTGTTTTTGCTAAGTATTCTGACATTGCTAAACCAATGCGACCAAGCCCACCAGTAATTAGGTAAACACCCCCTTTTCTCAGCTTAGTTTTTTTGATAACGCCTTCATCTAAATGTGCAGCTTCGTAAGTTTTAATCCACCGATGATTGCCACGATAAGCAATTAAGTTATCAGTGATTGGGGCTGTAAATTCAGTAAACAGTGAGTCTATAAGAGGTTGTGACGGCTTATTTTTAGAGTCTGGAAGTACGATATCAAAGCAACAGCAAGTTATGTTGAGATACTCTTGAGGAATTACATTGCATGGCCCTAATATAGTTGCTTTCTCAGGGCATAAATTCTCACTACCAGTTATATCATGTAGATTGCTGGTAACAACCATCAACTTGATTGGGTCAATTATATTCTGTTTTGCCAAAGCTTGGGTCAGAAATAATAGACTATCAAAACCAAGATTTTGACAATCTTCAAAAAATTCATATTGTGTTTGTGGCTCTAGCTCTTGACTAGGTAAATTATCGTTAGGAGTAACGCTCCAAAAATGTGCGATCGCTTGTGGAATCAAGCTCTGTTCTTGTAGTGTTTGAAATAAGGTATCATAGTCATCCCTCTGTTCAGGATTGATTGTATATGTATACTCATCAAGCTTGGTAAATTTATCTGCAACTCTAACTAAAATCACATCATGATCATGTTGTTTGAGTCGTTCGGCAATTTCTGCTCCCACTCCAGATGTATCAACAAAAATTAACCAGCATGACTTTTCTTCTAGCAATTTATCCTGCTGCAAAAACTCAGGTGGTATCGATTCTTTCCAGCGAGGAATGTAGAACCAGTCAGCAATATCTGGCTTTTTATCAGAAGTTTTTGGCGACATCATTGCCAAAGTCGCATTTCTATTTACCTCAATCCAGTAACGCTGGCGCTCAAAAGGATAAGTAGGTAAAGGTATGCGATGACGCTTTTCATTTACATAAAAACCCGACCAATCAATTTGAATTCCTACTAACCAAAGCCTACCCAAGGTATTAAGTAAAAATTCTATATCTGATTGTTGCTCTTGAGGATGTCTTATAGATGTTAGCGCTATAAGTTTATCTATTTGATGTTGTTTTACCAAACTAGTTAGCGTCCGTCCTGGCCCAACTTCCAAGAGTATTGGCTCTGACTGTTTGAGTAACTCAGATATTCCTAAACTGAAGCGTACTGGTTGCCTTAAATGTCTAGCCCAATAGTTAGGATCTGTTGCTTCAGTTGCGGTAATCCAAGTTCCACTAACATTGGAGATAAACGCAATTTTTGGGGGATGAAATTTGACTTTTTCTAATAACTTGATGAAAGTCTCAATGACCGGTGACATCATGTGAGAATGAAAGGCATGGGAAGTATGTAAACGTCTACAATTTACACCTATTTGTTGTAATTTTTGTTGTAATTTATCTATTGCTTCTGTCGTACCGGATACCACAGAGGAAGAAGGTGCATTGCTCGCAGCTAAAGAGATTTCCTTTTCTAATAGTTGTTGTACCTCTTGTTCTGGAAGCGGAACCGAGAGCATAGCACCAGCAGGTAACTGTTGCATTAGTTTTCCTCGCATTGCAACTATTCCTAAAGCATCTTCTAAAGAAAAAACTCCAGCGATCGTTGCAGCTACATACTCTCCTATACTGTGACCAATCATCATCTCAGGTAGCACACCCCATGCCATCCACAACTTGGCCATAGCATATTCAATCACAAACAATGCAGGTTGAGTAATTGCTGTTTGCTGCAACTTTTGTGTTGCTTCTTGAGCTTTTTCTGCGCTGGGATAGAGAACTGTACGCAGGTCTAATTTCAAGTGAGGTTTGAGCAGTTCACAGCAGTAATCAATTTGCTGTCTAAATACGGCTTCACTCTCATATAATTCTCGACCCATATTTATATATTGCGAACCTTGTCCAGAAAACATAAATGCAGCCGGACGATTACAAGGTTCTTGGTAATAGGTGAAAGCTCTTTGAGGGTCTTTTAATGCGTTGATTGCATCTTCTTGATTTTGGCAAACTACCATTCGACGATGTTTCAAAGTCCACCGCCCTAATTGTAAAGTATGAGCAACATCCGCGAGGTTTAAATCTGGATTTTTTTGTAGGTAGTTAGTCAGATTTTCTGTAGCAGTTTCTAGTGCTGTATTTGTCTTAGTTGAAATTAATAATAATTGCCAAGGTCTAGAAGGACTAAAGGATTGAATTATCGGAGCTTCTTCTACAATCAAATGAACATTTGTCCCACCAAAACCAAAAGAACTAACACCTGCTCGGCGAGGAGTATTGCTAGTTTTCCACTCAGATAATTTATTGTTTACATAAAAAGGACTATTGGCGAAATCAATTTGGGGTGATGGTTCTTCAAAGTTTAAACTGGGGGGAATTTGTTGGTGTTTTAAGGCTAGTACGGTTTTAATCAAACCTGCTACTCCAGCAGTTGAGTCTAAATGTCCAATGTTGGTTTTCACAGAACCAATGCCACAAAATCCCTTGTTCTGAGTTTTAGTACGAAAAGCTTGTGTTAACGCAGCAATTTCCACGGGGTCTCCTAGAGAAGTTCCGGTTCCATGCGCTTCAATATAGCTAATAGTATCAGGTTCGACTTCAGCCATAACCTGAGCTGCTCTTATTACCTTGGCTTGACCATTTACGCTGGGTGCAGTGTAGCTAACCTTATCAGATCCATCGTTATTAATAGCAGAGCCTTTGATAATAGCATGGATGCAATCGCCATCTGCGATCGCTTCTTCTAAACGCTTTAAAACTACAAGACCCAAACCCCTACCTTTTACTGTTCCCGCAGCCTTTGCATCAAAAGCACGGCAATGTCCATCAGGAGATTCAATTCCTCCGTCTTGATATAAATAACCTACTGCTGTTGATATTGAAACTCCTCCTGCTAAAGCAATATCACACTCACCACTGAGCAAACTTTGACAGGCTAAATGTACAGCAACCAATGAACTTGAGCAAGTAGTTTGAACCGCATAACTTGGCCCCTGCAAATTTAATTTATAAGAAGCAAGTGTAGTCACATAATCTGGAGAAGTCCCTTTTTCTATCTGCTTATCACCCACAGAGGATATAAGCTCATAATTAGAATAAATGTTAAGTAAATAACTGCCAAAACTTGTACCAGCGTAGACCCCAATAGGCTTTTTATAGATATTTGAACTATAACCGGCATCCTCAAGTGCTTTCCATGAATGCTCCAAGAAAAAACGCAGTGAAGGATCCATGACTTCTGCTTCTCTGGGGCTGATGTCAAAGAATGAAGCATCAAACAAGTCTATACCTTCGACTACACCCTCTGCTTTGACATAATTCGTGTCGCCAAATAAAGCCGCATCTACACCTAAACTTTTTAATTCTTGGTCATTAAATCTATGTATTGACTCTACCCCATCTCGGAGATTGTGCCAAAATTGCTCAATATTTTCAGCCTCTGGGAAACAGCCACTCATACCAATAATAGCTATTTCCAGACCTGTTCTATTACTTAAATCTTCTGAATTTTCCATAATTAAAGTTAACTATTTATTAGTTACTATTAAACATTCTGTTGTCTTTTTTGCAAAAAGCGTTGCTTTAATCTTGCTTTGCCAGCTTCTAACTGTTCATTTAATTCATTACTTTGATTTGCAAAACTATCATCTTCTTCTTGGTTTAAATACCGAGATATAGAGCTAATTGTTGGGTATTTAAACAGGTCAGTTATTACTAAGTCAGCTTTAAAAAGTTCTCGCAGTTTGCTGTAAACTTGAAGCACATTTAGTGAATGACCACCAAGGTCAAAAAAGTTATCTTGAATGCCGACCTTCTCCACCTTAAGTATTTTTTGCCAAATATCAGCAATTGTGTGTTCCATCTCGTTTCGCGGCAAGATATAAGCTGTTTCTAATTCCGGGCGAAGATTATCTGGTTTAGGTAAAGCTTTACGGTCTACCTTTCCGCTAGGTGCTAGCGGTAGATTTTCCAGCATCACAAAAACAGAAGGTAACATGTGGTCAGGTAACTTTTCTTGTAAAAAGCTACGCAATTCACTAATACTAGGAACTGGTTGTGTCTTAGCAACCACATAGGCAACTAATTGCAAGTTACCTGGTTCATCTTGCTGAACCAAAACCACATTTTCACGTACATTCGGATGCTGACCCAAAAATGTCTCAATTTCCCCAAGTTCAACACGGAAGCCACGAATCTTTACTTGATGGTCAATACGTCCGAGAAATTCAATATTTCCATCAGGAAGCCACCTTCCTAAATCTCCAGTTTTATAGATTAAATCTCTACGATTTTCTGGTAAGTTTTTCCTAACATTTGTAAATGGATTGGGAACAAAGCTTAAATTAGTTTTTTCTTGATTTTTCCAGTAACCATCACCTACACCAATTCCCGATACACAAATTTCTCCAGGAGCGCCAATAGGTAATAGTTGCATTTCTCCATCCAGAATGTAGAGATTTAAGTTTGCTAATGGTTTACCAATTGAAACTGCTCGCTGATTTTCTGGCAGAGGCTTGTTAACGATAAACTGGGTAATATCATCAGCAGCTTCGGTGGGGCCATAAGCGTTAACAATTTTGATTTCGGGATATATCTCAAGCCACTTATTTACCCAACTTACTGATACTGGTTCTCCCACAACCATCATCCATTTTAAATCAGGCAATTCTCTTTTATGGATCGGTAGCTGGGAAGTATATTCAAGCAAGCCTCCGAATAATGCTGGTACTAATTCAACAACTGTAATTTTTTGTGATTTCAGTGCTTGAAATAGTTTATCAGGAATAGCAACGGTTTCTATATCTACTATTACTGTTTTTCCACCAATTAAAAGCGGTGCTAAAAACTGCCATACAGAAATATCTGTGGAAGAAGGAGCGCTTTGGAGAAAACAAAATTCCTCTGTTAACTCTAACTCATCGAATTGAGCATAAATGTGATTAATTGCACCATCATGCCTGACAATTGCTCCCTTTGGTAATCCTGTAGACCCGGAAGTATAAAGCATATAAGCTGGGTCAGCAGCATCATTTATCCATTCTACATTATCATTAGATAGCTGCTCGAAATCCAATTGATCATATATCTTTAATCCTGCTTTTTTCGCAAGCGGTGTATTTTTATTCAGAATGCTATCTAAACAAATAATAGATGATAAATTTGAACAATCTTCTATTAAGTCTGATAAAGCATTTAATAGCGAAAAATCTGTCAGCAAGAATCTAACTTTGCTATTGGATAGCATATATTTAATTCGATTTGTTGGGTAAGTACTATCAATTGGTACATACGCCCCACCTGCCTTGTATATAGCAAGAATAGCAATAAGAAAATTTATATCGCGGTCTTTAAAAATGCCTACAAACTCTCCTTGACAAACTCCCAGCTTTCGCAATAATTCAGCTAACTTGTTAGCGTGATAATTTAGTTCTTGATACGTGAGTTCAGACTGCTTATGAATAACAGCTATATTATTTGGAGTCTGGGATACTTGCTTCTCAAATAATTGATTTATCGTCTGTTCAATTGGATAGGTTTTAATATTATTATTAAATTGCTTTAATAATTGGTGCTGGTCAAAATCTTTTAATAAAGCAATATCTGATATGTTAACAGCAATGTTACTTATAATATTTTCCAGAATATTAATATAATATTTACTGATTAATTTTATATTTTCATCTTGAAACAAGTATTGCTTATAATCTATGTCGGCACTAATATTTTCACCGTTAACTGTAAAAGAAATTGTGATGTCATTATCGAGTTGATTTAAATTACTTTTGAGATGAATATTTTCTAAGCAAACTATGATATCAAAAATTGGACATCGATTAGGAATTGTTGGTATATCTAACAAATTAATTAATTCATCAAAATCATAGTTTTGATGGCTGTAAGCCGCGATCGCAGCATCTTTAACTTGAATAAGAAAGTCTTTAAATGGAAGTTGAGGTGTGACTTGAGTCCGCAAAGGGATAACTTTGGTATTTACGCGATCAATACCGATTTTCTCATATACTGGCATTCCAATAATAACATCATTGTTCCTAGTATATTTTTGTAGCAATATCTTCAAAGCAGATACAAGTATCAAGTAGATTGAAAAGTAAGAGCCATTGCCTAGCTTAATGATTGCTTGCGATAAATCATTTGACAAATCAAAGCTAAGAGATTTATTTCTATTACTAGAAAATAAAGGTCTTACATAGTCCAGCATCAGATTTGTTTCTGGTAGTTCTCCCGATAATTTATTTATCCAATAAGTCTTTTGAGAGAATAAATCATTCAAGTCTAGATGTATACCCATAGTTTTCTCCTTGTAACCTTAACCAATTACTTGCCGATTTATAATTACTAGTATGTAAATCTACTTTGATATGCAATCATGGAAAGCTTGTTTGATAATTGAACATCCTTTTTCTAAAGTGAACATATCAATTATTAAAGGTGGCAAAATTTTAATGACAGTATCATTTCTACCTGCTAGCTCAACTATTAACCCTAGCTCAAAACAACGGGATGTTATACTTTTTGCTAAACTGCTACCACCAAAATTTTTAATATCAATACCCCAAATCATCCCAATTCCACGAATTAGTATGTCTTGATTAATTGGTAATATTTCTTGAGTTAGAAAATTTTTCAAGAAAAGCTCTTTAGCTTTAACATTCTGCTCAAAATCACAACTTTCTCTATACTCTAGAGCAGCTGTTGCTCCTACAAATGCCAATTGATTACCCCTAAAAGTACCATTATGTTCGCCTGGTTCCCATATATCCAAGTCTGGCTTAATTAATAATAGTGACATGGGAAAACCATACCCACTAATAGATTTAGAGAGTACTACCATATCGGGAACAATATCTGCTCTCTCAAAAGAAAAGAAAGGCCCTGTGCGACCACAGCCAACTTGAATATCATCACAAATTAATAAAATATCATGCTCGTCACATAACTTTCTTAGTCTTTGCATCCAGTCAATAGGAGCTATAACAACTCCACCTTCAGCTTGTACCGTTTCAAAAATTATTGCTGCTGGTTTTTCAATTCCCGAATTTACGTCATTTAAAACTGTTTCTATATATTCTATTGTGTCAAAACTTGCCATAAATCCATAGGGATAAGGCATAAAAGTCACATTATTTGATGCCCCAATTGCCCCGGCTCGGATTCCGACGTTACCACTAATTGATAGGCTACCTAAAGTCATTCCATGATATGCTCCCATGAAGGAGAATATACCTGGTCTTTGTTTTACTTTTCGGGCCAACTTCAAAGCCGCTTCAACTGCGTTTGTTCCTGTTGGCCCGCAAAATTGAATGCGATAATCTAGCTTTCTTGAACTTAGTACTACCTCATCAAACTTAGCTAAAAACTTCTCTTTAGCCGAAGTATACATATCCAAACCATGTGCAATACCATCGGCATCTAAATATGACATAACCTTTTGCTTTATATAATCATGGTTATGTCCATAGTTTAAAGCACCTGCTCCTGCAAAAAAATCAATATATTCTTTTCCTGAGTCCGAATAAATTATAGAACCTTTAGCTCTATGAAATATATCGGGAAAATTACGGCAATAGCTTCTAACGTTTGATTCACACTTTTCAAAGATATTCATGAGAGTGTTTAGTGAGATTTACAAAGATTATGTACTTGATATCTATTGCTTTTTAAGAAACATAATTTAGATAAGATTTATAGAATTTAAAAATAATTTGAGGGGGTACTTTGAATACTAAACCCATAGTTAATAAAAAGTTATAATATAAGTTTTGAATTGGCATCCCTCTTGTAACAGATGCTAAAGCATTAAGTGAGCTTTTATGAGTATGCCAATCGATATTAAATGAAATCGACATATCTAAACTCCTAACATGATGCAGCGTTCCGGGAGGCATATATACAATATCCCCAGGATTTACAATAAATTTAATCGGTCTGGCATTTTTGTATTCAGGATATTTATTGAAATCTGGATTTTCTGGATTAACCAAAAACCATCGCCAGCCTTTGCGATAACAATATTTGGCATCTTCAGGCAGTAAGATAGTAAATTGTTTCCTGCCAACGATTTGAAAGAAAATATTGTTAGTCAGAAGACAATCAAAATGTAGTGGCGTAATACTGTTAGAAGAACCTAAGAAAAACTGGCAGTAACGCCACCATTTATGCCAATACCATTCTGGTAAATAATTAAAAGGGAATGCTTGAGCATCTTCTACTAAAGAAGGTATTAAGCTAAATAAAGGTAGGTCATGACAATATGGCGGTCGAGGATTATTTTGAGGATCTTCTTCATAATTTTCTATTAATTCTATATATCTTTCCATTGTCAGACTAAATATCTCGATTCCTTTATCGCCAAATTTCTTTGCGTAAATATTTAGAGAGGGGAATAAATCTTTAAGGTATTCTAAAGACCATTTATCAAAGGCATTCCAGTTTGAAACTACTCCAGAAATTATGACTGGTTTTCCTAATTCAACATAATCTTTCTTGAATTCATCACTTGAAAGTTTATATCTTCTTTCTATTGCAGATGAAATTATCATATTTTTATCCTTTGCAATATTGTAATTTATTATAATTATGCTCAGTGCCTTTACTTAAATTACAGGAATAAGCATAGCTAATTTTGAAGTATTTACAAGACAAATTTACTTATTGTCGGTCAATTAAAACATTGGAGTTAATTCCCAATCAAATGATGCTTCTTTTTCTAAAGTTGCTGTTATTTGCAGTTGTTGTGCTGTCAAAAATGATAAGGTTTTTATTTGAACATTAGGATTAGCCATTATTTCTTGTAGCAGTATTTGAAAATCTTTAATTATCCCAGTAATAGTAGTAATATCAAATCTACGAGAATCGTATGAAATTGCCACTATAATTTCGGAGTCTGGATATATAACTAAATTCAAGGGGTAGTTGTTTCTGTAATAAGTTCCAGTCTGCTTAAATTGGACATTTCCTTTCCAATTTCGCACAAATTGACTTACCGGAAGGTTCTCAACCACAACAATAGTTTCAAACATAGGTAAATTTCGAGGTACTTCACTCCAACCTTGAATTTGCGTCAGTGGAGTATATTCATGATGACGCGCTTCTACTAATTGAGTCTGAAAGTTTTGTAGCCATGACAACAACTGTTCCTCAGGATTTAACTTGACATTAATTGGTAAGGTATTTATAAACATACCAACTATTGAATCTACCTCGGCCAAGTCAACTGGTCTTCCTGTGACAGTACATCCATAAACTATATTGTTACGACAAGTATAACGACTGAGGAGAATCGACCAGATTCCATGAACTAATGTGGCAAGAGTAAAGTGATTTTTTGTAGCAAAAGATAGTAGTGCTTTTGTAGTTGCTTCTGATAGTTTAATTCTCTCTTCATCATACCTTTCCTGTTGGTTAGATAATTGATTGTTTTCTATAAAAGTTAAGGGAGTGGGTGCTTTAACTCCTTGTAATGCTTGCCGCCAAAATCTTTCGGTCTTAGCTATATTTTGCTGCTGCAACCAGTCGATATAATTTCTAAAAGGACGAGCCGGTGCTAAAGTCAAGTCTTTAGATTCACAAATTGCTTCGTAAATTTGTAGGCATTCTTCTAATATGATTGGGCAAGACCATCCGTCTGTCGTTATATGATGATTGCTCCAAATAAATTCATAACATTCATCAGCAAGACGAATCAGAGTTAGACGCATTAGACATGGTTGAGAAAAGTCAAAACCTAATTTGCGATCGCTCTCTAAAAATGATTTGAATCGTTCTTGTTGTTCTGCTTCTTCAACACCACGCCAATCGTATTGAGTTAAGGTAATTTTTACTTGTTTATAAACAACTTGTAATGGATTATCAATGTCTTCCCAATAAAATCCTGTACGCAAAATGGTATGTCTATCTACTACTTGTTGCCATGCTTGTTCAAAAGCCTCTACATTTGGATTACCATACAAAGTTAAGGTGTGGTGAAAAAAGTATAATGCTGATTCGCTTGCATACAAACAGTGAAAGAGCATACCCTTTTGTACGGGTGTAAGTTCATAAATGTCCTCGACATTTTCTGTTTTCATTGTGCTTTTTTGTCACTTGTTCGGTTAATTTTTGCCAGAAATTTATCTAGGTCTTGTTGGCTTAAGTTTGCTCTAGGAAAGTCGGAAGGTGTATATTTTTCTGCTTCAAGAGACTGGCAGTGAGAAATTATGCTTCGCATCTCTCCAATGAAGCTTTCGGCTAAAGTTTCAATTGTTTCTCGGCGATGAACTGCTGTGCTATAAGTCCAATTAAATTGCAGTTTATCTTGAAGAATAATTCCGTTGATTTCCAGTAAATAAAATCGATTTGCTTGTGGACTTTGGCTAACTTTAAGAGACTGTTCGGTTGAATCAAATAAAGATGACTGTAATCTCACAGGGTCAAAATTGCCTAAGTAATTAAAACTTACTTGAGGTTCGGGAAAAGATTTTAACTTTGAATTTATTTCTGGATTGCTGGTTATATAGCGCAGTATATCGTACCCAATTCCTTTATTTGGAATGCTACGTAAATACTCTTTGACTGCTATCAATGCACTTCCCTGTTCCGAAGCTTCTGTTATATCTAAAATAATTGGGAAGCAAGTTTTAAATAAACCAACTGTACGAGACAGAGATATATTATTTAAATCTTTTAAAATTGTCTCTCGACTATTATCTTCTATATCTACCCATAGTTGCTTCTCTCCCGTCCACTTTGCAAAACCTTGCACTAACGCTGTTAGGAGAATATCAGTAATCTGGGTATTATAAGCCTTATTTACATTTTTTAATAAGGCTTGTGTTTCCTGTTTATCCAGAGAAATTGATACTATGTCAGCATTAGCTGCCGTATTTTCACTTACAGAATAGTCAACAGGTAGACTATAGAAATGCTTTTGGACTTTTGCCAACCAATAGTCTTGCTCTTGGATGATTTCTGAAGTCTGAGCGTACTCTTGCAAACACTGCGTCCATCGCTGGAATGAAGTGGTCTGATTAGGCAAATATATGACTTCACCTTGACTGAGTTGCTGATAAGCTGTTTGTAAATCTTCTAGCAAAATCTGCCAAGAAATAGCATCTACTAACAGATAGTGGATGGTAATTAATAGGTAGCTATTTTGCTGCGATCGCAATTCCAAAAAAGCAACTTTTACAAGGGGCCCTTCACTTAGGTTGAAGTTACTTTGTAGTTCTGTCGTTGCAGATTCAAAAGCATATTTTTGTTCTTTTTCACCAAGTGAAGACAAATCTATATGCTCGTATACCATTATATCATTAGTATCAGCTTTAATTTGCTGCCAGCCAGATTCTTTTTTAACAAAACGTAGGCGAAATGTATCATGGTATTCAATCACATATTCTACAGCCTGCTTTAATAATTTTGGATTGCATGTTTGTTGCATCTCCAGCATTAAAGATTGGCTTGAGGAATGTGCATCTACTTGATTATGTTCAAAGAACCTATGCTGAATAGGTGTTAGATATACTTCTTTAGTTACTGAACTATTTTCATTCTGCTTAGTTTCTGCTACACCTGTTGCTGTCGCTAATTCAGCAATAGTCTGGTGTATAAACATTTGCTGAGAAGTTAATTTTAACCCTAATTGGTTTGCTTTAGCAACAATTTGAATTGTAATAATTGAATCTCCTGCCAACTCAAAAAAGTTGTCATGAATACCAACTTTTTCAATTCCTAGAAATTGCTGCCAAATGTCAGAAAGGGTCTGCTCAACTTCGTTACGAGGAGCAACATAAGCATTTGCTAAGTTTGGACGTGGATGACTGAGTTGGGCAATATTTGTTGTTGATGTCTCTGATAAAAATGCTAACTCTTGTTCTAGATAATTGAAAGCATTGTCCTGCTCAATTACTGTTTGGAAGTCTTGCGGAGACACAACAACATGAGGTAAGCTAGTTAGTAAAATGCGATTAAAAACTTCAGCACCTTCTTTAGATAATATTCCTTTTTTGAGATCCTCTTGACGTTGGAGCCTTAATTGTTCTGGTAGTGCAGTCTCTACTGCCATCCCTACCTCTTGCCAAGTACCCCAGTTGATTGCCACTGTAAATTGATCAGATTTAGAAGTACGATCATGTGCATAAATATCTAAAAATGCATTAGCTGCACAATAATCAATCTGTCCAAATTCACTCAATATAGAACTGTGGGATGAACAAAGTACTAGGAAATCTAATTTAATATTTTTTAAATTTAATATTTCCTCTAATACTAATGTGCCCTTGACTTTTGGTGCTAAGACGCTGTTTGCGACATCTTCTGTTTTTAGTTGAATTATGCCACCACCAGCAATGCCTGCTGCATGGATGACACCATTGATTTGACCAAATTTTTCTAAGGCTTCAGTAACGGCTATCTGCATTTCTTCGTAGCTAGCTACATCAGCACTTTTAACCTCAATTTCTGATCCCAACTCTTCAAGTGCTAGCATTTTTTGGATCTTGCAGCTAAGACTATCCTTGCTATCATGATTTTCTAGCCATTGATTCCAGTGCGATCGCTCCGGTAATCCCTTTCTGCCAATTAAAATTAACTTAGCCTGTACTGTCTTTGCTAAATGTTCCGCCAGCACCAAACCTATACCGCCAAGTCCACCAGTAATTAAGTAAACTCCTCCTTGCTTTAACTTAGTTTTAGCTGGGGTGCTTTCATCCAAATGAACAGCTTCAAAGGTTTGAATCCAACGACGATATCCACGGTAAGCAACTATATTATCGGTTTGCTGTGTTGTCAGTTCCGTAATCAGATAGTCAATAAGCTTTTGGGTTGGTGAGGTGTTAGAAGCAGGAATTACTACATCGATAAGACAGGAATTAATGTTTGGATATTCCTTGGAAATTATCTTACACGGCCCCAATATAGTTGCCTTCTGTGGGCATAACTTTTCGTCACCAATGACATTATATAGATTGTTGGTTACAACCCTCAAATTCAGGGAATCGCTGATATTTTGCTTTCCTAATGCCTGTGTTAAATACAGTAAACTCCAAAAGCCAAGATTTTGATAGTCTTCAGAAATTTGTTTTTTTAATTGATTGCCAGATAAAGTATCATCTGGCGTAATACTCCAAAAGTGAGCGATTACATTTGGAATCAAACTCTCTTTTTGGAGTTCTTGAAGCAAAGTATCGTAGTCATTTTTTTGTCGGGGGTTAATGGTATATGTATGTTCGTTCAGCTTAGTAAATTTATCTGCAACCCTAACTTTAACAACATGATTTTGCTGTTCGAGCCTTTTAACAACTTCGCTTCCAATTCCATATTCATCGATAAAAACTAACCAACGAGTATTTTTATCAATTACTAGTTCCTTCCCTTGAAAAAAATCAAGTGGTGTAGATTGTTTCCAGATTGGGATATAAAACCAATCGGCAATATCTGGCTTTTTACCTAATGATTTTTGCGATACCTTTGATAACGCAGTTTCGGGGTTAGCTTCAATCCAGTAACGCTGACGTTCAAAAGGATAGGTGGGCAAAGGAATATGTCTGCGTTGCTCTTTTGTATAAAAGCCTGCCCAGTTTATTTGCAATCCTGAAAGCCAAAGCCGAGAGAGAGTATTGAGCAAAAATGCAACATCAGAAATTTGCTCTTGAGGATGTCGCAATGAAGTTAGCACCACAGCTTGTGAAACCAACTGTCGTTTAGCTAGGGTAGTTAATGTTCGTCCTGGGCCAACTTCCAACAGTATTCGCTCAGGCTGTTGCAGAACTTCGGCGATTCCCTCGTTAAATAATACGGGTTGCCGTAGATGTCTAGCCCAGTAGTCAGGATCAGTCGCTTGATCTGCCGTAATCCAAGTTCCCGTAACGTTGGAAACAAAAGGAATTTGAGGTGATTTCAGATTGACTTCTCTAATATGCCGTACAAATGGCTCTAAAATCGGCTCCATCATCTGCGAATGAAAAGCGTGAGATGTATGCAAGCGACGACAATCAACACCTTGCTCTGTCAAACTATCTTGTAATAGTGCGATCGCACTAGTAGCACCAGAAACCACACAAAGTGATGGAGCATTGCTAGCTGCCAAAGAAAGTTCTGAACCCAACATAGGTTGTATTTCTTTGGCAGAGAGAGAAACGGAAAGCATCGAACCAGCTTCGACTTCTTGCATCAGTCGTCCGCGAATTACGACTAAAGTCAATGCTTCTTCTAAAGAAAAAACACCTGAAATACAAGCAGCTACATACTCGCCGATGCTGTGACCAATCATCGCTTGCGGATGGATACCCCACGCCATCCAAAGTTTAGCAAGGGCATATTCAATCACAAATAGCGCAACTTGCGCTAGGGAAGTTTGTTTAAGTTGTTCTTCTGTAGCTTCTATTGTCGAAGGATGAAGTATATCTTTCAGGTCTAATTTTAAATGTGGTTTTAGTAATTCACAACAATCATCAATTTGTTCCCGAAAAATTGGTTCTGCTTCGTATAATTCCCGTCCCATGTTTACATACTGCGCTCCCTGTCCGGGAAACATAAACACAATTGAATGTTTACGGTCTTCTGAGTAATTATTTAAAACTCTTTCTTGGTTTGGCGCAGTTAGTATTTTTATAGCATCTGAAATATCCTGACACAGCAACGCTCGACGATGGTTAAAGTTTCGGCGTCCGACTTGCAAAGTATAAGCTATATCAGCAAGATTGCTATCAGGATGTTGTACTAAATAATTAGCAAGGTTAGTTGTAGCTGATTCTAAAGCAGTTTGAGTTTTGGCAGAGATAACTAACAACTGCCAGGGGCGAGAAACACTCTCTTTAGTTGTAAAAACTGGAGCTTCTTCTAAAATTACATGGGCATTAGTACCGCCAATACCAAAAGAACTGACTCCTGAACGTCTAGGATGCTTGTCTACTTTCCATTCGGAAAGTTTGTTGTTGACATAAAAGGGACTGTTGGCGAAATCAATTTGAGGATTGGGTTCTTCAAAATGTAGGCTAGGAGGAATTTGTTTGTGTTTAAGAGCTAAGACTGTTTTAATTAAACCTGCAACACCAGCAGCTGCATCCAAATGCCCTATATTTGTTTTTAAGGAACCAATTGCACAGAAGTTTTTATTTTTTGTACTGCTTTGAAATGCTTGTGTCAGTGCTGCAATTTCAATTGGATCTCCTAAAGATGTTCCCGTCCCGTGAGCTTCAATATAAGTTATTGTTTCTGCTTCTAACTCTGCAACAAGTTGAGCCGTTTTGATAACTTTAGCTTGACCTTCTATGCGTGGTGCAGTGTAGCTAACTTTGTTTGAGCCATCGTTATTTATCGCCGAACCTTTAATTACAGCATGAATAAAATCTCCATCATTTAAGGCATCTTCTAATCTTTTCAAAACAACGATTCCCGCACCTTCTCCGCCTACTGTTCCCCGTGCTTTAGCATCAAAAGCACGGCAGTGTCCATCAGGAGAATTAATACTTCCCTCTTGATAAAGATAGCCAGCTTTTCTTGATGCGCTGATGGAAACACCACCAGCTAAAGCCATATCGCATTCACCATTGAGCAAACTTTGGCAGGCTAAATGTACAGCTACTAATGAGGTTGAACAAGCTGTTTGAACTGTATAGCTAGGGCCCGTTAAATTAAGTTTGTAAGAAGTACGTGTAGCCAGATAATCTTTATCGCCAGCGATCGCTATTTGACGTTCGTCTACTGAATTTCTAATATTTTGATTAAAATAAATGTTTAATAAATAACCGCTTAAGTTAGAACCAGCAAAAACACCTATAGAACCATTGTATATTTCAGAATTATACCCTGCTTTTTCCAGCGCTTCCCAAGCACACTCTAAAAAAATTCGGTGTTGGGGATCAGTTATTTCTGCATCTCTGGGATTAAAACCAAAAAAGTCAGCATCAAAAAGTTCTGCATCTTCTATGACAGCGTTTCTTTTAACATAATTGGGATTACTGAGAAGCGCTGCATCAACTCCTGCCTGCAATAGTTCTTCATCACTAAAATTAGAAATTGATTCTATACCATTTTGGAGATTATGCCAAAATTCATCAACATTTTTAGCTCCAGGAAATCTTCCTGTTAATCCAATAATTGCTATTTCTGAACCGTTCGTAGGATATGCACCAGTTGGAATATTCATTAGTTGTTAATTCCTTAATTATTTTCAACTGATTTCATTTTTTGAAGCCGTTTTTTTTGTTGCACTTTACCAGATGATATTTTCTCTGCTTGAGTATCATTATCCTGGATAAACTCTGTGATATTTGGAGATGAATTTAAAAACTCTGCTAATGAACTGATGGTGGGATACCTAAACAAATCAAGGGTTGACAGTTCGGCTTTTAATATTTCCTGCAATTGGCTGTGAACCCTAACTAAAAGTAATGAATGACCACCAATTTCAAAGAAATTATCGTGAATACCTATCTTTTGAAGATTCAAAGCTTTCTGCCAAACAGAGGCTATTATCTTTTCCACCTCAGTTTGCGGTACTACATAAGCAACTTCTAATTCTGGGCGCAGAACATCGGGCATCGGCAATGCTTGACGGTCTACTTTGCCATTAGATGTTAATGGTAACGCTTCTAATATCATAAAGGCATTTGGTACCATCTGGTCAAGCAATTTATTCTGCAAGAAGCGGCGCAGTTCAGGAATTGTTAATGTTTTATTTGGGTGGAGAGTTGTATAGGCTATTAAGTTTTGATTTCCAGATTTATCCTCCCGAAGGATAACTACACTTGTCGATATTGATGGATGTTGATTAATAGTCGCTTCAATTTCTCCTAATTCAATACGGAAACCACGTATTTTAACCTGGTTATCAATGCGACCGATGTACTCAATATCGCCACTTTGTAAAAAGCGAACTAAATCACCTGTTTTGTAAAGGCGATCGCCTTCTTGTTTACTAAAGGGATTGGGGATAAATTTCAGTGCTGTTAATTCAGGTTGATTTAAATAACCTCTAGCTAATCCAAGTCCGCCAATGTGCAATTCACCTGGTACTCCCATTGGTACTGGTTGCAAATATTGGTCTAAAATATACAACTGAGTATTAGCGATCGCCTTTCCAATAGGTATGGAACCTGTAGAATGTTTCCCGACTGGAACCTGATAAACACAACAGCCTACAACTGTCTCTGTGGGGCCGTATTCATTTACTAATATGGTATCTGGAGCTACATCTTGCCAAAAGGTGATGCTTTCAGCTAATAAGTTTTCACCACCAATAATAAAAGCTCTCGTTTTATTAGCGATCTCTTCTTTGGATAACTGTTGCTTCAGTAAATCTAAGTGGGCGGGGGTAATTTTCACCAAACTTAAATTTGAGCTTTTCTTTAAAGCTTCAGAAAGGGTTTCAATACCTTGTTCTTCTGATAGTAGTTCTACCGTGCGGCCAACTAATAAAGGTGAAAAAAGACTGGTAATTGTTAAGTCAAAACCTAGAGGCGAGTGGACTAAACTTCCTACTCCTTGTTCTACTGCATATCTTTGAGTAGCCCAACTTAAGTAGTTAACTAATCCTTGATGGGGGATTAAAGTTCCTTTTGGTTTACCAGTGGAACCAGAGGTGTAAATAACATAGGCTAAATTTAATGCGGTTGTTGTAGTAATTGGATTTTCATTTTTTTGTTGGTTTATAGTTTCCCAATCATTATCTATACAAATTACTTGAATTTCATTTGTAGCTAAATCTGCCAATAGATGCTGTTGAGTCAGCAGCACTGGCATTTGAGAATCGTTTAGTATAAAAGTTTTTCTTTCTAAGGGATAGTTAGGGTCAATGGGTACATAAGCACCACCTGCTTTTAAGATGCCTAAAAGTGCAATCAACATTAAAGGCGATCGCTCTACACAAAGCCCTACCATGACATCTGGTTTTACACCTAATTGTTGTAGGTAATTAGCTAGCTGGTTGGCACGAGTGTTTAATTCTTGGTAGGTAAATTGCTGATTTTGGTAAATAATAGCAATGTTTTCTGGCGTGCGATCGCACTGCTGTTCAAACCAATCCTGAATGCACTTGTATTGTAGCTCTGCTGTTTTAGTATTGTTGAATGCAACTAAGAGTTCTTCTCGCTCTTGTTCACTGAAGATATCTAATCGTGATATCGCTGCTGAGGGATTGTTAAGAACACTGATTAACAAAGTTTGCCACTGATCTGCTAAACGTTGAATATCTTCTTTACGGAACAGTTTTGCATCATAGTGAAATTCTACTTTGACTAAATCATGTTGTGTACGAACACAAGAGAGTTTTAATTTAAATCGGTCAAAACATACATAATGTTGATAAATTGAAAATGATACTTGAGGAGAAAAATAATTAGTTACAGATTCCTCAAAATCAAAACTAAATGGTAAAAATGACTGTTCTATATCATCTACATCTTTGTTAGGAAAGTCGTCCCAACTAAAACTGTCCTGCAATTCCAATATTTCATCTACTAAATTGTTAAGCTGTATCAAGCTATTGCTGAATGTATCATTTTCTTGCAAATGAGAAGCAAGGGGTAAATATTTGGCAAATAAACCTAGTGCTGATTTTAATTCTTCGTAATTGCGACCATCACATCCTAGACCGATAATTAAGTTTGATTGTCCAGTAAGACGCCAAAGTAAAATTTGCCAGCAAGTAAGTAAAAATCTGTCTATCGAAATTTGATATTTTTGGACAATTTCTTCAATCTTAATGAGTAAATCGCCGTGAATCGTTAACTTAATTAATTGAGGTTCAAATTCCGATTCTTTAGAAAAATGATTCTCAAAAGGAAGCTTTAAGCTATCCAGAGCCGAAAAATCTACTTGCTGCCAATACTTTCTCCTTGTTGTAGCCTCTTCTGCTTCAAGTAATTCATTTTGCCATGTAGCGACATCAGCAAATTGCAGTGGTTCTTCGGTTATTTCTATATTTTGCAAACAGGCAGTGTAATACTGACTAATTTCATAAACTATATTTTTTAATGTTTTATAGTCGGCACAAAGAGATGGTAAGTTTATAAATAAAAAATATTTTTTAGATGAGCAATTTACCAAATCTACCTTTAATAATTGCTCTGACTGTAATTCTACAGACTGTTCCCTTATTTTATTAAAAAGTGCTTCTATTTCCTCCTCTTTAGAAGATTGATTTCTTAAAGTATGCTCGACTAAAAATAAACTCCTATTACTCTCTATCACCTGAATAGGTATTTTCAATCCACGCGGACGATGAAAACTTGTGCGAAGAATCTCATTTTTAACAATGACTTTTTCTAACGCTTCTTTCAATATCTCTATTTCAATATCTCCCTCAATAAAAATAGCACATTGACTCCGATATAAATTACTGCCTTGCTTAACTAAACAAAGATGTTTTTGCTGAGGGGATAATGGAAAACCTTGAATTATTTCTTGCATTTTTATTTCTCAATTCCCATTTAAAAATTGTTTAAAATATTTGAAAAGATTTTAATAGAAAGCAATAAGTTAGAGTTAAAGATTTTTTTAAACTAACTCAAGCTTGGCTAAAACTTATCAGTTCACTCATCGCAACAAAAAGTTTACGTTCTCCTACATAAGGATTACGTCCATGAGCGGTTAAGATGTTGTCTAGTAATAATACGTCTCCTTCTTGCCAAGGAAAACATACTTCTAATCTCTGATATACCTCACATATATCAATCATTGTAGAGTCTTCAATAGGAGTACCATCTCCGTAAAAGCAATTTCGTGGCAAATCTTCTTTATTAAAAGATGACATTAATGACTCACGGGTTTGTGTATCTAAACAAGCTAAATGCCAATGTTGGGCTTGATTAAACCAAGAAAAATCACCTGTTTGAGGATGTTTTATTACTGCTGGACGAATAGAAATAGTTCTCAATCCACCATTGCTTTTCCATTCAAAATCAATTAAGTTACTTTGACAAAACTTTTCTACGTCTGCTCTATTTTGAGTTTGAAAAACCGTTTGCCAGTCAAGCCCTAATCCATTTCCATAATTACGAACATACATAACTTGCTTTTCAACAAATTGTTCCCTAACTTTGGAGTCTATGAGTTGAAACACCTTACGACTATCAACTATTGGAGTTTCTCCTCCTTGCTGTGCAGGTTGACGGCAGCCAAACAAAATTTTTGCAGGCCATCGATGATTAAAAGAATTCTCGTTATGCCACAACAACTTGCTATCCGCAGGATAAAAAACTGGGGTATAAACTTTGCCGTTTACTGTTTCGCGGGTATGTTCACCATTTTCATTGAATAACTCTGAGCAAGCCGCTAAACCAAATCTTTCAAATGCTGCTGCTGTAGAAATATTAAATCCTCTAAAAAGTATAGCACCATGTTTGATTAAATTTGTATCTAAAAATTCCCGATTTAACTTTGCCCAATCGGCAATATCAACATCTAATACAGATGGTTTGATAATTAATGGTAGAGTTTGCTCATCTCCAAAGTTATCTAGTTTAATTAGTTCAGTTTCTAAACTGATAGATTTTCTTCCACCTTTGTGAATTTTATGCTTTAAATTAGAGTCACTTATTTTTATTTCTTTCATTTTACTTCTCAACTTCAATTACTTTTCGCTTAACTATGCTTAACTTTTGTTGATACTTATCTTTTCGCTTTCCTTCTTCATTTAACTGATATTCTTTGTCTGATTTGATAATAATTTCTTCTAGCTCATTTAAGTTAATAGCAGGCTCTACAACAATTTGAGACAAAATTATTTCAAAGCTGTTTAGCAATCTGGCTATGCTATTCGCATCAAATAAGTCTTTGTTATATTTCAATAACCCAACTATTCCTTGCTCTGTATCTGTTAGTTCCAACAGTAGATCAAATCTGGCGATCGTATTTTCTAAATTATCTAAACTAGTCAATGTTAAATCTGAAAGGATTAAAGGATGTATAGGAGCATTCTGGAGGATAAACTTGACTTGAAATAGAGGAGTTTGGTTTAAGTCTCTTTTGGGATTAAGAGCGCTAACTAGTTTCTCAAATGGTAAATCTTGGTGAGCATAAGCTTCTAGACAAACTTTACGGACTTGTTGCAAAAAATCACTAAAAGTGGGATTCCCAGATAGGTTGCTACGCAATACCAATTGGTTAACAAAAAACCCAATTAAATTTTCTATTTCAATTCTATTACGATTGGCAATGTCAGTACCGACAACAATATCTTTATCCCCTGTATACCAATAGAGTAAAACCTTAAATGCTCCAAGTAGTGTCATAAATAATGTCGTTCCAAGACGATCACTAAGCTTCTTAATTGCTTGAGATAATGTCTTAGAGAGTATCAAAGCTTGCCGCTTTTCCTGAGAATTTTTCAGTTTTGAAGTTTGACAAAATTTAGGTAATTGTAAAACTGGTAAATTATCTCCTAATTGCTTTTCCCAGTATCTAAGTAAGGTATCAAGTACTTCACCCTGCAACCAGTTGTTTTGCCAATTAGCAAAGTCTGCATACTGGATATTCATCTCTGTAAGCGGTGAAGGCTTATCACTAGAAAAAGCTTCATAAAGTACTGAAACCTCCCGAATAAATACTCCTTCTGACCAAGCATCAGAGATAATATGGTGCATCGTCACCAACAATATATATTTCTTAGCTTTCAATCGTAAAAGAGTTAAGCGTAACAAGGGAACTTTTGTTAAATCAAATGGTTGTTGGTAATCTGCTAGTCTTAATTTCTCTACCTCTGCTTCATGTTCAGTGTCAGGTAAATGCTGCAAGTCTACAATTGGCAATGGTATCTTTAATGCAGGAGCAATAATTTGAACTGGTTGCCCATTTACAATGTGAAAATATGTTCTTAATATTTCATGTCTTTGCACTATTTCATTAATACTTTGCTCTAAAGCTGTTAGGTTGAGCGAACCTTGTAGGAGTACAGCGCTAGAACCATTATAAATATATGAATTTGGATCTAATTGATGCATGAACCATAATCTCTGCTGTGCAAAAGATAGGGGTAACTCTATCTCTCGTGAAACCCGTTCAATTGGTATACTTAATTTAGCAGCTAGTTTTTTATCCTCGATACTTTTGGCTATTCTTGCGATCGTCGGTAATTCAAAAAACTGGCGGAGTGGTAATTCTACATCAAATATTTTATTAATGCGGGATGTCACTTGGGTTGCTAACAGTGAGTGTCCACCTAATTCAAAAAAATTGTCATTTATTCCTATATTTTCTAAGCTAAGAACTTGCATCCAGATATTCGCTAACTGTTTTTCAACAAGCGTTTGAGGAGCAACAAAGGTTTCTTCAGATTCTGGACGTATCGTATCAAGTGCAGATAATGCTTTGCGATCAACCTTACCATTAGGTGTGAGCGGTAGTGCCTCTATTATTACAAAAGTCCCTGGTATCATATAGCTTGGCAACTTTGACTCTAAGAAATCACGTAGCTTAGAAACTGTCAGTGTTTGTTCTGTTTGAGGAACTACGTAAGCAACTAAACGTTTAGAATCTCCCGAATCTTCACCGACAACAACTACAGTTTCTTGAACTGCTGGATATTGGTGGATAAGTGCTTCAATTTCTCCCAATTCTATGCGGAAACCACGAACTTTTACTTGATAGTCAATGCGACCAATGTACTCTATCTCTCCATTGGGTAAATAGCGTGCCTGATCTCCTGTTTTATATAACCTTTCTCCTGGCTGGTTTGTGTAGGGATTGGGAATAAATTTATCAGCAGTCAGTCCAGGTTTATTTAAATAACCACGGGCTAAACCGGCACCGCTAAGATATAACATCCCAGGTATACCGACAGGAACAGGTTGGTAATTTTTATCTAATAAATAAATCTGTGTATTATGAATCGGACGACCAATAGGTGGTGTGTTGCTACTACCTTTTTGTATCCAGGCAAAGGTTGAATAAGTTGTATCTTCCGAAGGGCCATACAAGTTAAAAACTTGTTGTATATTCTCTTGCTGATAAAGTTCTTGTACGAGTTGATTATGGAGTGGTTCACCTGCAATATTCACAGTTTTCACGGAAGTGGGAATGCCACCATTTCTGAGTAACTGTGAAATCACGCTTGGGACGGTATTTATTAAGGTTACATTCTCAGATTTTGGCAAAGTTGGTAAATATAATGCATTCTCGATTAAAATCACTTTGCCACCGCAAGACAAAGGAACAAATATTTCAAATACCGAAAGGTCAAAGCAAATTGAGGTTGATGCCAAAACTCCTTTTTTCGCTTCAAGATCAAAGGTTGTATTTGCCCAATCCAACATTGCAACTGTGCTAGCGTGTTTAATCATTACACCTTTTGGTTTGCCTGTGGAACCAGAGGTATAAATCACATAAGCTAGGTTGTCAGGAGTTACTTCAGAGAATAAATTTTCTTTGCTTTGTTGGGCAATATAATGCCAATGTGCATCTAAACAAACGACTTGGGCTTTGTGTTGCGGCATTGCTTCCACAAGCGACGCTTGAGTTAGCAGTACTGACGCTTGGGCATCTTCTAATATAAATGCCAATCGCTCTTGAGGATAACTGGGGTCTAGTGGGATGTATGCACCACCTGCTTTCAGTATGGCTAATAGTCCAATGACCATAGAGAGCGATCGCTCTACACAAATCCCCACCAATACTTCTGGTTTTACACCCAGGTCTTGCAAATGGTGCGCCAGTTGATTCGCTCTACTGTTGAGTTCTTCATAGGTAAGTTGTTCTTCTCCAAACACCACCGCCACAGCATCGGGTGTTTTTTCTACCTGTGCTTCAAATAACTGATGAATGCATTGTTGAGGATACTCAACTTCTGTATTATTCCACTCAACCATTAATTGATGTCGTTCAAACTCAGTTAACAGTGTTAACTCCGACAAACGCTGCTGTGGATTAGCAACAATTCCTTCAAGCAACATTTGCAAATGCGCCGCCATTCTTTGTATGGAACTTTCCTCGAACAAATCAGTATTGTATTCTAAATTACCAATTAACCCTTCGGCTGTTTCAGTCATATATAGGGTTAAATCCAACTTGGCACTATCACTATTGCTTTCTAAAGGGCTTAAAGTCAAACCAGGCAATTCTAAGGCAGACATCGGCGCATTCTGAAGCACAAACATCACTTGAAATAGTGGTGTATGACTTAAGTCTCGCTCTGGTTGCAATTCTTCAACTAACAACTCAAAAGGTAAATCCTGATGTACATAAGCTCCTAAAGCTACTTCTCGCACTCGTTTAAGTAACTCTTCAAAACTGGGATTTCCTGCTAAGTTAGTCCGCAGGACTAAAGTATTGACAAAAAATCCAATTAGCCCTTCTATCTCTGATCGGTTGCGGTTAGCAATGGGCGAACCGACCACAATATCTTCACTATCTGTGTAACGCCATAGCAATGTTTTAAAAGCTGCCAACAGGGTCATAAATAAGGTACTTCCCTGTCGCTGGCTGAATTTATTTAAGGCAAAAGAGAGCTTATCAGATAGCTGGAATGAGTAGGTTGAACCTCGGAAAGTCTGAATTGCTGGTCTGGGATAATCAGTGGGTAACTCTAATACTTTTGGTGCATTCTCTAACTGCTTGAGCCAATAAGATAGTTGAGTTTTTAGTACTTCTCCTTGCAGCCATTGTCGTTGCCAAGCTGCAAAGTCTACATACTGTATTGGTAGTGCAGGTAACGGTGACGGTTGTCTATCACAGAAAGCTTGATAAAGTGTTGCCAACTCCCGCACTAATACACCTATTGACCAACCGTCAGAGACGATATGGTGCATTGTCAATAATATTATGTATTCTTCTTTACCAAGACGTAATAATTTTACTCTCAGCAGCAAGTCATCTTTCAGATCAAAAGGTTTCTGTGCTTCTTTATAAGCCTGTTTTTTAACTTCGGCTTCTTGTTGATTTAAAGATAGATCGCTAATATCAAATACTGGTAACGTTAATGACATAGCTTCCGAGATAACAGCGATCGCTTGCCCTTCTCTTGTTTGAAAATTGGTTCGTAGGGCTTCATGGCGGCTGATAATTTCGTTAAAACTTTGTTGTAGTGCCTCTACATTCAATTGTCCCTCTAGGCGAACAACAGCAGGCATATTGTAGAAAGGGCTATTTGGCTCTAATTGGGCAAGGAACCATAACCGTTGTTGAGCATAAGATAGCGGTAATTCTGGCGATCGCACAATCCGCTCAATATTCGTTGCCCCATCTCCTGAGTCTACCTTGATCGCTTTTTCAATTTCTTTTGCTAGCCCAGCTATTGTTGGTTTTTCAAATAAATAACGTAAAGGAAGCTCTACTTGAAACACTTGCCGAATTTGGGAAATTACACGAGTAGCGATTAAGGAATGACCACCTAGTTCAAAGAAATTATTATCAATACCTACTTTTTCAATACCAAGTATTTCTGCCCAAATACCTGCTAATAAATTCTCAATTGGTGTGGAAGGAAGAATAATATCCGATGATAATATCTGTGTTAATTCGGGGATTGGTAACGCTTTCCGGTCAACTTTACCATTAGGCATGAGCGGCAGTGCTTCTAATATGATAAAAGCCCCTGGTATCATGTAGCTTGGCAACTTTGACTCTAAAAAGTCGCGTAGTTCAAAAGTTGTCAGTATTTGCTCTTTTTGAGGAACTACATAAGCAACAATTCGTTGGGAATCTGTTGAATCATCGCGTACTACAACTACAGTTTCTCGGACTGCGGGGTGTTGAGTAATTACCGCTTCAATTTCTCCCAATTCAATGCGGAAACCACGGATTTTTACTTGATAGTCAATACGACCAATGTACTCTATTTCTCCATTTGGTAAATATCGGGCTAAATCCCCAGTTTTATACAGACGCGCTGCTGCTTCATCGCTGAAAGGGTTAGGGATAAATTTTTCTGCTGTGAGTTCGGGACGGTTTAAGTAACCTCTACCTACTCCCACCCCACCAATATAAACTTCACCCGTTACACCGATAGCAACAGGGTTAAAATATTTATCAAGCAGATAGATTTGAATATTCGCAATTGGACGACCGATGGGAACAATTTTTTGGTTTGTAACACAATCTTTACACTCCCAAAAAGTTACATCTACAGCTGCTTCTGTTGGGCCATAAAGATTATGCAGTTGGGCATCAAGTCGATTAAAAAAGCGTTGTTGAAGTTGAGCAGGTAATGCCTCACCACTTGCGATCACCCGCACCAGAGATTGACATTTTTCTAATCCTTCTGCTTCCAAAAACACTTGCAGCATTGATGGTACAAAATGTAAAGTTGTAATTTGCTGCTGTAAAATCAAGTTGACTAAATATTTGGTATCTCGATGCCCTTCTGGTTGAGCTACTACTAAACGGGCACCTGTCAACAACGGCCAGAAAAATTCCCAAACAGATACGTCGAAACTGAAAGGTGTTTTTTGCAACACACTATCTGCTGCTGTTAATTCGTAGGCATCCTGCATCCACAGTAAGCGATTGCATACTCCCCGATGAGTATTCATCGCCCCTTTTGGTTTACCTGTAGAACCGGAGGTATAGATGACGTAAGCAAGGCGATCGCAAGTAATGTTGCACGTAAGATTTTCTGTATTTTTATTGGCAATTACTCTCCAGTCGCCATCAATGCAAACTACTTTAGCTTTGTGACTTGGTAAACTTTCTACTAAATATTGTTGTGTTAACAATACGCTTGGTTGAGAGTCTTCTAACATATAAGCCAAGCGTTCTTTGGGATAGCTAGGGTCTAGTGGAATGTATGCACCACCTGCTTTGAGAATGGCTAATAGTCCGATGACCATAGAGAGCGATCGCTCTACACAAATCCCCACCAATACCTCTGGTTTTACTCCCAGGTCTTGCAAATAATGCCCTAGTTGATTCGCTTTACTGTTGAGTTCTTGATAAGTAAGTTGTTCTTCTTCAAACACCACCGCCACAGCATCGGGTGTTTTTTCTACCTGCGCTTCAAATAACTCATGAATGCATTTATCCTGAGGGTAATTGGTAGCAGTATCATTCCACTTAACTAACAGAGTCTGACATTCAGATTCGGTTAATAGTGGCAAATCTGATAAACGCTTCTCTGGATAGCTGACAATACCCTCTAGTAAATTAGTAAAATGCTCAGTCATTCGCTCAATAGTGACAGCATCAAACAAGTCAGTATTGTACTCCCACCACCCCGAAAGTTCTGACTTTGCATCGACTACATACAGTGTCAAGTCAAATTTAGCGGTTTTACTATAGTTTTGCAGCCATTTTAGAGTCAGACCAGGTAATACCAAATCTTTTTTGGTATCTTCCTGCAAAGTAAACATGACTTGAAACAAGGGGGTATGACTAAGATTGCGCTCAGAGTGTAGTTCCCCGACTAATCGCTCGAAAGGAAGGTCTGCATGAGCATAAGCTCCTACACATACTTCACGGACTCGATTTAGTAATTCCAGAAAACTTGGGTTTCCAGAAAGATCGGTACGCAGCACAAGAGTATTGACAAAAAAGCCGATTAATCCTTCAATATCAGGATGGTTGCGGTTAGCGATCGGAGAGCCAATGCAGATATCTTCTTGGCTTGTATAGCGGTACAACTGTGCTTGAAATGCTGCTAACAAGGTCATAAACAGGGTAACTCCCTGTTGCTTGCTTAAAGACCTCAGCATATCAGTCAAGCGCGGTGATAGCTGAAAAAAGCTAGTTGATCCTGAGAAGCTTTGTATTGGAGACCGTGGACGGTCTGCGGGGAGATCCAAAGTAGTGACAGCATTTGTCAGTTGCTGCTTCCAATAGGAAAGTTGAGTTTTTTCTCGCTCATCTTGCAACCATTGATGTTGCCAGAGAGAATAGTCTGCATATTGAATGGGTAGTTCTGAAAGTGGGGAAGATTTTTCAGCAGAGAAGGCTGTGTATAGTGCCGCTAATTCTTGGTTTAGCACTTGTATTGACCAGCCATCACAAACAATGTGGTGAATGACTAATAAAAACAAATGTTCCTGTTCGCCTGTCTGCAATAACATTCCTCGCAACAATGGAGTGGATGCTAAATCAAAAGGCTTTTGAGTAATTTCAGTAGTTAGCCGCTCAACTTCAACATCTTGCAATACTTGCGTTAGGTCGCTCAAGTTCACCACTGGCAATTCTAGAGTCAAGCTGGGATGAATTACTTGAACTGGTTGCTCATTCAAAGTTTCAAAGGAAGTTCGCAGAGATTCGTGGCGTTTGACAATCTCATTAAAACTCTTCTCTAGAGCGGCTAAATTGAGAATACCTTGTAAATGTATACACGCAAATTCGTTATAAACAGAACTTTGGGGTTCTAACTGTTGAACAAACCAGAGTCGCTGCTGACCTGCGGATAAAGGAACCAGATTTTGCTGGGTACGGCGAGAAATAGCTATTTGTTTAGTATTAAGATGATGCTCACCCCGTAAGCGCTTTTCTAAAATTGCTTGTTTCTCAGGTGAGAGTTGAGAGCGTCGTTTAATAATATCATCTCTTGTTTTATCCATAATATTTTATTAATTATTAATTTAGTCAATAACTTGAAATTTTACGTAAGTTGGTACAGATTGAATCCGCGTTAAATCATTTTCAAAAGTTACTAAATTACTCTGAGTATCAATTTCTTTAAACCCGGAGAATTTATAAGATATATACATCATTCGATTGCGATTGTTAGGGGCAAACTCTGCTAAAAGTCGGACATGATTGCTTTGAGCCAGACTCATGATATGATTCAACATAATTGTCCCAACTCCCCGCGACATGACGCGACAAGACATTAGCAATAGCTTTATCGTCCAAATTTCCCTTTGGCATTCAATCAGAACTAACCCTATTTTCCCATAGCTGCCATACTTGTCTTCTAGACTTGCAATCAGCAATTTATAGTTTTCTGATTGGCGAAAATGATTTAGTTCGTCGTAGGAGTAGGTATAACCAGTTGTATTTAATTGGTTAGTTCGTAATGTTAATTCTTCTGCACGTTGCAAATCTTCTTCTTTAGCAGAAGATATTGTGAAATTCATCTGGAGAGTAGCTAAGAATTCTTCTGTTGTGCCAACAAATTCTTTCTCCACATTTTGACGTTCTATATCACTAATATACATCAACCTTCTAATTCGTGAATCTTCCGTAATAAAACGGGGATTCATGACAGGCATATCTAAAATATTGCTTATTTCATCTGCATTGATGCAGAGAATTTCTGGCAAGGTAAATTTTACTTCTTCTAGTTCAAATAGTTGATCATCAATAAATGCGATCGCATCCACACTAATATTAAGTAAATTAGCAATTTCTTTCAGAGAATCAGCCTTAGAATTCCAATTTATTTGTGGATATAAAAAATACTCTTTTAAACCAAATTCTTCTAGTTTAGCAATTGCTGTAGTATATTCGTTCTTACTAGCTATAGATTGTAGAATACCACGATTATCTAAAGTATGAATCAGATTTACTATATTTTCTCGTAAAGAAACTTTTTCATTTTCCAGCAAAATTCCATGCCAGATGGTATTATCTAAATCCCAAACGACACATTTAATAATCTTTTTATCTTTTTGTTTACTATTTACATTTTCTTCTTGAGTACTAATCATATATTAAACTCTCTCTACCAATTTATTTTCTAAGTCAGTAGTAACAGTTGCAAAAAGATAATCTTGATAACCTGACTCTGCGATAGTAATTTCTTGAATTTGAGTACTACCTTCAATAATTTCCATAATTTTAGAGTCTCGTAAATACCTTTCAACTGGGTACTCACTACTACAACCATTTCCACCATGAATTTGTACAGCATCATTTGCTATTTTCGTAGCTTCTGTGGATGCAAAATACTTAGCAATGGAAGTCTCCATAATCGAGTTAGGGTCGTTAATGTCTTTGAGATAACCAGCTTGATAACATAACAGTCTTGCTGCTTTTATGTTAGTTATCATCTGAGTAATCTTTTGGCGGATTAATTGATGTTCTTTCAAATAAACGCCAAACTGTTTTCGCTCATTTGTGTACTTAATACAAGCTTCTAAACAAGCTTGAGCAATACCTACACAACCCCAAGCCACACTATATCTACCATAATCAAGTGCAGTAGCAGCAATATAGGAAAATCCAAAACCCAATTTACCTACTAAATTTCCTTCAGGAATTTGACAATTATTAAACTGCAACTCTGCTGACATTGAAGCCCTAACGCCTAGAATCCCAGACATTGGTTTGACTGATAGTCCAGGACTATTTTTTTCAACTAAAAAAGCAGTGGGTTTACCCTCACATTTAGCAAAGACCAAAAATACATCTGCTATTTGTCCATAAGTAATCCATTTCTTTTGTCCATTTAAGATATAAAGATTACCAGCAATTGTTGCTGTTGTTTCTACACTTTTAGCATCGCTACCTACATTCGGTTCGCTTAACGCAAAAGCAGCAATAGTTTCACCAGATGCAAGTTTGGGAAGCCAATACTGTTTTTGAAATTTATTACCCCATTTACACAAAGCATGAGCAACCATGTTGTGAACTGTCAACAAACTCCTAATAGAAGAACATCCCCGTCCAATTTCCTCGTTGAGAATGCCATAAGTAATCATGTCCATTCCTTGACCGCCATATTCTTGAGGTAATATAGCACCGAGAAAACCACGTTGAGCTATTTTATTAATTAGTTCTCGCGGGGTAAATTCTTTCTTATCCCATTCGCCAGCATCAGGGCATATCTCCTGATTAACAAAAGCTCTAAATTCAGCTTTAGCGTTTTTTTGTTGAGTAGATAGTTCCAGTTTCATAATACCATTTCTGCCATATAAAATGGCAATTTATATTTTATTACTGCGCGAAAATAGCAGTTTTCCGTTCAATTAAATTGGCAAGAGAGTTGATTGTGCGAAAATTTTCAAATTCCAAGTCTTCATTTTCAATGGCAATCTGAAACTCTTGCTCTACAAATAAAACAAGTTGCATAGCAAACATAGAATTTACAAAACCTAGAGCAAAAATATCTTCATCTGGTTGTAAGTTATGATTGCCAAAAAATTTTGAAAGAAAAGTTTTGATTTTAGTTTGAATTTCGTTCATTAGTCTCGATATTTCCTATTTATTGATATACGTAAAATCCTTTACCACTTTTTCTACCATGCAACCCTGCATCCACCATCTTTTTGAGTAAGGTGCATGGTCTATATTTGCTATCGTTAAAGTTTTCGTACAAGACTTCGATAGAAAATAAAATTGTGTCTAGCCCAATTAAATCTGCTGTTTCTAAAGGCCCCATTTTGTGACCGAAACAACCTTTAAAGATTTTGTCTACATCTTCTGCTGTAGCAACTTGGTCTTGCAATAGAAAAACAGCTTCGTTAATAGTTAACATCAACACGCGGTTGGAAACAAAACCTGGTGAATCATTGACAATGATGCATTCTTTACCCATCTGAGTCAGCATTTGTTTTGCCGTCTCAATTGTTGTTTCAGAGGTGTGATATCCACGAATCATCTCCACCATTGGCTTCATTGGTACGGGATTCATAAAGTGGATACCAACAACTTTATCTGCACGCTTGGTGGCTGAAGCTATGCGGGTAATGGGAATTGCTGATGTGTTAGCTGCGAATATGCAATCTGCTGGACAGATAGAATCTATTAGAGGATAGACCTCTCTTTTAATATCCCATTTTTCGGTAACATTTTCTATGACAAAATCTGCATTTTCTAAATTTTTATAGTTTGTCGAAAACTCTATTTTACCGAGGATACTATCTGGAGTTTCTGTGTTGTCACTTTTTTTGAAAAAACCCTGAAAGCGGATATTATTTCTGATTTCGTGTTTAGCTTTATCCAGGATATTTTCAGAAATATCTACAAGAACGACTTTATGACCTGTTTGAGCGAGGTTTTGTGCAACCCCTATTCCCATCACCCCTGCACCAACAACACCTACTGTTTGAATGTTCATAATTAATCCTAGAAGCGAATATTATCCTGATTTTTATTTAAGTTGGGAAAAACTTAAACTAGCTTAAACTTCAGATAGTCTTTCTAACTCCTCTATGATGGTTTCTTCAATAACTACAGCCAATTCAGATACAGAGGGTGCCTCAAATAGGGAACGAACTGATAGTTCTACCTGGAAATTTTTACGAAGCTGAGAAATTAGTACAGTTCCTATTAATGAGTCTCCTCCTAACTCAAAAAAGTTGTCATGAATGCCTACCTGCTCAACTCCTAGTAACTCTTGATAGATATCAGCAATCATAGACTCGCTCTCATTGGTAGGAGCAACATAAGCATTTCTTAGTTGGGGTCTTTGATATGCCGATTTAAATATGTTGGTCTTCTCTAGGACTTCTAAGGAGAATTTCTGCTCAACCTCAGTCAGCAAATCTTGCGTTGATACAACTATCTGAGGCACCATACTACTCAAAAGAATCCGTCTAAATACCTCAACGCCTTCTTCTGGTGTCATTCCTGGCGCAATCTCTTTTCCTGTTTTCGCTTTATATAGTAAGTCAACTCCTACTGCTCTCCCTATATCGCTCCATCTATCCCAGTTAATGGCTCTGGTAAATCTGCCATGTTTAGAGACACTGTAGTGAGCAAACGCGTCAATAAAGGCATTTGCAGAAATGTAGTCCACCATACCTACTACAGGTTCAAATATACTACTTGATGAACAGAGTACAAAGAAATCTAGATTAACATCCTTAAAGAGAATATCAAGGACTCGTGTTCCTTTTACTTTCGGTGCAAGACCACTGGCTGCTACTTCTTTTGTTTTCAGTTGAATAAGACCTCCCTCTAGAATTAATGCGGCATGAATCACGCCATGAATCTGACCAAATCGATGATTTGCCTGAGCGATCGCTGCTGACATTTGTTCAAGGTTGGCAACATCTGCGCTTACTACCAGTACCTCCGCACCCAACGCCTCAATCGCTTGTAATTTTCGGATTTTACAACTGATGCTGTCGGATTCATCATGAGTGGATAGCCATTGTAACCACTCGTTGTGATCGGGAAAAGCTGAACGCCCAATCAATACCAGTTTGGCTTTTACGGTTTGTGCCAGATACTCGGCCAGCACTAGACCAACACCTCCTAATCCACCTGTAATCAGATAGATTCCCCCTTCCCTTAAGCGTGGTTTTTCTTCAACAGTTTCATGCAGTCGGATTGGCTCAAGGGTCTGCACCCACCGATGATTACCACGGTAGGCGATAATCTGATCGGATAGTTGAGTAGTGAGTTCTGTTACTAGCTGTTCTACGAGTTTATCCCTTTGCCAACTTTCTAGTTCGGGAATAATAACATCAATACTACGACAGTTGATATTTGGGTACTCCATCGGAATAATTTTACAGGGCCCGATAACTAGTGCTTTCTCTGGAGACAGCACTTCTTCGCCTGTTAATTCCTGCATATTATTTGAAACAATTCCAATTTCAAGGGAATCTGTAAGATTTTGCTCTCCAATTGCCTGCGCTAGAAATAGCAAACTGTAAAAGTCTAAATCTTGAGAGTCTAACGATTCAAGTCCTAATTCTGTCTGATCGGGTGGTGTAACACTCCATAAATAAACAATTGTTTTTGGGGTCAAGTCCAAGGCGCAAAGTTCTTTGAGAAGAGTGTGGTAGTCATCCTGTTGTTGAGGATTGATCGTGTATGTATGTTGATCGAGTCCATCTGGAGAAGATTTGTTCTCGCTACTAAATTGCTCTCCCATCTTGACAGTAATAACATTCTGGTTATCAAGTTTGAGTCGTTTCACTACTTGGATACCCAAGCCGCACTCATCAAGAAATACTAACCAGCATCTTGGCTGAGTCAATTTAAAAGGCTGGGGCGGCATTGAGCGTTTCCAGGAGGGAATATAAAACCAGTCGGCAATGTCCGGCTTTTTATGTGACAAGACTTGAGGCATCTTGTCAATATCTTTTTGATCGACTAAAGCTGTAAATGCTGCTGGTGCTGATAATGCTGCTGACGAAGAAGCCTGAGCAACAAAGATATGTTCTCCAAAGGCTTTAAATTCAGACAAAGCCGCCACCTCAACAAAACCACAGGAGTTTAGTGCTTCCTGCCACTGTTCCTTTGATAAAAATGGATTACCCATGTTGCGGCTGCCTTTTTCATCTTCTATGGGATTCATGAGCAGACCGTCAATCATGTCAAACTCTCGTCTGGGTTGAGTGATCTCCCAGAGCAGTAAGAAACCTCCTGGAGCTAATAAAGAGTGAACATACTGAAGAGTTTCTTTGATGTTGCGGATTGTGTGCAATACATTGACAGCTACTACTACGTCAAAACTGTGGCTATTGTACCCCTGCTTTTGTGGCGATCGCTCGATGTCTAGTAAGCCATATTCGACAAAAGGATACGCACTAAACTTATTTTTGGCTTCTTTGACAAAAAAACCGCCCACATCGGTAAAAGTATAGTTTGTTTGCTGGGATGATAACACAGGTAGTAATTCCGCCGTGGCAATCCCAGTTCCACCGCCGATTTCTAAAATTCTGAGGTTTACGTCTGCGGGTAAAGTGATTGCCAGCTTTTCCACCATTGCCCGCATAATACCTCTGAAGTAAACCTCAGAGGGCAAGTTTTGCCGAGAAATTTCTCCTTGTTGGACTAATGTAGCAACATGCAACTCCAATGGTTCTTTTTGACCAGTCAGCACAGCTACCAAATTTTCACCAAAGAGCTGGATCAGGTTTATATTTTGAGATGTATCTGCCCATCTGACTCTGACTTCTTCTAGAAGAGTGGCGATCTGGTCTGTTGACGATGGTAAAAAGTTTGTAAAGAGGCCCTGCTCTTGCTGTAACTGGCCTTCCTCTACCAGTATTTCCAGCCACCGACACAACAATTCACGGTATTTAGGAATAATGGAACATTGCTCAAATAATTCCTCAATAGAATACTTTTTGACTGAATCGCTAAATGCACCTATATGTTTGAGAGCAAGGCTCATGTAAGCAGTACATAAACGATCTAACCATTGTTCGTTGCCTCGATAAGTTTGGTCGTCAAATTCTAAGCTACCTTGAATCGCTTGCATCTGAGCAACTTCTACCAGAGATTTCCAAAGCTCTGAGACTGTTGGTCTTGGATGGAACTGTCTGGGTGAGGGTGATGGTTTTTGTGGTTCAATCCAGTAACGTTGGCGCTCAAAGGGATAAGTTGGCAAGGGAAGGCGATGACGGCGCTCGTTGGTATAAAAGCCCGACCAATCAATCTGGACTCCTGAGAGCCACAACTGACCTAATGTCTTAAGCAAGAAAGCTAAATCTGACTGTCGCTCGTAGGAATGCCGGAGCGAGGGCAGTACAACTTGATCTGTAGAGAAGGTGTTATCCAAACACTGTAAAGCTAAACTGCTCAATGTCTGTCCCGATCCCACCTCTAACAGAATCGGATTTTGTTTTTTCGACAATTGTTGAACTCCATCTGCAAAACGCACGGTTTCGCATAGATGCCTTGTCCAGTATGTGGGATCTGTAGCTTCGGCTGCTGTAATCCAAGTTCCTGTGACATTAGATAGATAGGGAATTTTGGGCGGCTGGAGGCTGATCGTTTTTACCAAGTCGGTGAATGGTTGTGCGATCGCATCCATCATTTTTGAATGAAAGGCATGGGAAGTTTGCAAACGCCGACAGGCTAATCCCTTTTCAGTCAACTTGCTTTCTAATTCATTCACAGCGTCTATGGTTCCAGCAATCACGCACTGTTGCGAACCGTTGATTGCTGACAAAGAAAGATTCTCACTCAACAGAGGATGCACCTGTTTTTCCGAAAGGGGAACAGCCAACATTGCGCCACTTGGTAATTCCTGAATCATTTGCGCTCTTTTAGCGACAAGAGTCAGAGCGTCTTCAATAGACAACACTTCTGCTAGCGTAGCCGCGACATATTCACCAATGCTATAGCCAATCATTGCCGTAGGACGAATTCCCCATTCCATCCACAACTGAGCCAAGGCGTACTCGATGACAAAAACAACTGGCTGAGTGAGATAAGTTTCATTGAGTTTTTGAGTGGCTACATCTGCTTGTTCCGTCCCACGACCTAACATTTTTCGCAAATCTAGCCCAGCAGCAAGAGTGTTTTGTTTTTGCTGGCTGTCATTCTCACTGTTTCTACTGGGATACAGGACATCTCGCAAATCTTGACCAAGAAGCGGTTTGAGAAATTCACAACAGTAGTCAATTTGTTGCCGGAATGTCGGTTCAACTTGGTAAAGTTCAAGAGCCATGTTGACATATTGAGTACCAAGCCCTGGAAACATGAAGGCTAGAGGACGTTCTTCAGTTTCTTGAACACTGGCAAGTAAGCGCTTTGGATCTTCAAGTGCTGCGATCGCATCTTGAGTATCTTGACAAACAACTGTCTGCCGATGCTCAAAAACTTGTCGTCCACGCTGCAATGTATAAGCAACATCTGCAAGGTTTAAATCAGGATGCTGTTTTAAGTAATCTACCAGATTGACAGTAGCACTTTTTAATGCTGAGTCTGTTTTGGCTGAAAGTACTAATAACTGCCAGGGACGAGAAGGGCTAGATTCTGGAAGCATCGGGGCTTCTTCCAAAATTACATGAGCATTAGTCCCGCCTATACCTAAAGAACTCACACCAGCCCGGCGAGGAGTATGAGTAGTTTTCCATTCTCTCAGCTTGGTGTTGACGTAAAAAGGACTGTTGGCAAAATCAATCTCAGGATTGGGTTCTTCAAAGTTTAAGCTAGGGGGTATTTGCTGATGTTTAAGAGCCAGAGTCGCCTTAATTAAGCTTGTAACCCCTGCGGCTGCGTCCAAGTGACCAATATTCGTTTTAACTGAACCAATGGCACAGAAGCCCTTTTTATCAGTACTTTCACGAAAAACGTTTGTTAAAGCAGATATTTCAATGGGATCGCCTAAGACTGTTCCCGAACCGTGAGTTTCTATATAGTTAATGGTTTCAGGTTCTACTCCAGCTAAAGCCAGTGCTTCTGCGACTACATCTGCTTGTCCGTTAACGCTGGGGGCTGTATAACCAACTTTACCAGAACCATCGTTATTGATGGCGCTACCTCTAATGACAGCATAGATATGATCACCATCAGCGATCGCGTCAGCTAATCGCTTTAAAACCACTACTCCAACACCATTACCAATAATCGTTCCTTTTGCTTTGGCATCAAAGGCGCGACAGTGCCCGTCAGGTGATAAGATTCCCCCTTCTTGATGCAAATACCCTGCTTTTTGAGGAATGCGAACCGATACTCCACCAGCTAAAGCCATATCGCATTGATAATTCAATAAGCTTTGACAAGCTAAAGAAGTTGCAACCAAGGAAGTAGAACAAGCTGTTTGTACCGTCAGACTTGGGCCAGTAAGATTTAATTTATAGGAAACGCGAGTAGCAAGGAAATCCTTATCGTTACCGATCATTTTTTGGAAAGTGTTCACTGCCCCAATTTGGTCACGGTTTAAATTAAATGATTGATAATTATTTAAACTAGCACCAGCATAAACACCAATTCTACTTTCAGAGCGTTGGGAATCATAACCAGCATTTTCTAATGCTTCCCATGCACATTCTAAAAACAACCGATGCTGCGGATCTGTAATTTCCGCTTCTTTAGGATTAAAGCCAAAGAATGAGGCATCAAATAAATCTATATTTTCTAAGATAGCGCCAACTTTTAAATAATTAGGATCATTGAGGAGTTCCGGCGAAACTCCAGAGTTAATTAATTCTTCATCTGTAAAGGCAGAAATTGACTCAACTCCATCACATAAATTCTGCCAAAAGCTGGAAACATTTTTTACACCAGGAAAGCGCCCAGCCATGCCAATAACAGCAATACCTTCTAAAAGATGAGAATTTGTAGCATTATTCATAATTAATTCTTTTTACCTTGTTTGCTCAATAATTGCTTTTGGCGGTTGATAGCCTCAATTTGCTTTTGAGCGCGATCGCGTGTTCCTGTAAAAGAAAGCTCTTGCTCTTGACTTAAATATTGCGCCAGTGAGTAAATAGTTGGATTCTGAAACATGGTGACAACTGATATATCTCGCTGCAAAATTGCACGCAGTTTATGATTAAGCTGAATCATCAGTAGTGAATGCCCACCAAGGTCAAAGAAATTATCATAAATACCCACTTTATCGAGATTTAGTAACTCTTGCCAAAGTTTTGCTATCTGCTGTTCCGTTTCCGACTGGGGCACTTCATAGGTAGTCGTTAATGTTGGACGCAAGCCTTCTGGTACAGGTAAAGCACGACGGTCTATTTTTCCGTTAGGCAAAAGGGGTAAGGTGTCTAGGAAGATAAAAACACCGGGAATCATATATTCAGGTAACAGTTCTTTGAGATAGCTTCGCAGTTCATTAATTGTGGGTTTTTGGTCTGCTAAAAGAACAATATAAGCCACCAATTGTTGAATACGTGGTTTATCTTCTCGCGCTAAAACTACAATTTCTCGCACTGCTGGATGTTTGAGCAATGCATTCTCAATTTCACCTAACTCAATCCGAAATCCTCTAATCTTAACCTGATGATCAATGCGCCCCAAATACTCTAAATTTCCATCTGGTAAATAACGAGCTAAATCTCCAGTTTTATATAGCCGTGATTCGAGTTTATCATTGAGCGGGTTAGATATAAACTGTTTCTTTGTTAACTCTGGTTGGTTTAAATAGCCTCTAGCTAAACCAGCACCACCAATATAAATTTCTCCTGGGACACCAATTGGTACTGGTTGCAACTTCGTATCAAGCAGATAAATTTGTGTATTGGCAATGGGACGACCAATAGTTACGCTACTATCTCTATTTATTTGAGTAAATGTGGAGTAGGTTGTATCCTCAGAGGGGCCGTAAAGATTGAAAATTTTCTGAATATGATGATTTTGATAAATCTGTTGAACAAGTTGATTTTGCAGTGGTTCACCAGCAAGATTAACTGTCCTGACTGAAGGCGGTAAACCATCTACTTGCAGTAATTCTGCAATGATGCTTGGAACTGTATTAACTAAGCTTACCTCCGCAACTAATGAGGGTAAGTGCAAAGCATTCTCTACGAGAATCACTCTACCACCCCAACTGAGGGGAACAAACAATTCAAATACTGACAAATCAAAGCAAATAGAGGTTGATGCTAAAACTCCAGCAAGGTCATCATCCGTAAAAACCTCTCTTGACCATGTTAATAAAGCAACACAACTGTGATGTTCTATAGCAACACCTTTTGGTACACCTGTAGAACCAGAAGTATAGATGACATAAGCTAGGTCATTGGATTTTACTTCAGTAAACAGATTTTCTATGTTCTGTTGGCTAAGTAATTGTGAATCTCTATCGATACAGACAAGATGCACATTCGATTTAGCAAACAGTTCAACTAGATGGCTTTGAGTTAGCAGTACCTTGGACTGACTATCTTCTACCATGAAAGTTAAGCGTTCCTGGGGATAAGCTGGGTCTAGTGGTACGTAAGCGCCACCTACTTTTAGAATAGCCAACAATGCAATCAGCATTTCTGGGCTGCGCTTCATGCAGACACCTACAATTACTTCTGGCTTCACCCCTAGTTCTTGTAAGTAATGCGCCAGTTGATTCGCCCGGTTGTTTAACTCGCGGTAGGTTAATTGTTGATTTTCAAAGACGACTGCAACAGCATCGGGTGTTTTTTTTACCTGTGCCTCAAATAACTCATGGATGCACTTATCTTGCGGATAGTCTGTTTTGGTATCATTCCACTCAACTAATAACTGCTGTACTTCCGATGGCGTTAATAGTTGCAAATCTGAAATGCGTTGTTGGGTATCGCTAACTACACTTTCTAGCAAAGTCTGGAAGTGTCCCATCATCCGAGTAACGGTATCTGCATTGAATAAATCCGTGTTGTACTCGCAAGTTGCAACTAACCCTTGCTGGGAATCCTCCATAAACAATGTCAAATCAAACTTAGATGTCCCGTTGTAACCTTCTTCATAAGTAATCGATACATCCGATAGACTTAAATTGGGTTTTGGCATATTCTGGAGAGCGAACATCACCTGAAACAGTGGGTTATAACTCAAGTCTCTATTTGGCTGTAGTTCTTCTACTAACTTCTCAAAGGGTAAGTCTTGATGAATGTATGCTTCTAAAGCTGTTGACTTCACCCGCTCTAATAACTCCTGAAAACTTAGGTCGCCAGATAGGTCTGTACGCAACACCAAAACATTGACAAAAAACCCTATTAATGATTCAAATTCTGCTCTATTGCGATTGGCAATTGGTGAACCTACTACAATATCAGTCTGACCTGTGTAACGATACAGCAAGGTTTTGAATGCTGTAAGCAAGGTCATAAACAGAGTTACCCCCTGCTGACGGCTCAAATCTTTTAGCTCTTTTGTCAGAGTTTGAGACAGAACTAATTTCTCTTGAGCGCCTTTGAAGGTTTGAACTGGCGATGTCTGACGACAAGAAGCAAAGCTTCTACGCGCCCGATCAGTTGGTAAGTTAAGTACGGTTAATTCACCACTCAACTTTTGTTTCCAATAGGTCAATAACGGTTGTATGCGTTTGCCATCAAGCCATTGTCGTTGCCAATTGACAAAATCTCTATACTGAATGGATAGTTCAGGAAGTAATGAGAGTTTGCCTGTAGAAAATGCTTCATATCGTGTAGCTAGTTCTTTAATCAGAATACCGATAGACCAACCATCTGCAATTATATGATGTAACGTTACCAATAACTGATAACTTTTCTCATTTAAAAATAAAATTTTAGCACGCAAAAGCGATTGACAGGATAAGTCAAACGGCTGCTGTGCGAATTCCATAGCCAAACGTTGCACTTCTTGAGTGCATTCACTATCAGAAAGGGAACGCAAATCTTCAACCGCCAAAGTTAAAGTTACAGCTTGATTTACAACTTGGGCTGGTTGTCCATCAACTACTGTAAAGCTTGTGCGTAATACTTCGTGTCGTTGAATAATTTCGTTCAGACTATCTTGTAAGGCTACTAAATTAATGCAACCTTGTAAGCTAATAACTATCGGAATATTATATGTAGAGCTATCAGGATTTAGCTGATTGATGAACCACAATCCTTGCTGGGCAAAAGATAGAGGCTGAACGGATGTAGTTTTTTCTAGTTGGGTAAGGAATATTGATGGTATTGCGTTCGTTGTTATTTGAGCCAGAATCTTGGTGACAAGCGATCGCGTACTCATCCCTGCAAAGAAGTCTGCTACCGATATTTCTACCTCTAAATCAACCTCAACTCGGTTTTTCAACTCAAACACTTTTAAAGAATCAAGCCCCAGAGCGCTTAATGGTTGTTCAGGGCTGATATCATTGGGTGCGATCGCCAGTACTCTCGCTTCCTGTTCAATCAGATAGGTTTCTAAAAGCTGTTGACATTCCCTTGGCGAAAGCGCCAAAAGTTCGGAACGCTGTAATCGAGTTGACTCTCTGAGAATATTGCTAATTTTGAGAATATTACTGACAACTATATTCAGTTCATCATTCTGAAACTGGGTGCGAGTTGCCCGACGTTGAATTTTACCACTGGAAGTTTTGGGAATACTACCTGGTTTAATCAAAACCACAGCATAAACTTGGACTTCATGTTCTTCAGTCACAGCTTGGCGAATTGCAGATATGACTTCTGATAAATTTGGCTTGGCGCGAAACTTCAACTCTTGGACGATTACCAGCCGTTCTTCGTTGTCAACCTCGACTGTAAAGGCTGCGCTAGCACCGGAATTTAAAGCTGAATGACTGCGTTCTGCGGTTAATTCTATATCTTGTGGGTAAAGATTTCTACCCCGAATAATAATTAAATCTTTGGCTCTACCTGTAATGAAAAGCTCGTTATTCTGTAAAAAACCTAAATCTCCCGTCCGCAGAAAAGGGCCTACACCTGTATCTGATAGATAAGCATAGAAAGTTTCTGCTGTCTCTTGAAGACGATTCCAATAACCTTGGCCAACACTCGGCCCAGATACCCAGATTTCCCCGATTTCATTAGGTTTACAACTACTGAGGCTTTCAGGATTAGCGATCGCTACTTCCTGTTGTGGTATAACTCGACCACAACTGACGAAACGATAAACATCCTCATCGTTAACAGATGATTCAACTACCAGATTAGATTCTAATGCAGACTTTTGGACTGTCTTAATAATCGGTGAGGTTGCCTTCTGCACACCAGAAACCATCAGAGTTGTTTCAGCCATCCCATAACAAGGGTAGAATGCCTCTTTACGGAAGCCACAATCGGCAAAAGCTGCTGCAAACCGCTCTAAAGTATCATACTGAATCGGTTCCGCGCCGTTAAATGCCACACTCCAACTACTCAAATCAAGAGTCTCTTTTTGTTCAGGAGTAATTTTTTGAGTACATAACTGATATGCAAAATTTGGCCCCCCACTGGTTGTCCCTTTGTAGCGAGATATAGCTTGCAACCAACGATAAGGACGTTGCAGGAAGGAAGTTGGAGGCATAATTATGCAAGGGAAACCTCCATACAAAGGTTGCAATATTCCACCAATCAGACCCATATCGTGGTACATCGGCAACCATGTCACGAACTTACTTTCTGGAGAATGCTCCATAAATTGGTAAGTTGTGTGAGCATTGTGCAGTAGGTTTCTATGACTAATCATTACACCCTTGGGTGTCCCTGTAGAACCAGAGGTGTATTGCAGAAAAGCTAGGGTATCTCCATCAATAGAGGGTTCTTGCCAACTATCTTCTATTCCCTCTGCCAGATTATCAGTAGTCAGCCACATTAAAGATTCTAAATCAGTCTTTTGTGACATTAAAGACCGCACAGTAGGCAGGATATCTGTTGTAGTGAGAGCGATCGCTGCCTGTGCATCTATAGAAATAGCTTTTATTCTCGGTGTGTTGCGCTCATTTCTAGGAGGATAGGCAGTTACAGCCACAACTCCCGCATATAAACAACCAAAAAAGGCAACCAAAAAATCTAGTCCGGCGGGATAAAGTAGTAAAGCGCGTTCTCCAGTCAAACCCAATGCTTGTAATTGAGCAGCTATTTGACGCGATCGCCTATCTAATTCTTGATATGTCAGCGTTGTTTGTTCTGTTTCTCCATCTAACAAAAAGGTAAAAGCATCTCTATCTGGCTGTGTAGAGCTTCTTAAGCGCAGTACTTCGACAACTGTAGAAAAGTTGCCCACAACATCAAAGAAGCTATGAGAAAAACTATTCATTTTTATTTTCAACCCAGCACGATGTGCAACTTACTTTGTTACAAGAGCATCAATCAAACATTCTCTTAAAGAATTTCATCCAATTTTCTTGGATAAATATCTCTACTATTGCAAGTAATTTTTATTTATACTTGATTAGATTAACGAGAATAAGTTGCTTTAGCAATAGAGCTTTTATAGATAGTCTTTATCAAAAAGAAATAAGTTATTAGCTTTACTTATGTAATTTCCTTCATATTTATGATGAGCAATATATTTTTTAAATCTCATCTCAAAATAAATTTCTAAGTTCTGGATATGCTTACATCACCTACAACTGCGACAGATTTGGGTTAACTCCGTAATTAACAAGGCTATTTGGGCTTTGGCTAATACCCAAAGATTAAGTATTTTTAGTTACTAGTACAACCGATGATATTGTGTCAAGCAAACACACAGCTATAATAATAATTGCTGTTTGGTATCTAGATTAAATAAAAAAGATTATTAATTATCTTGTGTCTTGCATCACTTCATAATATGATTCAACTAGCTTAAACCTAAATGACAATTCTTTTCAAAGATTGTCATTGTGTCTTCGGTACGACCAAGTAGTGTGATTGAGTGTAAGCGGATCAATGAAGTTAGATAAATTTTTTCAAAGCCTGCTGCTAACAGGTGCGGTTGTTGTTGCGATCAACACTCCTGCTAAAGGTGGGGAAGTACAAGAGGATATTCAAGGCAAATCTTCTACCCAGAGGGTAGGAAAATCTGCATTAGATCAGAAGCTTGCAGGTACAGATAAAGGAATTGCGAGCCGCAAATCTTCGGTATTAGCTCCCAGCACCAGGAAATCCCGACTCTTTAAGTCTCAAATTGCCAATTCACTGCAAAGAGCAAAGTCGGATAAAACAAGTAAAAATATTCGTCAACTCAGCGAAATCGAACTTCCCGCGACTAGCGCTCAAATGCTGGTACAGTCACCAACACCAACCAATCCCCCTAACCCAGAACCAAGAAGTGGGGATCAACAAGTCATACCAATCACGGGAGTCAAGGCAAATCCCACAGACAAAGGTATAGAGGTAATTTTAGAGACATCTCTTGGGGAACAACTGCAAATTACCAATCGCAGTCAGGATAATAACTTTATTGCTGATATTCCCAACGCCCAATTGCGTTTACCCAGTGGTGAGGCTTTCACATTTCGTTCTGAAAAACCACTTACGGGAATTATTGAGATAACAGTTGCAAATATTGATGCAAATACTGTTCGAGTGACGATAGTAGGCGATGCAAAGTCCCCGACAGTTGAGTTATTTGATGATAATGTCGGGCTGGTTTTTGGGATAAATTCTGCGACAACAGCAACGCAGCCATCACAGCAGCCCCAAACACCACAAGCACAACAACCAGCAAGTGAGACACCCCAAGAGGAACCAGCAGCAGCGCAGCCGGATGAGCCAATTGAGTTAGTAGTGACAGGCGAGCAAGATGGGTATCGCGTAACAGATACTACGACTGGGACAAAAACCGATACACCTTTGCGTGACATTCCTCAATCAATTGAAGTAATACCACAAGAAGTATTACGCGACCAACAGGTGACTCGCTTAGACGATGCGCTCAGAAATGTTGCTGGTGTGAATCAGAGTTTTAACTTTGGGCCATTTACTTTCTATAACATTCGCGGATTTGATGTGACAGAGACGAATCTTCTGAGAGATGGACTCATTGACACATTGGCTGGACAAGTGAGTGAACTTTCCAGTGTTGAGCGAGTCGAAGTTCTCAAAGGCCCTGCATCAGTTCTATTTGGTTTGGGTAATCCTGGAGGAAGCATCAACCTCGTATCTAAACGTCCTTTACCCGACCCTTTTTATGCTGTTGAGGCAACTATTGGCAGCTATAGTTATTATCGAAGTGCAATTGATTTTTCGGGGCCGCTAAATGACTCGAAGACAGCTTTATATCGTCTCAATTTAGCCTACAGAAATTCAGGTAGTTCTGTCGATTTTTTTGATGGTGAGAGCTTAAATATATCGCCTGTGATCAGTGTGGCGATTGGCGAGAGAACAAATCTGACCTTAGAAGCAGAATACATCAGGACAAGAGATAGATACGCATCTGGCGTACCTGTAATTGGTAGTTTGTTACCTAACCCAAACGGGAAAGTGTCCCGTAATCTCAACCTTTTTGAACCTTCTGATAGTAATGAACAGACAATTATCAGGCTGGGATACCGACTAGAACATAAGTTTGACCCAAACTGGTCGTTAAACAATGCGTTTAGATTTGTATTTCGCGATCTCGATCAACGACGCACGGATTCTAGAGGTTTAGACGAAGATAATCGCACTTGGCTGCGATCGGCTTCAGAAAGCTCTTCCGAAAATAGCAATTTTGCGATGTCAACAAATCTGATTGGTAAGTTTGCCACAGGTTCAATTCAGCATCAGCTATTATTTGGATTTGATTTAAATCGTTTTGACAACTACAATCCAGTCATTCCTACTTTCGAGGCGGCATCAATTGATATCTTTAATCCTGTATATCGTCAACCGCGAGGCTCGAATATTCTTTTTTCTGAGGGTTTTCGACAGCAGACAAACTCATTAGGAATTTACCTACAAGACCAAGTTGCACTGATGAATAACTTGAAGATTTTGTTGGGTGGGCGGTTTGACGTGATTGATCGAAAATATAAAGATTTATTCAATAATACAGAAAGCAGTGGAACTGATAGTGCATTCAGTCCTCGCGTTGGTATTGTCTATCAACCCATTCCTGCGATCTCTCTCTATACCAGTTACACAAGTTCATTTACTCCACCAGGCGGATCATACTTTTTTGGCGTTGACTCTTCCTTCGAGCCAGAACGCGGTAATCAGTATGAGATTGGGGTAAAAGCAGATTTGAATGATCGACTTTCAGCAACCCTGGCATTGTTTGATTTGACTCGTACCAATGTCACGACAGAAGATCCCAACAGACAAGGCTTTTCTATCCAAGTAGGTGAGCAAAATAGCCAGGGGGTTGAACTGAGTGTGGCGGGCGAAATTTTACCAGGATGGAATATTTTTGCAGGCTATGCTTATATCGATGCCCGCATTACTAAAGATAATACTTTGATAGTTGGAAACCGATTGTCAAATAGCGCCAATAATTCTTTCAACTTGTGGACAAGCTACGAAATTCAAAAAGGTAATTTACAAGGTTTAGGGGCAGGAATAGGCTTGTTTTTTGTAGGCGATCGCGCTAATTTTGACAACACTTACGAGGTTCCTAGCTATCTTCGGACTGATGCCTCTGTTTTCTATAAACGAGATCGGTTCAGAGCCGCACTCAACTTCAAAAATCTATTCGACATAGACTATTTTGAAAGTTCACTAGGTAATCGTGTTTATTATGGACAACCTTTTACAGTTCAAGGAACAGTTTCTTTCCAGTTTTAATAATTGAGATAATCATGCGACATTTTTTCTCTTGGCTAATATTGGGCATCTTAGGATTTACTTTAGTTACAGCTTGCAATCATGACGCATCCCAAAATATATCCTCTTTACCTAAACAACCAACCGCAGAATGTCGCATGGTTAAACACACAATGGGGGAAACCTGTGTTCCCATTCACCCCCAGCGTGTTGTCACCTTATCTTCATGTACTTTAGGTAATGTGCTTGCACTTGGTGTTAAACCCGTCGGAACTACCAACGAAGTTTACTATGAGGAAAATTCATCTGTTAAAGGTACAACAAAGGGAATAAAACTAGTCGGAATTTCTCAACCAAATTTAGAAGCAATATTACAACTTAAACCAGATTTGATTGTAGGTGTAGATTGGTACAAGCCCATTTATCCTCTACTATCTAAAATTGCCCCTACAGTATTAGGTAAAATTGATTTCATAAGTTGGCAAAGACATCTGAGTTTTGTAGCTGAATCCTTGGGAAAGCAAGAGACTGAAAAAGCACTTTGGGATCGCTACTATCAGCGAATAGAAAAGCTAAAACTAGCATTAGGAACTCGCTATCAAGGCAAAAAAATATCCTTCATAACTCTTGGACGTGAGCAGATATACATTGATTCCAAAAACTCATTTCCTGGCTCCATTATTGGTGATGTCCTTTTACAGCGCCCAGCTGCACAAAATATTGATTCAACCTATGGAGCTTTTCAGATTTCCCTAGAGGAACTAGAAAAAGCCGATGGCGATATTTTATTTGTGACAACTTTTTCTAGAAGTGGCAATGAATTTCTGGCAAAAAAACAACAAGAGCCACTTTGGAAAACCCTTAAGGCTGTTCGAGAAAAGCACGTTTATTATGTTGATTTCATGTCATGGGCTGCAACAAATATGCTGGGAACTGATGTAGTAATTGATGATCTCTTTAAATACCTTGTCAACACTCCTTAATCCAAATGACCAAATACACAATATTTGTCTGCAAATCCTGCCACCGTTCATCTGAAGAAGAGCTAGAAACTTCGCTTTCCGATGGCACTATTTTACTTAATCAACTAAATACTTTATGTGCTCAACAATTTCATCCTGATGAACTTGAAATACAGCCCGTTGGATGCCTTTGGGCTTGTAGGCAAGCCTGCGTTGTATCTGTATCAAGCCAGAACAAACCCACCTATCTCTTTGTCAATCTTCCCCCAGAAGAAAGCCCAACTGCGTTACTAGAATTTATGCAACTGTATATTAAGAGCCGTAAAGGGGTTTTAGTCTGGGAACAGCTTCCCGAACTTTTACAGCCTGCGATTTTCGCACAAATTCCGTCTGTAAAATCGTAGTTTTGGTAAAATATGTTTAATTTGACTCCAAATTATCGGAGCATCAGCGATCGCTAACGCACTTACCATACAATTTCCAGAAGATAGCGATCGCTATTTATCTAATTTATCTCGCTACTAACCAAGATTGTAAATCAGCCAAGCTGTTAAAATCTAACAGTGCTTATCATACTTTTTATTTCACCCCTGATTGCACATTCCATAAACCAGCATAAATCCCATTTTTCTCCAACAATTTTTCATGTGTTCCCGACTCAACTAATTCTCCATATTCCATGACATAAATACAATCAGCATTGCGGATAGTGGAAAGACGATGAGCTATGGCTATGGTCGTTCGATTAACAGTAATCCGTTCTAAAGAACGCTGAATAGCAGCTTCAGTTTCATTATCTACTGCTGAGGTGGCTTCATCTAAAATTAAAATGGGCGGATTCTTTAAAACAGCCCTAGCGATCGCAATTCTTTGACGTTGTCCACCAGATAACTTTTGACCCCGTTCTCCGACTATTGTCTCATAACCTTGGGGTAGGCGGATAATAAAATTGTCCGCTTCGGCAATTTTCGCAGCTGCAACTATTTGTTCGTCGGTAGCATTAAAAGTACCGTAGGCGATATTTTCAGCAATAGTACCATGAAATAAGAAAACGTCTTGGCTAACTAAGCCAATACTACGACGCAAATCACCTAGATTTAATTTTTGGATATTAATCCCATCAATAGCGATCGCTCCAGAAGAAATATCATACAATCGCAATAACAATTTAACTAAAGTGCTTTTACCAGAACCGGTAGAACCAACAATAGCGATAGTTTTACCTGCGGGTATATGTAAAGATAATCTTTTAATTACTGGCTCTCTATCTTGATAAGCAAAAGTAACTTGTTTAAAGTCAATTTCACCACGGACTCCCTCAATAGGTAAAAATTTATCTCCCGCAGTAATATTGATGGGAGTGTCTAGTAAATCTAATATTCGATTTGTAGAAGCCATTGACCTTTGATATTTGTCAAATATTTCTCCTAATGTTACTAATGGCCACAACAATCTTTGTACTAAAACAAGTAAAACACTATAGCTACCAATAGACATTTGACCATTATATGTTGCTAAACCTCCCCAAAATAGTAAGGCTGTGAACCCTACTAAAATTAACATTCTAATTAAAGGATTAAAGGCCGCAGAAAGTTTAATTGCTTTACTGTTACTTTTTCTATATGCTTCACTTTCTCCGGCAAATCTGGCGCTTTCATAAGCTTCAGCAGTGAAACTTTTAATTGTAGTAATTCCACCGAGATTATTTGCCAATCGTGAATTGAGAAAGCCTACCCTTTCCCGGACTTCAGCATAACGCTCTTCCAGACGCTTTTGATAAATAAAGGAACCCCAAAGAATCAATGGCATTGGCAACAATGTTGCGAAGGTGATCGATGGAGGTAAAATCCAAAAAGCGCCACAAGTTAAAATAAGAACTGAAGTGGTAATTTGGAGAATTTCATTGGCTACATAATTCAAGAAATCTTCTAATTGGTTGATATCATCATTTAAAATTGACATCAAACCACCAGTACTACTTTCTTCAAAGTAAGCTGAATCTAATTGTTGTACATGATTGTAGGCATCTAAGCGTAAATTATGCTGGATATTTTGGGCTAAATTACGCCAAAGGGTATTATATGCGTACTCAGAAGCAGATTCTAGTATCCAAATAATGATAGTTATCAAGGAAAGCAGTAAAAATTGCCAAAATACTTCTTTGACACCCAACTTGGCAAATACAGAATTTTGTTTCTCTACTAAAATATCTACCGCAATACCAATTAACCACGGTGGTGCTAAATCTAAAATCGTATTGATGATCGAAAATAATGTCGCCTGCCCAATTTGTTGACGATATTGGCTGCCATAGTTGACTAAGCGTTGTAAAGGATGGGCTGAATTTCTCAGATTTTTAGATACTTTAGGGGATTTTGATGTGATTGTCACGACTGTTTATTTTTTGTAGTTAGGTAATAAATAAAGTTGGCTTGACAAATCACTAGTAAACTTGTCCGCTACTCACTTTTCCTTTGCGTCCTATTGGTACACACATTGGCGTCTCCATCACTGGGTCAGGAACAATCCGACACTCCAACCCAAAAACCTCTTGAACCATTTCTTGAGTCATAACTAGCTTTGGTTCCCCAGCAGCAAAAATTCGACCATCTTTGACTGCAACTAAGTAATCAGCATAACGACACGCCTGATTTAAATCATGCAGCACCATCACAATTGTCCGTCCCTGATTTTGGTTCAACTCATACAACAAATCTAAAATTTCTATCTGGTGTGCCAAATCTAAAAAAGTAGTCGGTTCATCTAAAAGCAAAATATCTGTATCTTGCGCCAATGCCATTGCAATCCAAGCTCTTTGTCGTTGTCCACCAGATAAAGTATCTAATGCTCTATCTGCCAATTTCAACAAATCTGTAATTTCTAGTGCCTGCTGCACAATTTTTTCATCTTTTGCTGACCACTGCTGCAACCAATTTTGATAAGGATAACGTCCTTGTGCTACCAAATCTTGCACTGTTAACCCTTCTGGTGCTACTGGCCCTTGGGGCAAAATACCTAACTGCTGTGCTACTTCTTTGGTGGAAAGATTAAAAATAGATGTTCCATCAAGATAGACTGTACCGCCACGGGGTTTAAGTAATCTTGCTAGACCTCGTAACAATGTTGATTTACCACAACCATTAGCACCAACTAAACCACTAATTTGTCCGGTGGGGATTACCAAATTTAGGTCACGGATAATCAATGCACCATCGTAAGCTAAAGACAGACTTTGGGTTGAGAGTCCTTTCATAAGTGAAACCATTTTAGATTTGTCATTTGTCATTTGTCATTTGTCACTTGTCATTTGTCACTTGTCATTTGTTTTTATTTGCGTCCCCCATCTCCCTCATCTCTCGGTTGGTGAGCGTACCCCTGCGGGGAAGCAAGCTACGCGTAGCGTCTCGTAGAGAAGTCAAACCACATCTCCTCCAATCCCCAGTCTTTTATTTTTTGCGGTTACGAATTAATAAATAAAGGAAATAAGGAGCGCCAATAGCAGCAGTTACCACCCCACAAGGAAGTTCGATAGGTGCAAACAGGGTTCTTCCTAGCAAGTCTGCCATCACAACAATCACTCCCCCCAAGAGTGCGGAAGTAGGAATCAAACTTTCATGGGTTGCACCTACCAACTGTCGTCCTAAATGGGGTGCGATTAAACCAATAAAAGCAATATTTCCGGCGGTGGCGACTCCTGCACCTGCTAAGGCTACACCCACCAGCACGAGTAAACCACGTTGCCATTCCACTTGACTACCTAAACTTTTGGCAACATCATCTCCTAAATTTAAAACGTTCAAATGCCTTGCTAGTGTCAAAACCATTGGCACAAAAACAATTAACCAGGGTAACAAGGAAAATACTTGCTCCCAAGTCCGGCCATAGACACTCCCAGCTAACCAAACCAAAGCATTACTAACGTCAGAAATTTCGCCAAAGGTAATCATTAAGCTGGTTATGGCAGTTGCGATCGCAGACAAGCCAATACCCATCAAAATTAATAGAATCGGTGAACTACCGTTATTCCAAGCCAGCGAGTAAATTAAAATCGCCATCAGCAAAGCACCAGCAAAGGCTGATAGAGGCAAGGTATAAATCGGTGCTGATGGAAATAGTACAATTACTGTAACTGCCGCCAGACTTGCCCCAGCGTTGATGCCGATAATTCCTGGGTCAGCCAATGGGTTGCGTGTCAACCCTTGGAAGATAGTACCAGAAATTGCCAGCGCCATTCCCACCATAAAAGCGACAAGGGTGCGGGGTAAACGCAGATTTTGAATCACGAATTGATGGTCTGGGTTTCCTGTATCTAAACCCAATATAGTTTTTACGATATCTAAAGGCGAGATTGGATATTCACCCCGCCCTACATTCATCATCATCACCACTGCGATCGCTACTACCAAACATAGCAATAGGACTGGTACACGTCGGTCGATTCGGAAAGATATCGCCTGTGAACGAATGACAAGCCAATCAACCTTCATCTAAAACCTCCAGGAGACTCCCACTATATCGGTACTCCGATTAGTGGCGGGACGCCAGTCGCTACAAGTCGGCATAGCCGCCCAACGCGCTGGCTCAGGAATGGAGGGGGAATTACGAAACGTTCCTTGAATGCCTTTGAGCGAATGCGAAAACGATAAGAGGAACAGTTGAGTAATTCCCAATTTATTGGGTTTAATATGCATACGAGTAACCATCTTTTGCGTGAATGCGTTTACAAAACTTGTGCGATATTCCTTGAACTAATCCATTTTTAGTAGAAACATTGAAACTCCCTGATGAACGAATAGCCACTTTTCCAACATAATTACCAATCTTTTTACCAGTAGTAACAAAAGATTTAACAATGTCACCAGTTTGAAAGCCAAAATGTATTTTTTCTCTAGGTACGTGCCGACTTGGGAAACCGAACTTATCGGTTCTACAAGACTGCCTAGAACCATGCCCATTAGCTGCAATTAACAATGGTTTCACGCCTTTAATAATCAATTTAGGAGTTGTACCAACACAAGCCGCATCTAACCAGTGGGTTTTAACTAAATTATGTTGACTACGATTGAATTTGGTTAATCCTCCTGAAGCTGTTTCTACTGGTAATCCAGTCGCTTTTAAAACTTCTAGCAATGCAAAACGAGTTGTGTTGACTGCGGCTGCATCAGCTAATGGTCTTTTAGCCTGTTTAAGTATTTTTTCTAACTTTGACGGGTCTTTTTTCAGAAAGTCTTTAATGTCTCTAGCCCCTTTTTTTGTATTGCATTTTTCGCAACTTAAAGTAAGATTTGATATCGAGTTAGAGCCTCCTTTGGCTCTTGGGTGAATGTGTTCTATCTGAAGAGGAACGTCCAATACTTGGCAGTAAGCGCATTGTCTACCCCACTTTTCTAATAGAAATTCTCTAGTTTCGTAACCAGCTAATGTCCCCTGCTGATATTCTCTACCTTGAATGTCAGGCTTACGCATCAATTGCATATCAAAGCGTACTAGCTCTTGACTAATAGATGTAATTGGTGCAAATCGGCGTAACTTATCAACCCAAGTTTTGATATTGTCAACCCGGCTTTGTAAGCTAGGGGCTAACCATCCTGATGGACGGGTTCTATTTAAAAATCTTGGTTTTCTGTAACGAGTTTTTCTAGCGCGTCTACTACGTCTTAATTGTCGTCTAGAAGTTAAAGCATCTCTGATTGCAAAACCTCTATGCTTCAATTCTGCTGCAAATACAACCTCTCCACTTGTCTCGTTGACTAATGCAATTCCCGTATGCTTTGCACCTGGGTCAATTTTTAACCGATTAAGTGATACTGGAGATTCAGTTCGCGATTCTTTCAAAATTAAAGTAAATGGGAATTGTCTATAAATTGCTGCTTTCTTGTTTTTTAATAACTGTCGTGCCTGTGCTGGATGAATTGGAGCTAATGGACGTTTGTTTTGATCAATGACAAATATTTTGGACACGAAGTCCCTCCTTGCGGGTAAAGTTAGCCTGGACAATGATTTAAAGACTTTTTACGCTAACAGCACTGACTCAAACCCAATGATTCTGTTTAACTGTTAACCTTAGAGCTACAAACTGGCTGCGTATTTGTAGGTAAGATGACCTAAAAATCGTAGTGATTTAACACTTAGTCGGGTAAACTCTGGGCGATTAATTGCCCCCACTGAAACGGTACTCCGTTCAGTGGTGGGTAGTTTACTTTTTCACCTTTGATTTAACCAGGTAGACAAAAAAAGGAGCGCCAACTATTGCTGTCATTACACCTACAGGTAACTCCTGTGGTTTGAGCAATACACGGGCGGCAATATCTGCAACTAAGAGTAAAATTGCTCCCAAAACTGCACAATAAGGTAATATCCAACGATAATTGGCTTTAATATAAAATCTCACTATATGGGGAACGACTAAACCAATGAAGCCGATTGGCCCTGCAAGGGCGACGGAACTTCCTGCTAGTAAGACTACGCTGATAGCGGTAAATATTTTGATCCAAGCTGTCTGTTGACCCAAACCTTTGGCGACATCTTCACCTAAACTCATAGTGGTAATTTGTCTGCCGAGGGCAAAAGCTATTATTAATCCCATGCCGATGAAAGGCAGTAGTTGTAAGAATAAATTAAAATCTCGACCAGATAAAGAACCAGCTAACCAAAATCTGACTTGTTCGAGTGTTTGTTGACTGACAATGAGGATACCTGTGGTGAAGGAAGAAATCAAAGCAGTTAACGCTGCTCCTGCTACCGTCAGATTCAGTGGGGTGGCTCCTCCCCGTCCTAGAGAACCAAGGATGTAGACTAATACTGCTGTTACTCCCGCACCCAAAAAGGCCACGAGGGCGTAAATACTTAGGGATGAACTGCCAAAAACAAAAGTTGCAACAACGACAAACAGGGCGGCTCCCGACTCAATACCCAAAATACCTGGATCTGCTAAGGGATTTCGTGTCAAACCCTGCATCAATGCTCCCGATACAGCAAGGGCTGAACCTACAAGGATAGCAATTAGCGATCGCGGTAATCTCACAGTCTGAATAACTAAGTGATCATAAGAACCATCAAAGGCTATAAAAGATGTCAAAACTTTACCTAGAGGTATTTCTGCCGCACCTAGCGTCACACTATACACTAAGCAAATTAGCAGCAGACATAATCCCAAAACCAGGCCAAATAAGGCTGACATTTGTGGCTTTTTCAATTCTCTAGGTGAGAGTGTAGTTGCTTTTATCATGATCCTGCCGTCACTGGAAAATATTACGCTCTGCTGGTTAGTTGTTTTTTCACTGGGCACTCTCAATATTTAACAGCTTTTTTATCATTGGAGTTGATAATCTTTCTTGATAAATATATAGATTACATGATCGTGTAGCCTTTTCCCCATTTTTTAAAAGGAATAAAAGATACACTTATCACTTTGATATAGTTTCTCAACAAAGTGGTATTGTTAGATCAACTTAAATCTGCTTTGTCAAAGTCACTTGCGTGCCAACAGGGGGACTAGGGACTGGGAAGCAGAGGAGAATAATCAATGCCCAATGCCCAATAAGCAGTTTTAGTCCCCAAGCGTTACATCTGTAAATGGTGGTGTTAATGAGGATTGATAGTTTACTCAGAGTTTACAAAAGAAAATCAATACGCGTTTTACCCTTAATACTCAGTTTGATACTGGTTTTGTTTGTCGGAAGCCGCACTGTAGCTGTACCAACAAAATCCACAGAGATATTATGGGATACCTACGGTGTGCCGCATATCTACGGTAAAGATGACCAGAGTGCATTTTATGCCTTTGGTTGGGCACAAATGCAAAGTCATGGAGATTTGCTTTTGCGTCTTTATGGCCAAGCACGGGGACGCGCGGCGGAATATTGGGGAGAGGAATATCTGGAGTCAGACCGTTGGGTACAGACTGCGGGAGTCCCAGAACGCGCTCGTTCTTGGTACAAGGCGCAGAGTCCAACTTTTCGTAGTTATCTTGATGCTTTTGCTACTGGGATCAATGCTTATGCAAAACAAAATCCTAACTTAATTGATGATCAAGTTGAGGCGGTGCTACCAGTCAAGGCAGAAGATGTCATGGCTCACTTACATCGGGTACTCAATTTTACTTTTGTGGTCAATCCTGAGCAAGTATTAGGTCTGAGCAAAGAAAAGTTGCAAGCAGGATCTAATGGTTGGGCGATCGCACCAACTCATTCTGCCAATGGGAACGCCATGTTGTTAGCCAACCCACATCTACCTTGGTCAGATTTATTTTTGTGGTATGAAGCCCAAATCACCGCACCAGGAATTGATGCTTATGGAGCAACACTTGTAGGCATTCCCGTATTAGCGATCGCATTCAACAACAACTTAGGTTGGACTCACACCGTTAATACTTATGATGGTTGGGATGCTTATGAACTCACACTGGCAGGTAATGGGTACCAGTTTGATGACAAAGTTCGTAACTTCCAGACAAAAACCCTCTCTTTAAAGGTGAGGCAGAAAGATGGCTCCTTGCAAGAGCAACCATTAATAGTGAAAAGTTCCGTTCACGGGCCTATAGTAGCCGAGAAAAATGGTAAAGCCGTAGCGCTGAGAGTTGCAGGTCTTGACCGACCAGGTGTACTCCAGCAGTGGTGGGATATGGCACGAGCAAAAAATCTTGCCCAGTTTGAAAAGACACTCCAGCGCTTACAATTGCCAATGTTTACGGTGATGTATGCGGATAGAGAAGGGCATATTATGCACCTATTCAACGGTCAAGTTCCAGTGCGTTCCTTTGGTGATTTTAAATATTGGGAAGGTATAATCCCAGGAAATACATCTAAAACCTTGTGGACAAAAATTCATCCTTACAAAGATTTACCGCGCATAGTTGATCCGAAGAGTGGCTGGTTGCAAAATACAAACGATCCACCTTGGACAACTACATTTCCAACCGCCATTAAAGCAGATGATTACCCGGCTTACATCGCACCTCGTTTCATGGATTTTCGATCCCAACGTTCTGTAAGGATGCTGGCTGAGGATGAAAAAATCTCTTTTGATGAAATGGTTGCATACAAGCACTCTACCCGGATGGAACTGGCTGATCGGATTTTGGATGATTTAATTCCGGCTGCACGCAAGTATGGTCAGGACTTGGGGCAAAAAGCAGCTAATATTTTAGAAGCGTGGGATCGGCAAGCTAATGCAGATAGTCGCGGGGCTGTACTATTTGCCTTTTGGATACAACAGCTAGACTGGGATAAAACATTTAGTAAACCCTGGAGTGAAAATTCTCCACGCACCACACCCGATGGTTTAGCTAATCCAGAAAGTGCAGTTGCAACTCTGCAAGCAGTCGCAGCAGAGGTAGAAAAGACTTATGGGGCAATTGATGTACCGTGGGGTCAGGTTTTTCGGGTACGGTTGGGTGATGTGGATTTGCCTGCCAATGGTGGGGATGGTAGCCTGGGAATTTTTCGAGTACTAAGTTCTGCTCCCGGCACAAAGGGTCAGTTCCAAGCCGTTGCAGGTGATTCCTATGTGGCTGCAATTGAATTTTCCAACCCTGTACGAGCAATGGCACTCACCAGCTACGGTAACGCAACTCAACCTGGATCACCTCACATTAGCGACCAGTTACAGATGTTAGCTAACAAAAAACTGCGGACTGTGTGGCGCGATCGCTCAGATATTCTTGCTCATTTAGAAGAACGTAAAATATTCTGAGCTTCTAGCGCTTGCTTGCGATCGCTCAAAAACTTCTAAGTTTCTGGAGATGTTTGGGGCGGGCTACGCCTACGCCCCAGAAATCGCATGACGGTAGTTTCATATCAAGTTCGGGTAATTACTTGTAATAAAATCTATCAATGTAGGTTGGGTTGTAGCTTGCTTCCCCGTAGGGGTACGGTAGTGAAACCCAACATGAACCAAGGATCAAGCGTTGGGTTTCGTTCCTCAACCCAACCTACAGATGTTATAAGTGTTTAACCGAACTTGATATCAGAAGACAAGCGATCGCAGTTTGCAGCCAATAATTAATTAGTGAACCAGAACCCAAGATGGAGAACAACACCATGACGTGGTGGATATATGCATTACTTTCGGCTGGCTTTGCAGCATTGACAACGATCTTTGCCAAAATTGGGGTAGAAAATGTCAACTCTAATTTAGCAACAGCAATCCGAACTGTTGTCATCTTAGTAATTGCTTGGGGAATTGTATTTTTTCAAGGAAATGCAGTCAATATCTTAACTATTCCCCAAAGAACGATGATTTTCTTATTATTATCTGGAGTATCTACAGGGTTATCATGGATTTTTTATTTCCAAGCTTTACAAGCAGGAAAAGCTTCTCTTGTCGCACCCATTGATAAATCAAGCTTGGTATTAGTTTTATTGTTTTCGGTTATTTTTCTAGGAGAACCCTTAAACTGGAAAATTATCTTAGGAAGCAGTTTAGTAACTATAGGTACTTTGGTTTTAATCCTTTAAACTTTTAAATAAGAGTTTAAATTGTAACATGGCTTAATTTGAGCGTTGAAAAGGCTGTATTTAATAAGCCTGATAGCAAACACATTAGAGAACGCATGTGCCACAAGTCCTTACCAGGCCAAACAGTTGCATGTTGACCGAAGGGGCTAGAAGCAAGCAGTTCTTTCATTTCTGCTTCAAATACTTCGTTGCTGTTGTGAACCAAGACATGCACAGGTTCAGCACCCATTTCCAGCATAAAGCCAACTACGCTGTATACTAAATCTGGTTCGCCGTAGATAGCGAAGCGCTTGCCGTGAATCCATGAGTGAGAGTCAGTCATGGCATCAACTGCACGACCGCGTTCGATTTCCAATTCTTCAGGAATGGGGATACCACTCAATTCGCTGAGTTTCATCAAGAACTCATCAGTACCCTTAATGCCCCAAGGACGGGAAACTGAGGTTGGTTGCTTCCATTCTTTTTCGATGTACTCGCGGGTTTTAGGTGTAGAGTGTGCTTGCAGTGCGATCGTAGCTTTCGCATTGATTGAATCTGCTGCATCTTCTAGCTTTGTTCCACCTGGGTACATATCGAATTCACCTGTGTTGGGTGAATCCAAGTAGTCGCTGTTGTCGGCTAGAATTGTGTAGTCAAAGCCGAACAAAGAAGCAATCCGCTTGATTTCGCGGTTGTTACCTACGTAGGTGTCAAAACCTGGGATGAAGTTGATTTTACCATTGCTGGTTTCTTTCTTATGACCTGCGGTCAAGTTAGAAAGAATTCCCTTCATCATGTTGTCGTAACCAGTGATGTGGGAACCGACAAAGCTAGGGGTGTGAGCGTAGGGTACTGGGAAATCTTGAGGAACTGAACCAGCTTGCTTAGAGTTGTTGATGAAGGCTTGTAAGTCATCACCAATTACTTCTGCCATACAGGTGGTGCAGACAGCGATCATCTTGGGCTTGTACAGTTGGTAAGAGTTCGCCAAGCCGTCGATCATGTTTTGCAGACCACCAAATACGGCTGCATCTTCAGTCATTGAAGAAGATACACCAGAGAATGGCTCTTTGTAGTGACGGGTTAAGTGGGTGCGGAAATAAGCAACGCAACCTTGAGAACCTTGAACGAAAGGTAGAGTACCTTCAAAACCAACAGCAGCAAAGATTGCTCCTAATGGTTGACAACCTTTAGCAGGGTTAACGGTTAAAGCTTCACGAGCGAAGTTCTTTTCCCGATAATCCCAACCCTTTGTCCACTCTGCAACCCGTTGTACTTCTTCGGGTTCGTGACCGTTTTCAAACTGCTTTTTGTTTTCAAATAGCTGTTGGTACTCAGGCTGGTGGAATAACTCAACGTGGTCTTGAATTTTTTCTGGATTCTGAGGCATTTCTGGATCTCCAAGCTTACTGAATTCTTTTACTGATTGAGGAGGGAGAGACGCAATTAATTCGGTACAGACGCGATGAATCGCGTCTCTACAAGGGAGGTAGGAATATGATTCAAAATTCAAAATGCAAAAATCAAAAGAAATTTTTAATTTTTCAGTTTTGAACTTTGGATTCCCAACTCCCCCCTGGGGTTTTAGCCCCAGGTTATCCTTACTTATCGCTCTCTCCCATTTCTCTAGACGGCAGCCTTAGCCTTAGCTTCAGCCTTCTTAGCCTGAGCTTTTTCATTCCAAGGAGCGCCAATTAATGACCAGGTTGGGCTGTTGAGTGCCAAGTCCATGTCACGTGCGAAGATGGCGAAGCCGTCATAACCGTGATAAGGGCCGGAGTAATCCTTTTTGTGGTTTAATTCTTTTCACTAGCCTAATGTTTACAGCAAGCAATGTCTCTGCTAAACATTGTTTTCTGAGAACACATTTATTTTTAGCCTAAATATAGGCTAAAAACACAGCGATGCATAATCAGGTTCAGGACTCACGCATCATCTAAATGTTGTCCTGAGCCAAGGCGATTAAAAAATCGCCCATTTTTTTGCTCATCTCTGCAAGCACAGCAGCAAAAAGAACACATGAGAACGAAAGTACTACTAGAATTAGAGAAAGTTAATCTGCGTTTGAAGTCTGCAAAGGCAAAGGTGACAATTAGAGAATCGAATGGAAGTCTGCAATTACGGGCGACCTTACCAATTAAACCGGGAGACAAAGACAGCAACGGAACTGGGAGAAAGCAATACAATCTCAGTTTGAATATTCCCGCTAACTTGGATGGACTCAAGACGGCTGAGGAAGAAGCCTATGAATTAGGTAAGTTAATCGCTCGTAAAACGTTTGAATGGAATGATAAATATTTAGGAAATGAGGCAATTAGAAAAGATTTTCAACCTATAGGAGAATTACTTGCAAAATTTGAAGAAGAGTATTTTAAAACTCACAAACGCACAACGAAAAGCGAACATACTTTTTTTTATTACTTTTCCCGTACCAAGAGATTTACCAATCCTCAAGATTTGGCAACTGCTGAAAATCTGATAAATTCAATTGAACAAATCGATAAAGAATGGGCTAAGTATAATGCAGCTAGAGCGATCGCAGCATTTTGTGTGACATTCAATATCGAAATTGATTTATCGAAATATTCCAAAATGCCGGAGAATAATTCCCGAAATATACCGACCGATGCAGAAATATCTGAGGGAATTATCAAGTTTGAAGATTACCAACATAATAGGGGTAATCAAGTTAATCAAAATGTTCAAGATAGTTGGCAACTTTGGCGCTGGACGTATGGAATGTTAGCAGTTTTTGGCTTACGTCCACGGGAACTTTTTATTAATCCCGATATTGATTGGTGGTTGAGTCAAGAAAATCTAGATTTGACATGGAAAGTTCATAAAGATTCTAAAACTGGTGAAAGACAAGCATTACCATTACATCGGCAATGGATTGAGGATTTTGATTTGAGAAATCCTAAATATGTAGAGATGTTGGGGAGTGCGATCGCTAAAAAAGATAACACTAATCATGCTGAGATAACGGCGTTAACACAGCGAGTTAGTTGGTGGTTCCGCAAGATAGGATTAGATTTTAAACCTTATGATTTACGTCACGCTTGGGCAATTCGGGCACATATTCTGGGGATACCAATTAAAGCGGCGGCAGATAATTTGGGGCATAGTGTGCAAGTTCATACCCAAACTTATCAGCGTTGGTTTTCGCTAGATATGCGGAAGTTGGCGATTAATCAGGCTTTGAGTAAGAGAAATGAAGTTGAGTTGATTAGAGAGGAGAATGCTAAGTTGAGGATGGAGAATGACAAATTGAGATTGGAGGTTGAAAAGTTAAGGATGGAAATGGTTTATAAACAAAGTTAAACTTGCCCAAATACTGATAATATAATAAGCTAGGAGGTCAGTTATGGAAAGCATTAAGATTAGAACATATATTGGTGATGATGGAATTCTGCAAATCCAGCTTCCACCGGAAATTACCAACCAAGAATTAGATGTAGTAATTGTCTTTCAACCTGTTATACCAAAATCTTCACAGTCTCCAACCAAAACGCCGGAAGAACTAGGATATTCTCGTAAATTTGTTGAAGAAGTAATAGGTAGTTGGGAAGGCGATTCGCTTGAACGTCCAGAACAGCTTCCCTTTGAGGAACGGGAGGAGATTCAATGGCCTACCTCCTAGATACAAATGCGTGTATCCAAATTCTGAATTCACCAAATTCACCTGTTACCCAAAAAACTCTATTAATTCCTTCTAGGGAAATTTACATTTGTACAGTTGTTTATAGCGAACTGTATTATGGAGCTTACAAAAGCGCAAACGTTAATAGAAACCTTACTCATCTAGAAAATTTATTTGCTGAGTTTGCTGATTTACCCCTGGATCGTCAAGCTGCAAAAATAGCTGGAAATATTCGCGCTCGTCTTAATGCCTTGGGAACTCCAATTGGAGCAAATGATTTATTAATTGCTGCGATTGCCTTAGCAAATGGCCTCACTCTTGTCACCCACAACACCCGCGAATTCAGCCGTATTGATGGCTTGAAGTACGAAGATTGGGAATAGCTGCGTATGAAAGAATCCATAGATTACTTGAGCTTAATTGTCCAAATAGCTATCTAGTTCGTTTGTGGAGTAAAGGTTCTTCCCCTTCTGAAGAGGATAAAAAATGTTGGTACAACAAAGAAGGTTCATGTCCAGGGCATTTAGTATGGGAGTGCTGCAATACTGATCTTGTCAGTGAGGAAGAGATGGAGACTCATCATTTTGATACTGGCTTGCAAAGATTAGTTGCTAAATACATCGGAACAATCAAGAAGGCTTATTTGTCTGCTGGTAGTGTAAGTCCTGAAATCAAAAGTTTACTTTGAGGTGATCAGTAAGTGCGATCGCATCCCTAATATAAGGTGCGTTGTTGCAAACCGCAATGCAGCATCAACTCAAATTTACAAAGCTGATACCGCAGCTTGATAAAATTTGTGGAAAGATAGAAATGTTGATTCATCTCCAGGATGACAATTATGAACGCCGTAGAGCTATTTCCTACCCTGCGAAATTTAACTCGTGCAGACAAACTCAAAGTTATGCAGTTTCTAGTTTCAGAATTATCTAGAGATGAGGAACCATCATTAGAGCAAGGAGCAACTTACCCTATTTCGTCGCCACTTAATTCCCACGCAGCTGCACATCAACTTGCCCAACTGCTAGAGTCGGACGAGTAAATGCACAATGGTTAATCCTCAAAGATTTTCCTTTACAGAGGGATACGATACATTTGGTGTTCCTGATGCGCTGCCAAAGCTACCATTAATATTAACCTATCGTAACTCATCAGTAGACGTTTCAGGCTTGTTAGATACTGGAGCAAGCGTTAGCTTTCTGCCATACAGTATTGGTGTCCAGCGAGGCGCAATTTGGGAAGAACAGACGGTTTCTGTAACATTAGCTGGTAATTTGGCTCCCGTTGAAGCAAGAGGTTTGCTTGTATCTGCTCAGATTGGAGCATTTGAGCCTGTTCGCTTAGTTTTTGCGTGGAGTTTGTCTAATGATGTACCTTTGTTGCTAGGACGTATGAACTTCTTTTTGGAGTTTGATGTGTGTTTCTATCGTTCACAACTGGTATTTGATGTGTGTCCACAGTCGTAATGCGATCGCATCTGTCCTGTAGCATCCATTCATTCACTCAAAAACAACGCCGCGATAAATTTCTGCCATCGGCAAATCAATACAAACTGAATCTAAAGTAATAGATAGCTCTAAACCGCTAAAATCACTGAGCAACCAACCTTTGGCTTGTTTACTATAGCGTTCAACAAAAGGTTCATTCTGCTCGACTAATAAATATTCGCTAAAACTTCCAATTGAGCGATACATCCGAAATTTACTGAGCCGGTCGTAATCTGCGGTGGAAGGAGATAGAACTTCAACAATCAGCACGGGATTTAATACTTCATCTAAACGTTCAGCATTTAGTTGCGGTTCGCCGTCAAAAACCATTACATCTGGATATACTCCGCGTCGATGTTCGGGAATCCACAGCCGTAAATCGCTGTTAATTGGCTCGAATTGAGTATCGCGCATCACAGAAGTAAGATAAGTCAAGATGTTCCGACCGATGCGGCTGTGTTTGAGCATTCCTCCAGGCATGGGTACAATTTCTCCATCTCGATATTCACTGCGTCCTTCGGCTTTTTCTTCGATCGCACGATATTCATCCAAGCTATAGCGGCGCGAGATGGTAGAAATCATAGGTGGTAGGCGATCGCTAATGGTTGGGAATTAATAAATATATTATATGGAGAAAGATATAAAAAGCCTGTTTGTGATGATTACTCACAAACAGGCTTGACTTTGTTTTAGCCTTCTAATTAAGCCTGTTCCCAAAGCTGACGTACATAGTCAGGTAGCCAGCTAGCAATTTCCTGAATCCGCTCTTCGGAAAGCTCGTCTTTTGTGGCAGAAAACACTGCTTTAACCGCTTGCTCTCGTTCGACCGATCGCGGCATTCCACTTTCATTAGCTACTCGGAACAGGAAGCGATCGGAATCGATATTAAAGATACCTGGGCCTTTCCAGGGTGGACGAACCCGGCTCAAAAATCCCACAATTGGATTAGTATCTTTCCACAAATCAGACACTTCAAACTGGAGCGCTTTCTCATCTGTAGGCACTGCCTCTGTATGCAATTCTGCCTCGACGCGATCGCTAGCTTCTGTTGTCATTAAGTCGCGCATGACGCGAAACACAACTTCGGTAAAGTCTCTGGCATCATAGGGATCTGCAAATCCGGCTTTAACCTGAACTTTTTCCAGGAACGAGCGATGTTCATCAGCGATCGCAGTTCGAGTATCTTCAATCTCCGTTGGGTCAACTTCTGGAATATTTGTTCTAAAACTTTGATCGGGCATTGTTTTTTCTTGTGGTTATTATTTTTGAGTTTTTCTGCTTACTGTATGTAAGGTCGCACAAACTAAAAACCCTTAGTATCATCCAGAAGTTTGAGATAGCATCTATTCAAAAGTTAGAAATTCATCTGCTCTGTTCACAGCAGAAAGGTCATGGTTGAGAGTAAGTGATTTACCCTGATTAAGCAGAGCAATACTTCTGGCATTTTTGCCCGTCTGTGTCGAAAAACAGTCACAATATACAAGTTGGTATAAAATCGGCCCAAACAAAGATGCTAGAAACAACAAACATCGAAATTAACAGTAGCTATGTCAAAGTACCTAACAATGACTTAGAAATCGATGCTTACTTAGCTCAACCATCCCAAAAGGGAAGCTTTGGCGCGGTTATAGTTTTTCCAGAAATTTTTGGAATCAATAGTAATATTCGAGATATTACGGAACTAATCGCCAAACAAGGATATGTAGCAATAGCTCCGGCGATGTATCAACGTGTTGCTCCCGGTTTTTCGGCTGATTTTAGCGCTGAAGATGCTGGCTATAGTCCAGAAGCATATCAGCTTGGCTTGGAATATTATCAACAAGTTAAGTATCACGAGATATTAAGCGATATTCAAGCTGCGATCGCATACCTCAAAACTTTACCCAATGTCAAAGATGATGCGATCGGTGTCATTGGTTTCTGTTTTGGTGGTCATGTTGCTTACATAGCTGCAAGTTTACCTGATATCAAAGCAACAGCTTCGTTTTACGGTGCTGGGATTACCACTTCTAGTTATGGTGAAGACACTCCAACCATTAATCGCACCTCGGAAATTCAAGGTACTATCTATGCATTTTTTGGTACAAGAGATTCGTTAATTTCCCAGGAGGAAAACGAACAAATTGAGGCAGAATTAAAGAAATATCAAATCAATTATCGTGTATTTCGATACGACGCCGGACACGGATTCTTCGCCGGATTCTTCAAAGACCAATACCCATTTATAACCAAGAATCCAAGTTACAATCCCGATGCTGCTCCTGATGCTTGGAAATATGTCGTAGAACTATTTCAAAATCATTTATAAAGCTAGATGAATTAGACAGTGGTGTGTTGTCTCCAAATGCAACGCACCACAATTTCAAACATGCAATCGCTCAAAAGCTAAACCAATACAAGTCAGAGATCGAGACTGTCTGTACGTTCCAGAAAGCGCAATTGCTGGTAAGAGTTGGCAAGAGATATCTAAATTCAAAGAGGAATTAAAAGACCAAACTGGGAAGAAGTGTGTTTTTTTACTGGTGGCTAGGAAGTCTAACAAACAATTCTTCTACGGTATCGCACTCATTGGACAAGAGTGCGATCCTAATTGCCTTTAACCTTTTGAGTTTTTCAGCAGGAATTGACAACCACATAAAAACGGGTTTGGATTGTCTATGCGATCGTCCGCAAGCACTTCAATGGGAAGCTTACTATTGTAAATCAATTCGTCATAATCCATCAATGCATCCCACTTGATCTTGCCAGTGGGGAAGCCTAGCTGTGAAGTCGCATCGGCTATTAACTCTTGCCATTTCTGAATCTCTGGATCTTGCGATTTGGAATAATCGAGAATGGCAATAAATGCACCAGGCTTGGTAACTCGCAGGATCTCTGCAAGAGCGCGGACTGGATCGTTAACAACACAGAGCGTATATCCCGACGCTGCTGCATCAAAGCTATTATCAGGAAAATCAAGATTGCAGAGATCCGATACTTTGAAAGTGATGTCTGCGGATACGCGTTTTTTACGTGCTTCATCCATCATCTTTTCAGAAAGATCAACACCGACGACACGCACACCTTCAGGATAGGCTGGAAGATTAAGACCTGTTCCTACGGCAGCATCTAGTATGGTTTGTCCTGGCTGAAGTTGCAAAGAAGCAATTAGGGGTTCGCGCTCAATGTGCCAGTAACGCTTCATAATGGCGTCATAATCTACTGCGCCCTGATCGTAGGTTTCAATCACCTGATTTATCTGCATAGACTCCTTAACAAATAGAACTACTAGTTTTAACTATCTGTTCAACTGTATAATATGTTGATGTCCAAGCCTCGTGTATTTTACTACTACCTAGATAATTTGACAATTCCAAACCAGTATCAAGTTAAACCACTCCATCAATCTTTAGCCGGAGAGGAATCTGAATGATAAACTCGGTTCCTTTTCCATAAGTTGAGAAGCACTCTAGTTTACCGCCATGTTTTTCTGTGACTATTTGGTAACTAATAGACATACCCATTCCGGTGCCTTTGCCAATGGGTTTTGTAGTGAAAAAGGGATCGAATATTCGTTGCTGAAATTCCTTAGAAATACCGACTCCGTTATCAGCGATCGCCACTTCTAACAATGTTGAATTAACTACAGATGTGCGAATCTTAATTTGATTGGGATTGTCTTCGATTTCTTGATAAGTCAGCTTGGAATTATTTTCTTCTAACGCATCAATGGCATTCACTAAAATATTCATAAATACCTGGTTGAGTTGTCCAGCATAGCATTCTACTAAAGGTACAGTGCCGTAATCTTTGATCACCGCAATTTCAGGTTGTTCTGCTTTTGCTTTGAGGCGGTGCTGTAAAATCATTAAAGTACTATCGATACCTTCATGAATATCGACGCTTTTAAAATCTGCTTCATCGATGCGGGAGAAGTTCCGCAACGATAGTACAATTTGGCGAATGCGCTCAGTCCCCACTTTCATTGAAGACAACAATTTTGGCAAGTCTTCCTGCAAAAATTCCAGATCGATGTCTTCGGCAGTGGTTTGAATTTCAGCAGCAGGGTTGGGATTATACTGCTGATACAACTGCACAAGTGCTAACAAATCCTGAGTACATTCCTCAACATGGTCAAGATTGCCATGAATAAAATTGACTGGATTATTAATTTCGTGTGCGACTCCAGCAACTAATTGTCCCAAACTAGACATTTTTTCACTTTGAATAACTTGAAATTGAGTGCGCTGCAATTCTCCTAATGCATTTTTGAGTTCAGTAGTCCGTTCTTCTACCCGGTCTTCTAGTTCTTCTTTGCTTTTCTCTAAAGCAGTAAACGATTCGTACACTTGCCCTGCCATCTGGTTAAAAGAGTTGGATAGGGTATTAAGTTCTTGAATGCCGCTAGTTTCTACTGTCTGATCTAAATTGCCAGATGCCATTGCCTGGCTTGCCCGATTTAAGCGCAGAATCGGGCGTACAATCCAATGAGAGGTAAACACGCCCATCACCGAGGCAACGACTAATGCGCCAAAACAAAGCGCGATCGTGATGCGCGTGTTGGCATTAATTTGCGCCATGAATGCGTTTTCTGGCACACTCACAACCATTAGCCAATTCAAACCATATTTATCACGCCAAGGTACAACATCGACAAAATGCCGTTTTCCTTGTAAATCTAACTGAAAATCTGTGTCTTGGGTAATAGACTCAAACCCTTTAAAACTTTGGAGGTGTCTAGCAACGTTCTGGATTATTGGGTCAGAACTGTTGATCGCCCGCAATCGTCGGATTTCTTGATTGACGACGACAAAAGGCTTCTCTTTACCAGAACTGGCGATTAATGTGCCATCTCGCTCCAAAAGGAACACCCGCCCAGATTTGCTAATATCCAAACTGCGTAAAAAATCGCTGAGTTTTAACAAATGGATATCGGAGCCAATCATTCCCAGTAAGCGATTTTGCGAATCATAGATGGGACGACTGGCAGAAGCAGCAATGTAAGGGCCAGTGGGATAATTTCCAGTTACAATCTTTGCCCAAATAGGTTTACCAGCAGCGATGGGTTGGGTATACCAAGATTCACTAAAATTGTTCCAATCCCACCGAGCATTGACTTGAGTTCGATTACCCTGATTATCTGTGGCATAAGTGGAAGTGTTATTTGGAAGCTTGGCAGTCCAATCATCAATAGTAATCGTTTTGCCATCATAACGAGCGGCTCCCAGCCCCTCACCTGTCGTTAGTCCGATCCCAATATAAGTTAGATCATAAGCCTGCATCTGATCCCAGAAATACTTGCCAACAGTTTTGCGATCGCGCACATTTAATATCCCTCTGCGGATGGTATCTGCGTTGATCTGATTAAGGGTTTGTGGAATGGAAAGATAAGACTTCAGATGTTCATCCACCACGTCACTGGTGCGATCTATTAACTGTCCTGCCAGGTCGTTAACTGCCCTTTGTCCATTTTTAAAAGACAAATAACCCACTAAACTGACCGCTCCAAAAATTTGAATAACAAAGGGAATAACAAGAACAATCTGTAATGGGAACGCCTTACCTTTGCCGAGAGAGTGAGTCTTCATTGCTGTAAGCTGGAACTTTATGCTGATTTGATTTACTTCTATAGTTCCCAAGATGCTCACGCACTTACCTTTGTCTAAATTTTTTTAGGACTTAAGCAAACAATAGCCGAAACCCTGATTTAACGGTAGGGGCAATTCATGAATTGCCCCTACAGCGTATAGTTTTGCGTAAGTCCTATTTTTGTTAAGTCAAAGGTACGATAAGGTGTCTTGTCGCAAAGCGCAACACATCATCATAAGTAGGTAAACATATCGTCAGACTGTAAACTCTGTAACCCATAGCGTACACCCGATCTAAGCCCAGCGATAGCCGTTTCTACGTCTAAAGATACAAGTTTATCTAATTTTGAGAGATTGGTCAGAGATTAATGAGATATTAAGTTGAAAAACTAATTCAGATAGAAACTTATGGCAACCGAGCAAGAGCTTCAATCTCTTTTTAATACCTTAGATAGCGATCAAGACGGCAAAGTATCCATTAATGATCTTTTTTTAAGTCCTGGCTTAAGTGCAATCATTTCATCAGAAACAAATACCACTAGTCCCCAGGAATTGCTAGTAAATTATGATTCAGACGAAGACGGCAGTATTACCTTTGAAGAGTTAAAGGAAGCAGTTCAGAAAGCAAATAATTTAAACTAGCAACCCAATACCCAAAAATCCCTCTCTAGCCCACGCTTTGAGGGATTTGCAAAGTGACGATATTAAGCAATACGCTTGGGTTAGTGTCAAAAACCTTAAGTTGTGTAGGTTCGGTTGAGGAACAAAACCCAATATTTACAGGGCTTTGTTGAGTTGCGCTTTGCTTCATCCAACCTACAATTTTTCTTAACTGAACTATATTGCAATATTAAGTAGTTTTACTACGAAAATGCGGCTCACAAAGTACTGACTTATACCTGTTAAGATAAGCAAAGTTCTCCGAGCAGAATCTCTCAGGCATTGCTACCAGAAGTTTGAGCAGAGCGGCTTCAAATGCTTGACTCCAGCCTAAATCGGCTAGCAAGTATTGTACTCAACTAAGAAGTTTTGTGAGAATGAAAAATCTCTCTACTGCCATTGCGTTCGCTTCGCTCCGCTTGCAATGACTACACAAATTTTGCATGAATTTTTACTCCCTAAAAAGGCACTGAGTCTACACTCTAGGCTCAATCTGGCATTCCCAGTCGGTGACTGGGAACGAGGTAAATATATTAAAAGATATTTGTAAAGTCTAATTTATGATTCGGAGAAAGAATTTTTTGGGATTCACCGGATTCTATTAATTTTTTCAGAATAATGGCTCATCTACATCATTTTTTGTCTTTGCTGAACTGGATTGAGCTATAAAGGAAATTTTTATGAAAACACAATTTTTTCGTGGGATTAATTATACTGAACAATTGATTTCAGATAATAATCAAAAAGTTTTAGGTACTGCCAATCCAGACTGGTTAATCGTAGAAGGCAACAACAATGTTGTGAAGACGGGAAATGGCAACGATGTTGTCTTACTAGGTAGAAAGCTAGACTTAATTTTTAATTTTGATACTAGCATTTTTAGTGGTCAGGTTTTGCAAACTAGTCCACTGCCTTGTAATTCTAATAGGCTTGATGCGATTGTTCGCACTGGAGCAGGAGATGATTATGTCAGTTTAGGATCAGGCAATTACACAATTTATTTGGGCAGTGGAAACAACTTTTTGGACGATTACGGTGGAAATTATCGATTCGATACTGAAGGTAATATTATTGGCTTAGATGCGATTTCTACCTTGGTTGCTTCAGCAGGATCGGGCGATGATATTTTCTATTTAAGTGGATTTGCCAACCGAACTATTAATGCAGGAAAAGGTAATAACTTAATTTTGCTGGGAAGTGGAGATGCCAACATCAAGACAAGCTCAGGAAATGATGTTATTAGCAGTGAACTTTCAATATTGACTTATATTTTTGATACAAACTTGCCATCCTATAACCAGACTATAAATGCTGGAAACGGTGATAATCAGATTGCTGTTGTTCCCTATGGCGAAACCACAATTAGAACCGGCAGTGGCGATGATTTTATTCTTGCTGCTGGAGTTCCTAACTCAAGTTCCGCAACAATTTTTGCAGGTAATGGCAACAATACAATTGTTACAAACGATACTAACAGCATTATTAGGTCTGGCTCAGGTGATGACTTAATTTTTGCTGGTTCAGGTAATGACACTATCTATGGCGGAAATGGGAATGATGTAATCAATCTGCGAGGAGAAACAGTTTGTCTTCCGAATCCTTTAAGTACAGATACAAACTTGTTTGGCTCATCTCTTGAAGTAACAGGCGGGGGGAATGATACAGTCTACTTGGATCAAGGGAAAGATACAGATACAATAATTTTGGGAAGCAGTGGCTTTGCTGCTATTTATGGCTTTGGTTGCAACGATCGCTTAAATGTCAGTGGGTTAAATGCTAGCTTCAGCCAGGTAGGGAATGATACGCTAATTTGCTCATCTGGTGGTTCCTTGGGGATTCTCAAAGGATATACAGGTTCAGTAAATTTGGTGTAGAAATTGGAGTCAGCGCGATCGCATGGCTACATAAAATTTGTCAAAATCTGAAACCTAAATCCCCCCTAACCCTTTAAAAATAAGGGATTGGGGGATTTTTTTTGCCCGTGAGTCTTCTGTAATGCATCAATTCATGCGATCGCGTTTGTTTTTAGGATACATGATTGACGTAGTGCGTTGTAATTTATACTATTAACAAAGTATGCGTCGCCCTCTTTCGCAGAGAAAGCAGCAACACTATGGCAAAGCGTAATCAAAGCGCTTGTACTAAAACTTAACTCTTGCTGGTACTAGCATTGTCTATCCATTATCTAATAACTGGTGTAGATTTCTCTAATTAACAAATAGATATTAGCAATAGCATAAGCACAGCCCATAGTAGACATCAATAAACTTGTTTTTTTAATAGTTTCATGAGTTAAATGTTTAAATTTGGAGTAAATTATGCAGCAATTTAAAGTCATATCAGATACTTTGAATATACGTTCAGCACCTATTGTTGACGATACCAATCGAATAGCATCTCTTCCAAAAGCACATATCGTATCTAAAATTGAAAATTCAAATGATGAAAAGTGGTGGAAAGTCGCAACTATTCTTGAAGGAAAAACTGTAGAAGGTTTTGTATCTAATAAATTTCTTAGTCCAGTTACAATCTTTTCGAGTAAAACTCTGATTGAAATTGGTGGGATTCCCATTCACCAAGGACATGGAGAATCTGCATTCTTTTATGAAGCAGGTATGAGCATTAATGCAGATGGTGCGCCTAATGCTTATCACCCAGCAGATACAGGGATTGATTTTTTGGCAAATGCTGGCCAACCAGGTAATTGGTGGGCACTAGCTGTAGATAAAAATGGTAATCCCTTTATTCAGAGCAGTACCGATCCATATCCCGGATATCATATTTCTACAACTGCATTATTTGACTCTGGATTTGTCAACCAAGATCCACGCCGATATGTTGATTCAACAAAGATTCCCTATATCGTTCTTCCAGGAAATGGTGATTTTAGAAAGGTTACAGGCGTTAAACTAGGAGATTTTGCAGTCGCTTACAACACTAATAACGAAAAACTCGCTTTTGCAATCTATGCTGATGTTGGGCCTAAAAATCAGATAGGAGAGGGTTCAATAGCTCTATCTCAAGCTCTGGGAAACGATCCATTGGTGCGCTCAAGAGTTAGGCGAGGAATTCCCAAAGATATCGTTTATGTTGTTTTCCCCGGTTCCGGGAATGGACGGCCAAGAAAAAGTGCAGAGATAGAAGCTGAAACTAAACGACTCTTTGAAATATGGGGTGGGATAGAACGCATAAAGTCTATATAAAACTGTACCTGATGCTTTACTCAAAATTTGCTTGCAGTAGAGATGTAGCAGCGCTACATCTCTACATTCTTTTTCGGAGAACTGCAATTATTTGGGCTTGAAAAAATTGTGAGAAATAGCGCACATCCTAACTTGTTGCTGCCATTTTCTTTCCATTCTTGCTCTCCACACCAGCAATGAATGACGGTTGCTCATCACTGAGAGTTTGGGACTCGCCTCGCAGCCCCTTACGACGCTGATTCTTAGGAACTCCTCCCGCCATACCGTACTCTACACTGCTTTTGCCATATCGAGTTCCAACTGCCATAAGCATGTGCTCTGTCATATCTCCCAACTCATCTTCTGTTTCCAGCATTTCACGATACAATCTATCTAAGCTGGAAAGGGCACTGTTATATGTATTTTCTTTAGTTCGCATCGTTTCGATTAGGGTTGAGAAGGCAGGTAAGGTGAGTCCATTACCTAAATCTAAACTCGGATCAATTGAGTTTATGCCAGCCGCACGACGCACTGCTTTTTCTAACACTACAGAGCTTCTTTTTCTCCGAGCCATGATCTACACCTTGTAATATAGTACGGTTGATTTTCTTTACCTTAAAAAATTCCCGTATAGATCAGCCTGAGAAAATTCCAGCAAATCTGCAATGGTTTTTGCTACACAGGGATAATTACAGCAGATTGCGCGAACTACTTAAATGAGAAAGCAAATTGGGGTTTGAGAAAGTAAAAGCTCATTTTACTTGCGGAAAACACCAAAATGAGAAAGCAAACTGGAGTTTGAGAAAGTAAAAGCTCATTTTACTTGCGGAAAACACCGAAATGAGAAAGCAAACTGGGGTTTGAGAAAGTAAAAGCTTATTTTGCTTGCGGAAAACACCAAAATGAGAAAGCAAACTGGGGTTTGAGAAAGTAAAAGCTCATTTTGCTAACTAAATTCGACTTTAGAGACTATTTATAAAGTAAATCTTAAATAGGGTGTGTTACGGCTTTACCCTAACTCACCGTATTATGTTGCGGTGCATTAGGCGCTTAAATTATCCTTTTTGTAACCAAAAAATATCGAAATATGCTACAGAAATTTTATTTTTACTTTATAAATAACCTCTTATCCATATTTCTACACTGTAATACCATTTCAATTTAATGATGATACAAATATGCTGGTAAGGGCATGGAAATGCCCATTGGTTTCAACTTAACGTGAAACCCTTGTCAAGACGTGATATTGAGTTCACTCACTGACCATCACTCAACGCGTTACCCCACCCTAACCCTCCCCTTGTAAAGGGGAGGGAACTGGATTTCTTTTTCCCCCCTTTCCAAGGGGGGATTAAGGGGGGTAAAATGCCTGTGGAATAAGCTTTTAAGCTTAAGTTGACACCAGTGGGCAATGCCATGCCCAGAAATTTTACTTGCGAGTTAAGTTAAGCAGTTCTTTAGGAGAAGCAAGTAAATCAATAGCCACGAAGTAAATTTGACCTTGAGGATCGAGTAAAAATCGCCAAGCAATGTTCATCCCAACATTACCTCCAAACCAAGGAGTTTCGACCGTACCAGTAATTTTATGCTGTGTATAACCATCTTCTATGGTTTCCGAAACGCCTTTGGTTGGCTTCATCACTAACCCTTGTCCCTCATCTCGTAGATAGGAAGTGATAGCTTCTCGACCAACAATTGGTTTTTGGAAGGGCGGTTGCAGCGCACCGTTGTTAGCAAATAAAGCAACAGCAGCTTCAAAGTTATCTGCATTCATGGCTTCAATGTATTTCAGCACTGTTGCATCTGTAACTCCCTCAATAGTAAATTGGGGACTTACAGATGCACGTGGGAAATTAAAGTTTATTTGTGCTTGTTTTTTATCAGCCAGAGAGGGATCGAACCCCATATTTACTACAGTATTGCGTAGTACAGTAATTTGCTGACTCTGATCAATTTTTTGAACAGCTTCTAGCACTGCTTTAACTTGAGTTGACATTTGATAACCAACTGGCATTGGAGCGACAATACCCTCTTTCATCCACTCTCCTAACTGCCACCAAAATCCCAATTTAGCGTTGACACCAAAGTATGCATAAGAACGGCTGATAGGAGTATCAGCATTACTCGCTAAATCTCTCATTAACTGAGTTTGTTCTTCATGAGACATCTGCTTGATTTCGTTAAATATACCTTCCATTAATTGGAGATTAGCTTTTCCGGGAGCAGCTGGGGTAATAGTACGCCCTAGTTCAGCGTAGGCATACCAGAGAAATGCTAATTGATCATCAATGTTGAGTTCAGCAAACATTGCTGTAGTGGCTGGAACAGCATCTGCCACTTGAGTGTTAGAGAAAATATTGCGTGCGGATTCGATAGTATAACTCATGCTTATTACCTTAAAGATTTACCTAATCAGTAGTTGCTTTCGGCTACATTTTGCAGCTTAAGGGATAAATCTAGGGCATTCTTACTAGATGACACAATTATCCCTAGATATTCAAATCCGAATTATTATCATTCACTACTCTGGAATCATAGCGAGTAAACGTTAACAAAACACTAAGGTTTATAAGATTTATCTGATGAATATCATTGAATGAAATGTATGTCTACTATTTGTTTTTCAATTCATAGTCTAATAAAAGTAATTTTTTGAAAAAGATATCCTTCTAAAGGAATATGTTTATCTATATAGCATCTATCTATGTAGATAGATTCATCTAAATTTTTAAATTTTGTGGCAATAAAAATAGAATTTGGTAATTGCTTAAATTAGTTTTTTAAATACTCTATAGCGGTTCCCATTCAGATGCGGTACAACGTTATATCGTTTGGTGTAGTGATTCTCTACGGGTGTACCTCACATAAACGAGAACTGCTATATGTGTTGCAGCAGATTTATCTCTAGCCATAGGTTGGGCTAAATAAACTAAAACCCTTCTAATGCAAGCTCTCGGTTCGTTTATTGGTAAAACGCAACTTACAAATTTTTTGCGATCGCTCCTTAGTTAAGGGATGGCTTTACCTCAATCCATGAAGCTAATTATTTGGAGATTATCTGTAGGGTAATACAGCCAGTCAACCTTATCTGGACTGGATTAAATAGCTGATTATACCTAAAATTATTAAATGAGCCGGGTAGAACACATAGAACCATCTAGCTCGTGAACCTTGTTTACCATTGAATTGAAAAACAATGAATCCTGCAAGAATTGCCCAATTTTGAAATATATTAGGTATAAATATAGTTACTAAAATAAAGTGAAAAATGCACCAGTAGAACAACCATATTCTGGGGTTAAGTTTATCTGTTAGGGACATCAAGAAAATTACTCCAATCCCATAAGCTCCATATTCAACGCCCAAGCTCTCGGTAACTGCTGCACTTAATCCAATAATTATTAATTGCTGCCATAATTGCGAATAACGCTTTACTAAACGCAACATCACAAGTCCAAGAACAAGTGTGTAGAGAATATTAAGTGATAATCTCTGAAAAACAACACTATAAATAGGCTGAGATATAATTGCTGTAATTAATAGTCTGCTACCATAGCGATATACATTTTGGGTATGTTTTTCGCCTTTAGCCAGAAGCCATGCAAACAGGGGAAAGCTCAATCGTCCAACAAAGTGCAAAATTCTAAACTCAGGCATTAGCAAATAGCACACATGATCCATAACCATGAATATTGCGGCTAAGATTTTAATGTTGAAAGCTGAAACTTTAATCACAACGCTATAGTTACCTTGGATTGCTTGATATAAAATCCCTAGAATCTTATTTAATATAATAGTTATTCAAAATCCTAGCTATTTGATAACATTAACAAAGAGGTCGATGTCTACGACTACGCCCTCTTCAGCAGATTGGCAAAAACACTATGGCAAAGCGTAAGAAAAGCAATCTCCAGTGGATAAAAGAAACGCTTGAACTAAAACCTGACCATCGCTGGGAATCTCCATCAGGCTACAAAATATTTGTAGGAGATCGAGGCGCTGTTCGCTTCAATGTTCCCCAGGATTGGATTTTGGAGCCGCAAGAAAAATCTTTCAAATTTCTCGATAAAAAACCACCCAACGATGATTGCTGCTTAGAAGTATCTTTTAATCGCCTGCCACCCAATGACTGGAGCCAGTTTCCGCTCAAATCTACTTTGAAGAAAGTTCTGGAAGACGACAGCCGCAACATCATTGCCAAAGGAGAAATTATTACTGTCAAGCGTCAAACCGCCAGAATTGTCTGGACAGAGATGAAGTTCATTGATGTTCAAGAAGAACCACGGGAAGCTTTTTCACGGACTTGCATTGGTTTGGGGTCGAATGTTCAATGCTTAATTACATTCGATTATTGGGCAGATCAAGCAGAACAATTAATACCCGTTTGGGATGAAGCAATACGTAGCCTGACGCTAGGGTTGTACATTCGTGACCCAATGACAGGTTTAGCTTTCCCAGACTGAAGCCCAAAAACCATTGCTCAAACTTCTTTGACAAATATCATGAAAACACTATTTATGTTGTTGCAGACTGAATAGGCAAACCTACCATCATCTAATTTCCAGTATGCTAAATTTGGAGCGGGATAGTAACAAAGTTACAAAGCTATGGTTTAGGTTCCATAAGCCTAACTGGTGCGCCAACTTCTGTTATGAGCGTATACCGCAGAGTGCTTTAAACTATACCATCGTTTGATTAGCTCAGTTGGCAGAGCGATCGACTCATAATCGATGGGTCACAGGTTCGACTCCTGTATCAAACTCCAGGAAGTTAGCTCACTGGTAGAGCAATCGACTCATAATCGATGTGTTGTAGGTTCGATTCCTATACTTTCACCCAACCCTGTCCGGGTCAAAAGACACTAACTACCCTGCCAAAGTAGAGTAGACAATGCCAATAAAGTACGGATCTGAAAAGGTTCGAGACTCTCATTTTCTCAACTCTGCGGTGCAGGTGTTTTGCTATCAGTCATTACTCGTAAGGGTAATGACTGATAGCCACAGTCAAGGAGTAAGCGCAACTGCATTTCTCCCTAACTTGAGTATGTTCCTTCCTTTCCTACATCTAGTTTTCCTCCGGGATTCTAGATTGGCTAATGAACGGCATATTTGAGCGCGGTTATTTTTTTCTAGATTGCCATTGAGTAGTCGGGGAAAAATAATAGCAATCTTAATCCAGCTTTGGAGAAGCTTTTGTCCACACCTGAACTGTAAATACTTGCACTGGCAGAGTTAAAAAATATTTTGTATTATGTACAGCAAAAATATAACCACTACCCCATTAGCGGCTGAAAGTAATCTAGAAAGGTTACGAACTGATAATTTAGCACTTTTGCGATCGCATAATTTAGCTGAATATAATACTGCCGAAGAAATAGCCTTTGCAATGGGAACCAGCCTGGAAAAACTGCGCTTTTTAACAACTAGTACATTCCTAACTAGACATTATCTCCCCTTCAAAATTTCAAAAAAGACAGGTGGAAAAAGAATGATTTCTGCACCAAAGCCCGAACTTAAAGCTGCTCAAAGGTGGATTCTAGAGAATATTTTAGAGAAATTAGAAATTCATAATGCAGCGCACGGCTTTTGTAAAAATCGTTCGATAGTCACCAATGCTAAACCCCATGTTGGTGCAAATGTAATAGTCAATATTGATTTACAGAATTTTTTTCAGTCAATTTCTTACAAACGTGTCAAAGAATTATTTTCTGGGTTTGGTTATTCAGAATCTACGGCGACAATTTTTGGGTTGATTTGTACGACTGCTGAAATAGTAATAAATGGACAAATTAATTATACAGCTTCAGAAAACCGCCATTTACCTCAAGGTTCGCCTGCAAGTCCTGCTATTTCTAATCTAGTTTGCCGTAATCTCGATAGTCGTCTTACTGCGATCACTGAAAATCTTGGGTTTTGCTATACGCGCTACGCTGACGATTTGACATTTTCTGCTTTTGGAGATGCATCTTCCAAAATATCTAATTTGATTAAAAACACTAAATTTATTATTCATAGTGAAAATTTTACCGTTAATGATCATAAAACCAAGATTTCCAGTAAATCAGTGCAGCAAGAAGTAACAGGTGTTGTTGTAAATACGCAATTAAATATATCTAAAAAGACATTAAAAGCCTTTCGCGCAACTCTATATCAAATAGAACAAGAAGGTTTATCAGGAAAAACTTGGGGAAAATCAACTAATTTAATTGCCGCAATTACCGGGTTTGCAAATTATGTAGCAATGATTAACCCGAACAAAGGTGCAGAATTTAAATCAAGTGTGGAACGTATCAAGCAGAAATATGGTGACACTCAAACTGATGAAGTACGTTTTTAAAGCTGCTTATTTTGCGAGGAAAGACTCATTTAGGTGTACCTCAGCCAAAAATAGCCAGTGCGAATGGAATTCACTCTTTTAACTTTTTTCCTGTGCTAGATTTGAACCGGGATAGTAACAAAGTCACAAAGCTGTAGTTTGGGTTCTGTATACCCGACTGGTACGCTAACCTCTGGTAATAGCGTATACCGCTCAATACTTTCAACTATTTCACCATGAAAGTTAGCTCATTTGGTAGAGCGGTCGGTGTATCGCCGATTAGTTGTAGGTTCGATTCCTATACTTTCACCAAAAACCCTCGCCCTGGGTACGGGCACCTTGTTAGGGACAAGGCAGCCTTATGGCTACACAAATGTATTGGGTGTTCAAAAAACCTCAATCAAAAAAACTTCTCGTTTTTTCTTGTTTTTTCTACTCTGTCATGCAGGTATTTATAACAGTAAAAGAGCTAGCGCAACTGTATCTCTCCCTAACTTGAGTATGTTCCTTCCTTTTCCTACATCTGGTTTTCCTTTGGGGATTCTAGATTGGCAAAGCGAACGGCATATTTGAGCGCGGTTCTCTTTTTTTCGATTGCCATTGAGCAATTTGGGAAAAGTAACAGCAATCTTAATCCAGCTTTGGAGAAGCTTTTGCCCGCACCGGAACTGTAAAAACCTGCACTGGCAGAGTAAATAAATATTTTGTAGTATATAGTAGTACAAGCTGCTAAAACTAATTTTTTAGCTTTCGTTTAAAGGGTTGTAAAGCCTAAGAATCTCAAAATGAATTCTGTCTACTCCAGTAGTTAAGCTGTGATACACAGGTGGTATTTGAGTTCAAGCAAGGTTATAAATGTGTTGTTCTAATCTTCTTAGCTAGTTGCGATGGCTACGCCCGCCGCAGGCATCGCCTAGTTTAGTTAAGCTATCACACAAATTATTTATGCAAATCACTATGTGGGAAACGTTTTATATCAAACCTAACGAAATCGGCATCTTATATCACCGCAGTGACTTTAAGAAAATTTTGCAACCCGGTACACATACTTATTTAGGTCGGCATTGGCAAGTAAAAATTCATGACCTCAATCAGCCACTAGCTCAGATTGAGAACCTAGAATTGTTGTTGCGAAATCACGAAGCCGAACTACAAGAACATTTATTGATTATCAGAACCGCATTCAATCAAGTTGCGTTAGTCCGCTACGGTCAAAATTGGGTAAGCGTTGCACCAAATAAATTGATTGCTTTTTGGCGTGGTTTTATTGAAGTAGAATCTCATATATTCAACTTAGAAGAAAGCTTAGAATTGCCTGCTTCCTTTGTACAGCAATTGCGCTCAGTTGCGTTGAATGGAGTGAAGAAGTTCCAAATCTCGGAGTCTGAGATTGGTTTACTATATCTGCAAAACAATTTTGTGCGACCTCTAGAACCAGGAGAGTATGCTTTTTGGTCGGTAGATAGAGATGTTACAGTCCGAATTCTCAGCCGGATTATCCCTAACCCAGACTTTCCCCTGGAAGATGTACTCATTGAAAAACATCCTGACTTTATTGCTGCTTATTGTGAAGCAGTGCAATTACTGGCTTCACAAGTTGCAATTGTGCGCTATCGAGGTAAAGTGATTTCTATTTTGCCACCCACCAGCCGCAAGCTATTTTGGCAAGGTATTGCAGTGGAAATTCTCGACATTAGCGCTGATGCTCAGTTACAGCCTAGCTTAGTGGCTGAGTTAGTTGAAGGTTCCACAGAAGTGAAATTGCTCAGTCGCAACTGTTTGCATATTTGCCAAGTGCCAGCACAACACGTTGGACTAGTATACATTAATCAAGAGTTTCAAGGACTGCGATCGCCAGGAGTACACGCTTGGTGGTTATTTGGCCGCTCTTTTCAAACAGAAGCCATCGACTTGCGACTCCAAAATATGGAAGTATCCGGTCAAGACATCCTCTCTAAAGATAAAGTACCTCTGCGGTTGAACTTGACAGCTGGCTTCCGCATCCAAGACCCATTGAGGGCAAAAAACGGGTTATCAGATATTTCTGGCTTCTTATACAAAGAATTACAGTTTGCTTTGCGTGGTGCAGTCGGCGAACGTAACTTAGATGGCTTATTAGAAGATAAAGGTGCAATTGATAGAAGTATCTCTGAATACATTCGCCAGAAAGCCGCAGACTATGGAATTGAAGTAGATTCTGTAGGTGTCAAAGATATTATTTTACCTGGTGAGATTAAGACTATCTTGAGCAAGGTAGTCGAGGCAGAAAAAGCCGCTCAAGCCAACGTAGTCAGACGTAGAGAAGAAACTGCTGCTACTCGCAGTATGTTAAACACTGCCAAAGTCATGGAGGATAACCCGGTTGCATTACGTTTGAAGGAACTGGAAGTATTAGAGCGGATTGCAGAGAAGATTGATCGAATTCAAGTTAACGGTAGTTTGGATAGTATTTTAACAGACTTGATTCGGATGAATCCGCAATGATTTAGTTATTAAACATTGAGAGTTGGGTTAGATCGCATATCGATGAATTTAATTATGAAAAATGTTTGCGATCGCGCCTAATCGAACTTGTAAAAGTTGCTTGTCTCCGGTTAGGTGAACCCTTCAGTATATATATTTACATAAATCTATAAAAAATTAAATGACATATCTATTATTTTTCGTGTCCATTGGATTAGCCACTGCACTTACTTTGGTGGCTAAACAGCTACAGCAACGCAAAAACGATTATACAGTAGCTCAACAGAGATTAAAGGAAACAGACAAGCGATTACAAGAAGCAGATCGGAAATATGGAGGACTTATATCCAGAGAAGATACTGCTAGGCAACTAGACACGCAAATCACTGTCCTGACAGATCGAATTAAACAACTTGACAAACAGGCAGAGACGGAAGAGCGAGAACTATCTGTCAAAATTTCAGCGCTTAGAACACAACTTAAAGAACTTGAAGAGCAAGAAATTTTTGAAGCTTTCGGATTTTACGAATCCAAGTATGATTTTCAAGAGGCTGAAGAGTATAAGCAACGCTTGGACAAGATTCGTGCCCAGCAAAAACAGATGATTAAGGATAAGCAAGCTGCTGTCTGTCATACGGAATGGTCGGTTGGTGGTAGCGTGAAAGAAGGCAAAAAAATGACCGATAATTTTCTCAAATTGGTTCTTCGCGCTTTCAATGGCGAATGTGATGCCTCTGTAGCAAAAGTCAAGTACAGCAACGTCGAAACAATGGAGAATCGCATTAGAAAAACCTATGGAGACTTGAATAAGCTGTCTCAAACTACACATTGTGAGGTTGCACCACGGTACTTAGATATCAAATTAGAAGAACTTTGGTTAACCCACGAATATCAAGAGAAAAAATATCAGGAACAGGAAGAACAGCGTACTATTCGTGAACAAATGCGTGAAGAGGAAAAAGCATTACGCGATCTTGAGAAAGCTAAACAGGAGGCTGAACGTGAGGAGCGTCGTTATGAAGAGGCGCTGGAAAAAGCCCGTAGAGACATAGAATCAGCGACAGGAAAGGTTCAGCAGAAACTCTTTAGCCAAATCGAAGAGTTACAAAAGCGGCTTGCAGAGGCAGAAGCAAATAAAGAGAGGGCCATCTCTTAAGCTCAACTGACTAAATCTGGACACATCTACATCATTTCAAACATTGGTTCCTTTGGTGAAGATGTCTATAAGATCGGTATGACACGCAGGCTTGAACCAATGGAGCGAGTTAAAGAGCTAAGTGATGCTTCTGTTCCTTTCCCTTTTGATGTTCACGCTATGATATTTTGTGAAAATGCTCCAGAGCTTGAATCTCGCTTGCATAAGTATTTTCACGCTAGAAGAATGAATAAAGAGAATAAGAGAAAAGAGTTTTTCCGAGTTTCGCTAGAAGAAATAGTCAAAGTTGTACGAGAAACAGATGCAGAACTTAAAATCTGTAGATCGGAGATAACTTTTACGAAAGTCGCTGAGGCTGTTGATTACCGAAAGACTCTAGCTCAAGAACGTGAGCGTCAATAGAATAGAGCAGCGTCAGCAATCTAACAATAGACATATCAGCCAATTAACCTCAAAGCTCTATAAATCAAGGATTAAAACTTATAATAAGTTAGGTTGAAAAATTCACCGCATTTGGTCAACAGACTGGTTTCGTAACAAACCTGTTCAAGTTCGTCTGTTGATAGAAAAAATCAAACAACTACAACAAAATAAATAGCTAAAAGGTTCGCGCGGTGAGCGATCGCTTTTCGATAGGTCTTGCTGTGTTCTGCGATTAAACTAAAAATTGAAATTGACCATAACGCAGATGGATAAAAATTTTATATCTTTCGTATTTTTATACCTGTAAAGGCGTATATTTACACTCAGTTTGCATTAAAATATATACCTTATAGATAATTATGCCGATCAAATAGCATGGAGTAAGTACGATGTCAATTGATGAAGTGAAAAACCAGCAAAATAATGGTCTAGTTCAACCAGCTACAGATTTAATAGAAAACCTAATGAAGGCAAAAGACAAGAACAAATCTAAAAAATCCAAACGGATTTTTGATGGTAGCACAGAAGTTTTTGCCAAAAAAATTCCCAAAAAGACTTTTGAAACTGAACTAAAGCAACTCCAGATTGAGCTAGTCAAAATGCAATACTGGATTAAGCACACTGGCTATCGGGTTGTCGTCATATTTGAAGGGCGCGATGCTGCTGGCAAAGGAGGAGTAATTAAACGCATTGCCGATCCACTCAATCCTCGTGGCTGTCGTGTAGTTGCTCTGGGAACTCCCTCCGATCGCGAGAAAACTCAGTGGTATTTTCAGAGGTATGTGCAACATCTTCCCACAGCAGGCGAAATTGTTCTGTTCGATCGCAGTTGGTACAACCGAGCCGGAGTTGAACGGGTGATGGGTTTTTGTACCGAAGCAGAATATCAAGAATTCATGCAATCTTGCCCGGAATTTGAACGAATGCTGGTGCGATCGGGCATTGTTTTAATCAAGTACTGGTTCTCCGTCAGCGATGATGAACAAGAGGAACGCTTTCTCTCTCGCAGTCACGATCCAGCAAGGCGCTGGAAACTTAGCCCAATGGATTTGGAATCACGCGATCGCTGGGTAGAATATTCCAAAGCAAAAGATACCATGTTTGCTTACACAAATATTCCAGAAGCCCCCTGGTTTACCATTGAAGCAGATGATAAAAGACGGGCGCGGCTCAACTGCATTCATCATTTGTTGAGCAAAGTTCCTTACGAAGATATGACACCTCCTCCCTTAGAGCTTCCGTCTAGACCTGTGGCTGAGGATTATGTTCGCGCTCCCCGCAATGAGCAGTTTTTTGTCCCTCAAGTGTATTAGGCAACATCACTTTTGTGTAGCAACTTCTCACTAATAATTGAATATAGCGAGAAGTCGAAAGCTTTGTGCAAACGTTATCTATGGGTGTTGCATAGACACCGACTGCTGTGGAGAATCCGAATTTTGATAATAAATTCTTCTCGCGACACTTTTTAAGTTAGACCTAATGACTGACACAGATTCGTCAAATATACGTAAGAAAACAGCATTACTAAGATTATTAACAGCTTTCAAGCGAAGGCTCAATGAACAAATTAATCTTTGTCAAAGTATTGTTTTTGAATATGGCACAGTTGACGCAATTATGGACAATGACTTTTCTCAAGAGTATGTTGTACATGATTATGTATTTTACTGTTTTACCAAAGCGTGTAAAAGTTTGATTGCTGTATCAATTCTTCTTGAGAATAAACTACCTGAAGATGCGATGAGCTTATTACGTAGCGTCTATGAAAACTATCTGCACATCATATATGTGATCCAAAATCCAGAGAATATAGACGATTTTGTACATAAAAAAGTTGGTCTTTATACAGGGCGCTTCCAGCATCCAGTTTCTCAAAAAGGACGAAAGTTATCAAATCAAGTTATAGATACTGAAACTGGCGAAACTTTACCCTATGGTGTAGGTATATCAACTTTAGTTTCTTGAAGCAAGTATAAGTATGATCAAGCAGTTCATACAATCATGTTTCCATTCCTGAGTGAGCATACTCACCCTAATATGGTTGCTTCTGGCAATTATCGAGAGGATGATGACATACATTATTCCTATTGGCAAGCCTCAAACACTTTGCAGGCTGCGTTTTTTGGCCTTTACATAAGTACACTAATTTTAAGTGAGTCATTAACTTTTGAAGCATTAGTTGAAGTCAAAGAAATCAAATATGAGTGCCGTCAAAGTATGAAGCTATGCAAGCGATTTCTGACTCTGATGGAGTTTCCAAATCAGTTTGACAGTTTACCAAACGATATACAAAATAGGCTCACTGAACTAGCTGATCATTTGAGTCGGCGTGAGCGTTGCTATTTGAAGCCATACACCTAATTGTTATGTGCTTCAATTTCGTTGACAGATGATTGCGATCGCACCATCTCGTAAATTAGTTTTATTAACACGCAACCATCGGGATTTGGGCAAAGTAGCCGGACTATTAATTGAGGATTGGACGGTTTAATGCGTAGGCGCAGCCCGTCGTAGACATCGCAGTTATAAAATCCATAAATATGCAGTGTTTTTTTATGGGGTCAGAGTGATAGGAGTTAAACTTAATAGTAAGATTTAAGGTATTTGCTTGGGGGTATCAGCAATGACGGCGAAAGAGCAACTTCTTCGAGAAATTGAGCAAGCACCAGAGGAATTGATAGAAGCAATTTTATACATTTTGCAGTCTGTAAAGGTGCAACCTAGCTTCCAAGGTTCTAATCAAGATAGTATTCAAGAATCAGATAGCACTCAAGTAATTGCTTCTCCTGTTCAAGCAGATAACTCTTTGTTAAATCTCTTCAACGAGTTCGAGCAATTTACTCAGAGTATTCCTCCTGAAGAACTGGTTAACTTGCACACAGATAGCGCAGAGCAGCACGACCAGTATCTTTACGAAACTCCTCAAACATCAGCATGAATCCTGTTTTCGTAGACACGTTTTACTGGATAGCGCTTGCTAATCCACGAGATGCATGGCACGTCCGCACTCAAGAAATACAAAAATCGCTGATGCAAACAAAACTGATTACAACCGATGAGGTGCTAACTGAGTTTGTGAATTATTTCTCAACTGCTGGTAGATATACCCGAAGCGGAATATATCAACTAGCACAAAGCATTCTGCAAAATGATCGGGTTCAAGTTATTCCACAAACACGCGAATCCTTTTTAGGTGGTCTAGCTCTGTATTCTCAACGTTTTGATAAAGGCTATAGCTTGACAGATTGCATTTCTATGCACACCATGCGCCAACTGGAGATAATAGAGGTACTGACACACGATAAACATTTTACCCAAGAAGGCTTTGCGATCTTGTTGTCTGATTGAGTATCGCAAGTAACCTAAATGTTATTTAACTAGCGATCGCAACAACAGTCTACTTATTTTACTGCGATGTCTACGACAGGCTATTCGGCGTCGCACTATCTCGTAAATTAGTTTTATTAACACGCAATCATCGGGATTTGGGCAAATTACCCGGATTGTTAATAGAGGATTGGACGGTTTAATGCGACACCGAACAGCCCGTCGTAGACATCGCCTAGTTTATTGCCGAGTGAGTGCGATCGCCACAACAGTCTACTTCTTGTCCATCTCACGGATAATCTTTAAAAATGACGGGTGATTATGATCGCCCATAAAGGCAATTAAATCATCTTTATGACCTTGGGTTGCTACAATATTGCGAATTCCACGAGTCATCTGGAAATCTACGGTTCTTTCAGTACTAACATAAGAGGTTTTCTATGAGCAGAGCAAGGTAGACTAGCTCAAATATTAACGATTTTAATTTATACATTGATATTGTGTATACTTAATGAGTGCTGTTCAATCATTCAAATATGAAGCCATTCTTTAGAGGTATTTCTAAAAAGTTAAAGGTACATATTGAAGAGATTTCTAGTAATTTTGGACATTCTGGAGAACAAGGAGCTAGTAATGAGCGTGTATTTGAACAATTTCTTCGAGATTACCTGCCTGGGCGTTACTCAGTAGGTAGGGGAAAGATTTTAGCTCATAACGATAGCGATACTGATCAAATAGATATCATTATCTATGACCGACAGCGTAATTCTCGTCTTTACACAGAAGAAGGGTTTTTAGCTGCTGGTGTTGAGTCTGTTTACGGTGTGGTTGAGGTCAAAACTACTCTCAACAAAGATGAATTACACGATGCCAACAAAAAAGCTCGTTCTGTCCTCACAAAACCTAGATTACCATCAATAATTGAGGAGCATACTCCCTCTGGCTGGTCTAGACAAACAGGTTCAACCAAACCTCCCATAGCCACCTGTTTTTCATTTCGGTCACAAACATCAATTGAGTCAATTCATAACAATTTAGTGGAGTTGAATCATCTAAATGACAACTTTTTATGTTTGGTTGGCATTTTAGATCAGGGCGTTATTTATTCAACAAGCCAGGGATGGATTGTACATAAAGATGAGGATGGTGCATTGCTCCAATTCTTAATTATTATGATTGAATTTCTAGAGAAGGTTCCCGATAGACAATTCAAACTGTCTCATTATTTATAATGTGTTGTTTGCGACATTAGTATACCATTCAAATGGAGCGGATGAATGAAAGTAGCCGCTAGGGTGTTTAAGATTTGCTCCCCCTGATTTGAGTGGTTAAAGTGTATTTAGGTTACACATACCCCAGATCAGATGAATTCTGCTTTTGGCGATGATGTTTCTCATCATGTAAAGTCTACAAGGGGCTACTTCTTGTGCATATCAGACAAAGTTATGGTATTAGGTTGGGTAGAGTGATCGCTTGACTTTCAAGACAGTCGCTACAATTCTTCTTAACTACCTTGTTGTTGATTAAAGGCGATCGCCCCATTTAATCTAAAAAATCATCATTTAAAATAGTCTTTTATTTTACAGTTATTATTTAAGCAAAATGCAAGCAAAATCTCAAAACCAGACTCCATAAGAGTTATACTATCTAAAGCATCAAAACAGACTGTTCCTAAATAACCCTGCAACTCGCATTTAGGCTAGAAATAGGCTCTTTTTTCTCTCACCGCTAAAAAACCTTGCATTATTATGATGTTGAGGAGCGATCGCTAGGTTCGGAGTAATCCCAAGAGTGCATTTGACGGAAAGGAAGACCCATCTTTTGGAAGACGTACTTCTCTTTCACACCAGAAGCTACTAAGTCAGGCTTCAGCGCTTTGATAAATTCCTCGAATTCGTAAGCGGTAACGTCGTCATAAACGATGGTGCCGTTTTCGATGTAGTGAGTGGTACGTTTGTAATCGTCATTATGAGCGAACTCATAACCTGTACCAATCATCTTCATGCCCAAATCTTGGAAAGCTGGGACAACGTGGCGAGGACGTAGACCACCAACCATGATGGCAACGGTCTTACCATCCAAGCGGGGGCGGTACTTAGCAACTACCGCATCCATTGTTGGCTGATATTTGGCGATAACTTTCTCAGCGTTTGCTTGGATTGTTTCGTCAAACTTGGAAGCGATTTCCCGTAAAGATTCAGCAATCTTGGTGGGGCCGAAGAAGTTGTATTCCAACCAGGGTATACGCTAGCTTGAAGTCTAAGACCTTTATATAGTAACGGTTTTACAAGTCTGCGTTTTATGTGGCTTGTTTTTGTCTTAAAGCTTGTTATTTAAACATCCAAAACCCTAGTGAAATGGTAACTTGATTTGCAAATTGTGGCTTACCGGAGTAGAGGGGCGTGAGGTTTTAGTTGTATACCCAACAGAATTAGTAATCGAGCCTTAACCCTGGACTGGAGATGCAACAAATGAAGTTACTCTCTTCGACATTAACCCCAAAGAGAGTAGCTCAAAACTTGCTGACGGATAACCTAAATATAGTCCGGTAAATTTTCGTCAAAATTCGCAAGCGGATAAGATATGTTGTCCGGCAAATTTTTGCAATTACTTGCATGATAAAAGTCAAGCTTTATACACTGGATTAAAACGCGGTGTATTGGGCATGGATGTACTAGGAAGGCGAATAAGTCAACACGGAGCATTGCACCTAATGGAGAGTGAAAAACCGCGTCAGCGAATTTGGTTAACCTTGTGCGGTCGTAAGATTCGTGCAAGCCAAGCTCTACCCCTAGAAAGGTTTGCTGGAAATGACTGCTGTACAGTGTGCGCTCGGATGCAACGGAGCAACGAGTCATTGCACTCTCGATTAGCCACAGCATCTCAAGTACTGACTTTGGCAGATTAACCTAACTGCACACATCGACTTACAGATACACTCCCTTAGTCAAAATTTGAAATTACACCAAAAACACTGGAAACCTATAAGGTTTCCGGGAAAAAGAAAGCCCAAAACCGAGGCTATGCTTGAAAAGCCAAAAGTCAAGGTCAAAGATTATGGCACGGCATAAGAGCTTAACTCTGGATTTTCTGCTTTCTAAAATTTTCAAGAAAATTTCTACGACAAGTATACTTGTCGCTGGTAAAAAGAAAGCCCAAAACCGAGGCTATGCTTGAAAAACTAAAAGTGAAGGTTAAAAATTATGGCACGGCGTAAGAGTGCAGTTGAATTAGAAGAATTAGCCAGAATCAAACGCGCTCGAACTGCTGCAAGATTGGCGGAACGTAGTGCTAATCCCAAAGCATACACTCCCAAGGTTGATACAGATTACACACAAGTTTATTACCGCGATCCTCTTGACAATGCCCGCGTATTAAAATTAAAGGTGCCCAATGGAACTATAACTCTGTGGGGTGGAATTGCTGCTGCCGGGCTATCTACAGCCGCGCCAGCAAATACTGCAACAGTAGAAATTATAAAAGGAAGTAAAATTCCGATCATAAAAGTTCGTTGGTACTATGGCGACGATACCGCAGTCGTGGTTCCTGCTACGGCCAGCCACGGTCGATGGGTGAAATTCTACGACGTTAAAGATGGTCGTTCTCATCATCAAATTCCATTTGTTGTAAGTGGGGCTACGCCTAATGTGGCAACTGTCATTGCGGCTTTTTACGACAAATTAAATACTGAGGGTGAAACAGATAGAATTATCGGCACTCGTGGACGTGCAGAGCTAGTAATTGGTTATGGCAGTCAATACACCACTCTAGCAAGAGTCTCAGCATAGATAGTTTGATAGTTTAAAAATGTCTATTTCATGGTCGTCATTAGGAGAATTTGAAGTAGCGGATACTTGGAAGATATTTCCGGGAGATGCTACTTCTGATACTTTTCGTATCACAACAACAATAACGGATCTAGCTGGCTGGGAATCTCTAAGAATACGCAGTGGGGCTTATATTCGATTTATATATCCTGACTCCCTGTCTACCAAATCATCAAAAGTTTATATCCCAGTACTAGAAGATATAACTCTTTATGAGCTACCAATACCTAAAGAATTAAGAGAAGAAGGTTATCTAATCCGTTCAGTCAGTTGCAGATTATCTTCTCGTTGGTCAGGAAAGATAGATTTTGTTACTGGTTTTGCAAAGTGGAATATGAAATTAGAGCAATTAATTTAACAGTGCCGTGTCTCAGAGCGATCGCATTGCGGATAATTTACCGTAGCCTTCAGCGATCGCCAGATGATTTTGTACGCAATCAGCGGCCGCTGCACGTTGCAGTAACTTCCAACTTCAACTTACGACTTCAGCAATGGATGAAATATAGACTTTTTTATAGCTAATGTCTAGAAAA
>NNBU01000069.1_pt1 | contig 99684 bp, 97 predicted proteins | sample 1173781 | NCBI WGS metagenome assembly NNBU01 (sample SAMN07173937, study PRJNA388173) | plant metagenome | biome: Plant school; feature: Soil; material: Symbiotic tissue of Blasia pusilla L.; isolation source: symbiotic tissue sample KVJ2 | host: Blasia pusilla | place: Norway: Troms, Kvaloya...
GTTTGAATCTGATCGTACAAGTAACCTTGATAAACCAACTTTACTGCCAAAGCTTTCCTTACTTCACGCGCATCTGGACGCAGAGTTATAAAATCTTGTAGTTCCGCGATCGCATAAAGTGCTATTTGCTCTGCTGACTGTTGCCGGGATACTCCTGCTGGAAGTGTCCCAGTTGGTAAATGCGGACTTATCATCGTTGCTTATTAGACTTGTATATATTTACGTATTATTTCGCAGTCTTGTTCAGAAATCAAATAGGAGTCCTATATAAATAACAAAATTAATGAAAATATTCCTGAAATTAATGCTAGAAATCTTCTGTTATTTGTAAAGTCATTGCTAATGCCTATACAGCTTGTAGCTGCTGTTACTTAAAAAGAATCTCAACAAATTGCTCTAAAACTTAGAGTCTATAGAGAGACTTAATTCTTACTGCGTAAGACTTTGATACAGTTTATTCGTGTTTATTTGCACTTTGAGTTCTACATTAGAAGTCATAGAACTTGATGTGATAAATTATCTATGACTTACGATAACCGCGCCGAAGTCCGAAAAGTTTTAATTATTACCCTATTGCTCAACCTGTTTGTAATGGGATTGAAAGCACTTGTGGGCTACTGGACAGGTTCTTTGAGTTTGCTAGCTGATGCCTTGCATAGTGTGACAGACAGCGCCAACAACGTTTTAGGATTAATTGCGAGTAAATTTTCTTCTCCACAACCCGATCGCGAGCATCCCTATGGACACAGCAAATTTGAAGCTGTGGGAGCTTTAGGAATTGCCTCATTTTTAGGAATAGCCTGTTTTGAAATTTTGCAAGGAGCAATCGAGCGAATTCTCAAAGGTGGTGGTGAACCCGTGAGAATCTCGCCACCGGAGTTGTGGTTATTACTAATTGTGCTGGGCGTGAATATTTTTGTGGCGTTTTACGAACGCAGTGTGGGTAGGCGAGTAGGTAGCTCAATTCTCATAGCTGACGCTACGCATACCATGAGCGATATTTGGGTGACAATCTCTGTAATTGGCGGTTTGATAGGAGTTTGGCTAGGTTATCAATGGATGGATTTGGTGTTAGCTTTTCCTGTCGCCTTGTTGGTATTTTGGAGTGGCTGGTCAGTTTTAAAAGAGAATTTGCCTTGGCTTGTAGATCAAATGGCGATCGCACCAGAAGCAATACATGCGATCGCTACTTCTGTTCCAGGTGTAATCAACTGTCATGATATTGCCTCTCGCGGTGTTCTTGGTCGTCAAGTTTTCATTGAAATGCATTTAATAGTGGATGCACCAGACGTAGAAACCGCTCACCAAATCACTGAAGAAGTAGAAAGCCAATTAGAAGAACGATTCCGTCCAGTGAGGATTTTAATTCACGTCGAACCACCAACATATAAATCTGAGCAAATTAGCTTTGAAACTAAGGGATGAGGAAGTGGGGAGAAATGACTAATGACTGCATCTTTGTATTAACTCTTATAAGAAGCAACCAAATTTGCGACGATCGCAACTAGTTCCCCTGGATCAACAGGTTTAGCGACATGAGTCTGAAAGCCTGCTTCTAGAGCGCGGCTACGATACTCGCTATCACCATAAGCAGTTAAAGCGATCGCGGGAAGTTTTCCACAGATATCAGGCTTTAGCGTCCGAATCTTGCGGATGAGGGTGTAGCCATCTTCACCAGGCATAGCAATATCACAAATCAAGACATCTGGCTGCAACTCAGGTAGTACTTTCAATGCCACCTCAGCTGATGCAACCGCCATGACGGTGGCTCCATCAGCTTCCAACACGGTAGTAATATAAAAGCGGCTATCGTCATCATCATCAACTACGAGGATGTTTAAGCCAGGAAGGGAGAGAGGAGGTTCCATAACATCTCCATTAACAATGAAAGTTATTTCTAATGAGCTGCTCGTTTTTTTTCTCTGTAACCACACCATTGGTAATTTTACTGCGATCGCGGCTATTTTCCTAGACAATAATTTAATTTGTCCAGCCACCATCCAATAGATGGTTAATTGTTCGATGGCATTTAAAATTATTGACTGGATAAAATTATGTTAGTGTTTAAATCCCTTTACATTTAAAAAATTAACTTTAACAAATAGTTGGAGTTCAAGAATAATCTTGCTAATTATTGACTGCTTTATTACTAACAAATTTGAATTTTGATGGATACTTTTAAAATTTAGCAAATACGGAATTTTTGGGGATTCTTGCTCTTATACCAATTCTATGTGAGGCTGCGCTTTATTCATGTAGGGGCAATACCCTGCGGGAAGCCGCTTTGCGTCTACATGAATTGCCCCTACAGCGCAGTTTTGGGTAAGTCCTCTAGGCGCATCTTCAAAAAGAAATGGTATTAGTAAACTGAAAGTCAAAAAAATAGACAACGCCGAGGCTTAAAACGAGTCAGGTCGGCATTGCCATTTTCAAATACAGCAAGAGTCAGAAGTAAAAAGTGATGAGCTTTTAGTTAAGTCAACTCAAAACTTGATTACTCCCATTCAATGGTTCCAGGTGGCTTAGAGGTGATGTCATAAACCACCCGATTCACCCCTTTCACCTCATTCACAATCCGAGTCGAAATCACTTCCAGGACATCGTAAGGGACTCTGGCCCAATCAGCAGTCATGCCATCTTCACTGGTAACAATCCGCAAAACAATGGGGTAAGCGTAAGTACGTTGATCTCCCATAACGCCAACACTACGAATTGGCAACAATACAGCAAATGCTTGCCAGAAATCATGATACATACCGCGCTGGTTAATTTCTTGCCGCACAATCAAATCGGCATCGCGCAAAATATTTAACCGCTCAGATGTGACTTCCCCCAAAATCCGAATTGCCAAACCAGGCCCAGGAAAAGGTTGTCGTTGGACAATTTCTTCTGGTAAACCAATGGAACGCCCAACTTTGCGGACTTCATCTTTAAATAGTTTCCGCAGTGGTTCCACCAATTTAAATCTGAGGTCTTTGGGCAAACCGCCAACATTGTGATGACTCTTAATTTTCACCGCTACCCGCTCACCAGTTTGGGGATCAACGTTGGTGTCAGCAGATTCGATCACATCTGGATAAAGAGTTCCTTGAGCTAGATAGTCAAAGTGACCGAGGCGTTTGGATGTTTCCTCAAATACAGCAATAAATTCGTGTCCGATGCGGCGACGTTTTTCTTCGGGATCTGTGATATCAGCAACTTTAGCTAAAAAGCGATCGCGAGCATTAACATACTCTACAGGAATATGAAATTGCTCTTGGAACAGCTTGACCAATCTCTCTGGCTCATACTTTCGCATAAAGCCTTGATCGATAAATACGCAAGTTAGTTGCTCACCAATCGCTTTATAGAGCAAAAAAGCCAGGGTAGAAGAATCCACACCCCCAGACAGCGCCAACAGCACGCGCTTTTCACCAACTCTGGCGCGAATTTCTCGAATTGCCTCTTCGACAAAAGCTGCTGTTGTCCAAGTGGGTTCGCAATCGCAGATATGATAGACAAAATTACGGATTAATGCTATACCACCAAGAGAATGCACTACCTCTGGATGGAACTGAACGCCGTAAAGTTTCCTTTCGTGGTCGGCAATGGCAGCACAGGGGGTATTTTCTGTATGTGCCAGCAATTCAAACCCTGATGGCATTTGGGTAACTGAGTCTCCATGACTCATCCACATGGTAGTGCCATCTTCGACATTCGTGAGCAAATCTGTGGGATCATCAATATATAATGAGGCTTTGCCATATTCACCGCGATCGGCCTTTGCCACTTCCCCACCGAGTTGGTTCACCATCAACTGCATCCCATAGCAAACACCCAGGACGGGTATTCCCAAATTCCAAATTTCTGGGTCACAATGGGGAGCGTTATCACCATAAACCGAACTCGGCCCACCGGAGAGGATGATTCCCTTAGGATTGAGTTGGCGCAAATGTTCAGAAGTAGTGCGATAAGACAAAACTTCCGAGTATACTTGAGTCTCGCGAATGCGACGGGCAATCAACTCAGAATATTGAGAGCCGAAGTCCAGAATTACAATCAATTGGCGATCAAGCCGCCCAAAATTTTCTAATGTTTGGGGCGCTTGTTCAGTTGGTAGAGTCACCGCTGTATTCATGACGGGAGTGTTATATCTGTTAAGGATAGATGCTTTGTGGTCTATGGTGATGCTATTATTCAGCCTGGGAAGGCTGATAATGGTATAGAGAACCTTTACAAACGCGAATTTATGTGCGTTTGTCTAGTCCCGGAATTGGAGATGGTATTAAAACGATAAACTTACCCTAGAGTGGTTACTTAGGTGATTATTTATTTGGATTGTTTACGATTATTCATAATAAATTAACATAATTTTCCCATCAACAGAGCAGCAGTTTTACTCTTCACGATAATTTTGCGATCGCGATCAAAGAGAATAGAGCCACAGACTGTAACTGCTGTGCCATTTTGGCTATGACTTTGGATATATTCTTGGGAACGAACATCAATAGTTTCAGCGATCGCACTGTAAACTTGATTTACCCAATCACTACCAGTCGCAGCATCTAGGGATTTTAGGTATGTTAGTGCAGCTTCCGCAGTCGCACTGTTAAACACAACTTGGATATCTGGTGATTTTAAACCTGCGATCGCACAATGCGCCGCTAAAATTTCTCGGCGTCCATCAGCCAAGTAGTGATGGGTGTGAAAAATCCCTCCGGCTAATTTCATCAGCTTACCGTGATAGCCAAATAATAATATTTCTCTCACGCCCAGCACATCAGCTTCTACTAACATTGGGCCAAGCCAGTTAGCAGTTTTGACTAATTGCTCAGGATTAATCCCTAGTTTACGCGCCAAATCTAGGCCATTCTCGCCGATACAGAATACTAAACTCTCAAAACGACTGGCTTTATTTTGTAATTCTGCCCGAAAAACTGCAAGCTGATCTGGTGTACTTAAGGGTTGAGAAATGCCAGTTGTGCCTAAAAGGGAAAGTCCTTCAACCACACCAAAGGCAGAATTTGAAGTGCGAACAGCTAGCGATCGCCCTTCAGGTAGAATAATCGTCACCGTGATTTTTTCCCCCGGTGCTAGCAGTCGTTGCAAATTCTCTTGTAACAGCCTTTGAGCATAAGCATAAATAGCAGGCTTGTCATCAGCATTTAATTGCCTACCAATCCCTTCTCCACCTTTAATAATTACTGCATCATCACCCTGTTCTCGCCACTCTACCAATGCCCAAATCGGTGTATCTTTAGTCAGGTCAAGATTATCACCGGGATCGCTGCGAGTAATTGCCAGAGCTGTATTATCAGATAGTCCTGCCACCTGTTCAATTGGGATTTCGGCGATTTGAGCGGGTTCAATCAAATCTACAGATGCTAAAGTTAGGGATTTGCGATCGCGTAACCAGTGTAAAGCTGCAACAGCAGCAGCGCACGCAAAGACAGGAAGTGTGTATCCAGAACGGGACATTTTTTAAATTTAAAAGTCAAAATAATTCTTCAAAAATAAAGACAGTTTCAGATGGCAATTTAAACACCACCATGACGAATAAAGACACAACCCATTTTTTCCAGGTGTTTGATCAAGTCCCGTCGTTTCACAATACCTCAAGTTCAGCCACTCTTCGGACATTGGGAATTGTCCCATTCGTTAATTCTTTGTAAATATCAGTTAAGTTATCCTTCAATTCGTTTTCGGTTTCTGCCTGAGTCCAGTAGTCTGGATACTCCTCCAGATAGCCAAGCCAAATTTTTTCATCTTGCCAGTAAACATATTTCTTGGTTGTCATAGGGTGAACGAACGACTTATGAACTTCTCCAACTATGCCAACCATCTTATCAAACTGGGCGATCGCCGTATCACTATCGTCCAGAGTCGTACTTACTGAGCAAAAGCTAAACAGGCTTTGATATCTTCAGAAGTTAATTCAGAAAAATCCTCTAGGATTTCTGCTTCAGTCATTCCACTAGCAAGATACTCCAAAATATCATAAACAGTGATTCGCATTCCCCGGATACAGGGTTTACCACTGCGTTTTCCAGGTTCAATTGTAATAATTTCGTGGTAATTCATCAATTAGTCAAGATATCTGTTTAATCAATGCGAACAGGAGGGAATTGTAGAATTACAAAGTTGAAAAACGCATCAAATTCTACATTTAGATCGCCTTAACAACTTAACTAACCATATTAGTTATGAGGCTGGCGCTCGACACATTAGAACGACGTTCATTCCCCTGGAAATATAGTTATCAAATCGCTCACGCAGTAAGTCTGGAACTCCGACTGGTGCAACTTCTTGAAACCCTGTTTTTTGATAAAACGATCGCAGATGCTGCCACGGAATACAGTAACAGACTTGATCGACAACTTGGTCAATACATACCTGAAGTAGCCGTGTACCAATGCCTTGCTGCTGAAACTGAGCTAGAACCTGCATTCCTCGAAGCACAAAGAACCCAGCATCTGGACACAAACGCACTGCACCAACAATTTTTTCCTCTAGTTGAGCAATGATTATCAAATCTTCTTCCAGTGTGCTCACATCGCCTCCATAATCACACTGACTGTAAAAAGCTTTAATGGCTTCAGTATTGTGCGGTTGTGCTTGGCTAATTATCGCCATACTGCTCTATGTTACGAATTACAAATTAGTTAAATTCCCACTTCTAATAATAAAGCTTCCATAGCTTCCCAAGAAATTCCTTGTTGAATATAACGGGGTGCTTCAGGATTGTAAGGACTGGCTACTCGGTCAATATTGAGGATGTTTGCCTCATCTGGTAGAACCGGTACATCTGCATCAAATGCTGTAGGACGCATCAAAGAACTGGAAAAGCCTTTGAAAATAGCAATTGTATCTTGCTCATCAGCAATTTCCACCGTTACAATTAGGATTTCTTTGGTGCGTTTAGCGGTGTATTGTTCCAGTCGCTTGCCAATGGAATTCATTTTTTTAAGAGTAGGGCTATGGTAGCGCAGTAAAGATTACTGAGGTGTGGCCGAGCGTCCCTGCTTGCCCAGCTTAATTAGAATAAAGTAGCTTAAGTAAAGCACATAAATTACTAAACTAATTATGCCAAGAAAACCTAAGAATTCAGCCTTGCTATTAGCATGGAAATACTCTTTGAAGAGCAACGGAGCCTCAAACCAGACACGACAATAGGCAGTTTTCAGCATATTGCCAGAAAAAGCACAACCCAAAAAAGGGATAAAGGCTAGTGTGCCCAAAAGACAATAAACAGTTGTAGCCCAGCGCCAAGAAGTAAAAATAAATTTTAAAGAGCCACTGGTTTGATACTCAATTTCATCGTTGAGATCCACCCAGAACCACAACGAAATCGGAATCAAAATCCGAGCCATCAACCCAGAGATAAAGCTAACTGGATACTGAGCAATCATTAAGTAAATCGTGATTGCGACTAGGCTTGCTACTCGCCAGTATATAGTCAATAAACGTTGTATACCTTCTGCTTTTTGCACAAATGCCCAAATCAGAAGAATTAGCGGAATAATTACCAGGAATAATACTGCCAGTCGGTAATCAATCCAGACGAAAGGGCGAAACCAAATATTATAGTCCATAATTTTTCTCAAACAATAGATAAAAGGAATTCAGAAGTCAGGAGGAGTCAGTGTGGTCTTATCCCAAAGGGAGAGGCTAGTGCCACCCAAGTAGAGCAACTGGCTTTCAGAATTAATCAAGTGGGTTTTTATACCATTACCTGATTTTAGACTGCCTAATAAGGTAGGGGTATTAAACCTTTATATTCAGGAGTCAGTCGGATTCTAATTCATGCTGAATTCTGACTCTTGAATTCAGCATGAATTCTTCTTGATAATAGTTTAATCAAAGCATAAAGCTCAGTAGTTAGCCTTAATACTGTACTAATTAGTTATGATTCCCATAGTCATTTCCGATTTAACAAAATTTATACCAAGTAAGCCCGCGAGAAAAGTTCAATGTATATGAAGAAATAAATATAAATTAGCCATAGGGGAGCCACTGTGTTGTGCGGGTTTCCTTTTAAGATGAACAAACCCTCAAAGTTTAACCCTTAGACATTTTGAAAGCCAGATATTTCGCCAATTTTCTACCCTTTGGAGAAAATGATGAAACAGGAGGAGCAGGGTTTTAGACGGGAGTGGCGTAAAACGGCGACATCGGAGTAATTTACAATATACGATAATCGATAAAATGCAAAAACCCCATGTTTAGAGCAGCTTCTCCCCGTGAGAGACGCTTGTTGATTCAAATAAGGAATTTTTATATCAATAAAAAATTAAAGGGAATGGGGCACTCTCCGTGTTGCCCCCTCCCCCACTCTTGGCGTCATTTTTAGTCAATCTTGGTTGCTTGTTGACCAAAGAAACAAAAATTCACTCGCCTCAATTTCTAGTCGTCGTAAACCCGGCATTCAATTGCATCTGGGTTGTCATCACAATACTGTTCTAGAGAATTTTTTGGCTTGCTTTGGCGCTTGTGGGAAGCTTCGGCTTGTAATTCTTCTACTGCATCCCAAGCAGCAGCACATTCTGGTGAACTGCTACCGTTAATATCACAGACAGTACGCGCTTGTTCCACTTCTTCTTGGATTTTTTCTTGGATGTCGCTTTTTGCTGTTTCTTGGATGTTGGTCATTGCTTTAGTCTCGTTGTGTGTTGTTAATACTAGTATAGAAAAATTTCAGAAATGGCAGTTTTTAGCTTCATTACTAACTATTCTAACCATTGAGCTGATCATTGAGTTAGTGTTTTAGCCTATTGATTTATAACCAATACAGCAAAATAGTGCACCTGTAATGTATTTGCCTTTATTTTTTAAGATTTTGTGGAATCGGTACCATAGATAAATAATCATACAATATATATAGAATATTTAGATGCAATGTATTTAGGGAATGATAACCCCAGCTTCTTGGGATGGAGGAGACAAAGGGCTGGCGTCAATTCTTGTAAGATGCAATTCTTCCCAAAATAAAAAAATCAAGACCTACTAGCCTAAAAAGAGAAAGAAGCTCAAAACTCATGGCAGACCAAATGCAGTGGGCAAACGCCCTATCAACCCGTCATTCTTTGGAAGCCGCTGTTACAGATGTGGTGGAACGAGCTGTGTCATCGTTAACAGCACCTGCGGATCTAGGACTGGTATTCATTTCGTCTGCTTTTACGAGTGAGTATTCCCGACTGTTACCCTTGTTAGCTGAGAAACTTTCTGTGCCAGTGCTAATTGGCTGTAGCGGTGGAGGTGTAATTGGGACGACAGTTAGCGGAGAAATCCAAGAATTGGAAGCTGAACCAGCTATCAGCTTGACTTTAGCACACCTTCCAGGAGTGAAGGTTCAAGTTTTTCATGTTGTTGCTGAAGAATTGCCTGACTTAGACAGTTCACCAGATGCTTGGCTTGATTTGATTGGTGTGCCAGCATCACCGACTCCTCAGTTTATCTTACTGTCTAGTTCTTTCGCCTCTGGAATTAACGATTTGTTGCAGGGGCTGGATTTTGCTTATCCAGGATCAGTGATCGTGGGGGGACAGGCTAGTGGTGGGGGTATGGGTGGTCGTGTTGCCCTATTTTGTAACGATGCTGAGGGTGAGGAACACCAAAGCCTATATCGGGAGGGGACTGTTGGTATCGCTTTGACTGGCAATATTGTTTTGGAAACGATTGTAGCCCAAGGATGCCGACCGATTGGCAAACCGTTGCAAGTCACAAAAGCCGATCGCAATATTATTTTGGAGTTAGATGAGCAAGTACCTCTAGTGGTGTTGCGAGATTTGATTGCCAGTCTCAGCGAACAAGAACGGACTTTAGCCCAACATTCTCTGTTTGTTGGTGTGGCAATGGATGAATTTAAGTTGGCTTTGCAGCAAGGAGATTTTTTAATTCGTGGTATTCTTGGGGTCGATCCAACGGCTGGGGCGATCGCAATTGGCGATCGCGTCCGTCCTGGACAAAGGCTGCAATTCCACCTCCGCGATGCCGAAGCCTCTGCTGAAGACCTAGAATTACTCCTCCAAAGTTATCAACACCAGCGAGAATCTGAACCCTCTGCTGTTGCTGCCTTAATGTTTTCCTGTCTAGGGCGAGGTGAAGGACTTTATGGTAAACCCAATTTCGATTCTGAACTATTTCGGCGCTACCTCAACGATATTCCTGTAGGTGGCTTTTTCTGTGGCGGTGAAATCGGCCCTGTTGGTGGCAGAACCTTCTTACACGCCTACACTTCAGCATTTGGAATTTGTCGCCAAAATCACTGATGAGTGCTGAGTGTTAAATTACCTTGTAACTCTTAACTCTTATCCAGCAAAAGTGTGCTGTTATTATCAATCATGGTCAAATTTCCAGCAGTGGCGATCGCTGAGTTAGACTGTGATGCTGCACTATATGTTTGAATGTAGCGCCGCACTTCTAGGGGAAAATGAGGGTAATCTAACACTGCATCTCCATCGGCAATAGTTGCCCAGAAGTCTCGCAAACTAGGAGCTAATTTTTTCGCCTGTGATAAGGGTAAGTTTAATGGAGAGTGAGTTAGTAGCTTAATTAGGAAGGGGAAAGAGCGATCGCCCATCCATTGCCGCGATGACTGTTGCAAGTCGGGGAAATCAGGCACTGACTCTACCCGATGGGATACAATTTGCAACGTTTCTTTACCTTGGTTATCCCGATGAAACTCTAACACCCGATAAGGGTGAGGATAGCTCACTAAAGAACCAGTGGTAATATCATATACTCCATCTGAGTAAGCAATATCCTGAACGTGCAAGTGCCCTGTAAATACTAGCTTGACTCCGTAGCGCTTTAGCAATTGCAACAGTTCTGCTGAATTGGACAACATATAGCGATTTGCTAGTGGATGGTTCGCTTGATTGGGCAAATGTTCCACCACATTATGATGCACCATCACCAAAACTAATTCATCAACAGATGCCGCCAGTACCTCTTCTAACCACTGTAGCTGTTTGGCATCCAAACACCCCACTTGCTCACCTTGGTCATTAAAGGAGTTAGAATTCAGTCCAATCAGCTTCACACCGGGCAACAACTGACGAATGTAGTACATTTGCTGGGGATCTTCATAGCCAAACTTCGTGTAATAGTAGGGAAAATCTGCAAAAGCAATTGATTGCTGATCAGCTAACAGCACAGGAACGTCATGATTACCAGGAACAACATAAACGGGAAAAGGTAGCTGGGCTAAACATTCTTGCAACCAGGCGTGGTTCTCTGGTTCGCCATGCTGGGTTAAATCTCCTGGCAACAATAAGAAATCTAAATCGAGTTGTGTTAAATGTTCAAGTACACTTTTAAACGCTGAGATACTTACTTCTACCAGATGAAACCTACTAGGATGATCCCAAATTGTGTGGGGAAGTGCCAGGTGTAAGTCGCTGACTACCGCAAAGCGAAAATTGAGAGTCATTGATTTATGAAAATGTTAAAAGAAGGGGTTAAAACAAGCCTTTTCCCAAAAGTATAACGCTTGCTTTGTTTCTCTGCGTAGGAGTGCGTCTACTTAACATTTCTATACATGAAGCATAGATTACATACTATGTTCAGGATTGCTGAGTCTTGAGTGCTGAGTAAGAAGTACGAAATGCCTAAGCGTAGCTTGTCGTAGATATCGCCTTGTTGATTGCCTTTTATACTACTCCCCTTTTCGATAAAATAACTTAGCAGATCAGCAAGGAACAGGTTCAGAATCATGGCTCAAGCTAGTATTGGGATTATTGGTGGTAGCGGTCTGTACAAAATGGATGCGCTCAAAGATGTTGAAGAGGTGCGAGTCGAGACTCCTTTTGGTTCACCATCTGATGCTTTGATTTTGGGGACTTTAGATGGTACACGGGTAGCTTTTTTGGCGCGTCATGGTCGCAATCACACGCTGTTACCTTCCGAGTTACCGTTTCGCGCTAATATCTATGCGATGAAGCAATTGGGTGTGAAGTATTTGATTTCAGCTAGTGCTGTGGGTTCCTTGAAAGCAGAGGCGAAACCACTGGATATGGTGGTACCAGATCAGTTTATTGACAGAACGAAAAATCGAATTTCAACGTTTTTTGGTGAGGGAATTGTTGCTCACATTGCCTTTGGCGATCCAATTTGTAAGAACTTGGCTGCTGTATTGGCAGATGCGATCGCATCTCTCAATTTACCAGAAGTTACTCTCCATCGCGGCGGCACTTATGTGTGCATGGAAGGGCCAGCTTTTTCCACTAAGGCAGAATCGAATCTTTACCGTAGTTGGGATGCAACAATCATTGGGATGACGAATTTACCAGAGGCGAAGTTGGCAAGGGAAGCGGAAATTGCTTATGCAACTTTAGCGTTGGTGACAGATTATGATTGTTGGCATCCAGACCATGACAGTGTGACGGTGGAATTGGTGATTGGCAATTTGCTGCGGAATGCTGTGAATGCTCAAAAGGTGATTCAAGAAACTGTGAGGCGCTTGAGTGAAAATCCGCCAACCAGTGAGGCGCATTCGGCGTTGCAGTATGCGATTTTGACTCAGTTGGATAAAGCACCAGCAGCGACGAAGGAAAAGTTAGGGTTATTGTTGCAGAAGTATTTGTAGACTTAGATTACGGAGTGATGCTATGCGCGAGTCTGTAATTTATCAGGATATCCAGCAAGAAAAAGCTTTATCGATTGTTTTACGGCTACTTCGCCGTAAAGTCGGAACTGTTCCACCTGCACAGCTATTGAAAATTCAAGCTTTAGACTCAACACAGTTGGATAATTTGGCTGAGGCTTTACTTGATTTTTCGGGTTTAAGCGATTTAGAAGCTTGGTTAGTGCAAACTCAATGTTAGTGATGCTATGCGCGAGTCTGTAATTTATCAGGATATCCAGCAGGAAAAAGCTTTATCGATTGTTACGCGACAACTTCGCCGTAGAGTTGGAACTGTTCCAACTGCACAATTATTGAAAATTCAAGCTTTAGACTCAACACATTTGGATGATTTGGCTGAGGCTTTACTTAATTTTTCGGGTTTAAGCGATTTAGAAGCTTGGTTAGTGCAAAATCAAGGTTAGTCATGCTACTGCGATCGCTACGACAGGATATTCAGTGACCACCATCATCATAAAATCATATAGGCGATCGCACTTTCTCAGATTACAAATTTCGATGTATTCAGTTATGACCTGCGCCATCACATCTGTCATCTGTTCATCTCTCAAGTGGGTTCGAGTCTGTAAAACAGTAATTAGCTGATATTAGACATCTCCTGTTTTTATAAGGCTATACAAATTCCTGCTGCAATCCCGCTTGTAGCAGTTAAAGCTAATAATGAAGGAAAAAACGGCACCCAAGCACCCGAAATTAACAGACCAAAACAAACTACATACAGAACGCTACAGGTAACACCGACTACCAATACCAACCAACGCAAAGAACGCCACCGCCGAGCAAGCACTCCCCCCACCAAAGACCAGCCCCAAATCCAGACAACCTCAACCCACAATGACCAAGCCCGCAGCAACGGCTGCCCATCCTGGACTGCACTAAGGATCTGGCTGACCATGTGGGCTTGTACCAGTACTCCTGGCATTTGCTCATCTAAAGGAATACCATAAGGTGTAGGCCAGGTGTCTGGAGAATCCCCCTTTGCAGTCACACCAATGAGAACAATTCGGTTTTTGATGGCGTTGGGGTTAATTGGACTAGATAAAAATTGCGTTAGCTTTACCTGTTCGGCTATTTGTTTTGGAGAACGATAGTTGAGTAAGATTTGACCGCCATTAGCATCAATATTTTGATAGCCACCAGTACGAGACTTCAAATTTGTAAAAATAGTATTACCCAACTGCAAATTCCCTTCAGGGGTGAACTTTGGTTGAATTCCTAAAGGGCGCAGATAAAGGGATGCTAGTTGTAAACTGAAGGAATATGGTGCAGGACACAACGATGTCGCTTCCTGGTTCATGAATAGGAGATGCCGACGGATAACTCCATCGCGATCATGAATAAAGTCACTGAATCCCAAGTTTCTTATAGGGATTTCTGGTGGTGGTTTAATGCCTTTGATATTTATTGTGCTATCACTTCCTTTACATACGCCAACCAAGTTCTGGGTTTGCTGGAGACGAGTAATTAAATCTGGCTCTTTGGCCTGAAAATCACGGTAGACATCCAAGCCGATCGCGCGGGGTTGGTACTGATTCAGTTTTGCCAGTAGTTTGTTGAGAGATTTGTCGGTGAGAGGAGAGCCTTTCAAGGACTCACCATTTTGTCGCTGAATTGCCAGATCATCATCGTCAATTGTGATTATCAGTAGGCGCGGATCAAGTCCTTCCTCAGGGCGCGATCGCAGCATCTGGTCATAAGCGCTTAACTCTCCAACCTCCAGCACTCCCAAAAGCCGCATCCCCGCAATCAAAATCGTTGTAACTACACTTGTAAGAATCACTGTCTGAACTGTCAACATTTTCAACGTAACTGGCAGATGTTCTTTGAGCCATCGGTCATCAAATACTTTTCTGTAGATCAAATTGCGTACACACAAGCTAGCGTGTTCACGGCGGACGATAATACCTGAGAGTTTGAGGTGGGACTTGACCAACGACTGCTCCTCATCCAAGACAATGCGCTTTCCACGGCGGATCTCGCTATAAGTAGTCAAGACAGCGAACAGATCAGGTGCCCGTTTGGTAAGCATATCCCGCACAAACTGTAAGTTATTGTCTTGCTTACTCATTGCACCAAAGAACGTGTTATTTACAACGCGGTCAACTTCGGCTTGAGACCAATTGTTGTTGTCTTGCTCTGTTATGGCCCGGCAGAGACGCTGCGTTAGATAGGGATGTCCCCCTGTCCACTTCAGTACCCACTTGAGCATCTGCTGTGACTGTTCTAGTGGTAAACCCAGTCCATCAGCAAGAGCTAGTGCTTCCTCTAAGTTAAAGTCGGTTAACTCTACGCGCTGTCCAATATTGAAGGGTGTCCGCTTGGAGTCACGGATTAAATCGCCTGGAGTTGCTACGCCGATAAGGACAAAAGAGAGACGCTGAAATTTAGGTAGACGGGCACGTCCATTGTAGAGATATCGAATAGCCGCGAAAAAGTCATCGGTGAAGTCAAGGCTGAGAGTGGTGTCGATTTCATCAACGAAAATCACCACAGGCATCGCAATTTCAACTAGCAAAATTTCCTCAAAAAACCTAGTTAACCGTTGAGTAATTCCCAAATGCTTAAGAGACTGCCACCACTCAAGAACATCGGTATCCAGCATAAGTTGATCGGCAATGATGGTGAGCAAACCTAGATACCATTCTTCAGCAGTAACCTGTACCCCCAGCTGAGTCAGATCAATAATCACCGACTGGATACCTTCATCAGCTAGTTGTTCGGCAGTCCGCACCATTAAGCTGGACTTGCCTACCTGCCGTGGAGCAAGAATATAAGCGAATGTTCGCGCACGGCACAGTGCTAAAAGTTCCTCATCAGCTTGGCGGGGAATGTAAATGCCACCGCCAGCTTGCACAGTCCCGCCTACAGTGTAAATGTTTGGATTAGCCACGCAGATGCTCCCGGAAATAATCAGTGTAAAGTTGACAACGCGGAAACACTACACGCCCTTCCCGGCGCACTAAACCTGCACCCCGCAAGCGGAAAAAGATGCGCTCATCTACACAGGTGTTCTGGCGAATTACTTGGAACATACCCTGAACCAACTCCTGTTTGTTATGCAGCCGGAAGAGGTGGTTACGTAGATGATTGCCAAAGGGGCCATTATCTGCGATCGCATTGGCAAATAATTTAGTAGGATAGAAGCGATCGCTAGCAACTGAGTAAAGTGCAAGCCTTACTAAGTAAGGATGTCCACCTAGCAACGCTATTAATTGCTTTTCTTCGCTAGCGTTGAAGGGTGAACCATGACGGCGGTTTAAATCAGCAACCTGTGCTGCTGTAAAATCTTCTAAATCAACTACTAGCCCAACATTAAAGGGGGATTGGTTGAGATTATCAATTAGCTGGTAGGGTTCGGTAGAAGTAACCAGCGCTAAATCCAGTTGCTTCCAGATGGGATTAGTAGCGCGGCTATTGTGCCAGCTTCGCAGCATTCCAAAGAAATCAGAGCGAAAATCTGTATCAAAGACTCTTTCAACTTCATCCATCGCTAAGACAATGGGGTTGCCAAACTCCTTAAGCAAATATCGGCCGACGTAGCGAGTGCAACGCTGACTATTACCCAAAGGCATATTCCAATACTCATCAACTTTGTCAGTCATTTCCAGTTCATCAGTTAACCAAGTACAGAACTGGCGAAAGAAAAGGTCGGCATTAGTTAAGGCGGCTTTGTCAAACAATTGGAAATCCAGCAAAGCAACCCGCTTACCTGCATTCACAGCAGTATTAATTGTGCGGATTAACAGAGAACTTTTGCCCATTTGCCGGGGGCCTTTAATTGTAATTGTCACACCCTGCCGCTCAATAGTCTCTAAAGTAAGTGCATCAGATGAGCGTTCCACGTAAAAAGCAGATTGCGATTCCATTGTCCCTTCGGGCATTTCCAGGGAGACAGGCTGTGCTGAAGGAAAGGGATGGGGTAGGAGTGACGGCTGACTTATCTGGAGTAAATCTGCTTTTGATTTTTCTTCACTGATAGCCAATGCACCGCCAGAGACAGCCTGTAACAACTCTGCAATCAGGCGCGGCGTATCTTCTGCATCTTTCCAGAATGCCCAATTAATCCCATTTAAGTAAGCACTCAAGGGATATAAGAACGGTTCTTGATACGACAGACGCACCGGGAGAATTATCGGTCGTCCTGACTGTGATTTTGCCAAGTGGTGTGCTGTCTCTATTTCTGCCACCACCATCTCGCTGCTAGTTGACAAAGCAGAAAGGAAAGTAATCAAAAAATCAGCTTGGCGGATTTCTGCTTCAATACATTCAGCCCAGCGTGTGCCAACAGACATGGTTTGGTCGATAAAAACTTTATGCTGCTGCGATAGCGCCTGGAAGACTTGCACCGCTACTGGTTCATCGGGGCTAGCATTACGCTTGTAGCTGATGAAGATGCGTTTAGCCTGTGAGTTTAACATTACTATTAACCTTGTCTTCCTTCAGCTTTTTAAGTGGAAAAGCTTTTCTAGTTGCGAGTCAATCTTGTACAGAAGTTGGATAATTCTGTACTTCATCATCCAAGGGCGATTTTTGCCTATTTTGAGGATTAGCTGAACAAATTAGGATTTTATTCACAGCGCTATCAATTAAGTTACACTCTACTACAGCGCAGTTGCAGACAATTACCGACAGCACAAAAAAATTCCTCACTGAGTTCAAAGGCTCGTGAACGGAGCTAAAAGACTCATTAACGGAGCTAAAAGACTCATTAACGGAGTTCAAAGGCTCATTAACGCAGCTAAAAGACTCGTTAACGGAGTTCAAAGGCTCGTTAACGGAGCTAAAAGACTCATTAACGGAGTTCAAAGACTCGTTAACGGAGTTCAAAGACTCGTTAACGAAGCTAAAAGGCTCATTAACGGAGTTCAAAGACTCGTTAACGGAGCTAAAAGGCTCATTAACGGAGTTCAAAGACTCATTAACGGAGCTAAAAGGCTCGTTAACGGAGTTCAAAGACTCGTTAACGAAGCTAAAATACTCGTTAACGAAGCTAAAATACTCGTTAGCTGCTGCAAAACCTTTGTAGAGATGTAGTATTGCTACGTCTCTACAAGGGTTTTGGATAATGCATATTTAATTTATAGAGATATCTAAACCTCGTCTACCTTGAGAACCGTAGTTTTGTAGGTTGGGTGCAGCTTTAGCGTAACCCAACATAAAATTTGGTGGTAATGTTGGGTTGCGTTTCACTCCACCCAACCTACATCAATATATCTTTTAAAAAACTCTAGGTTTCAACATAGATGAGGTTTATATATAAAGTTTGAGGGAATTAAACCCCATCTCAAACCAAAACAAAGCCTGCATAGACAGGCTTTGTTTTAGTAGCACCAGACTATAAGTCTGTGGGCGCTTTCAAATTTTTACAAGAATTAAATGACTAATTTCAATCAACCGCTCTCTTCACTGCATTGCCAGCATCATCAGCTGTACGCCGAACATTTCTACCAGCATCCTCAGCCCCACGCTGAACATTTGTTGTCACATCTTCGGCAGCATTCTGGGTATTTCCCTTGATATTTTCAATTCCTCGCTGAGTTCCCTTAACAACACCTTTGCGAACTTCTTCAGCTGAACTGCCGATATCTTCACCCAAGTTCTTCACTCTTTCACCAAAGGGTGTGCCTTGTTTGTAGTTTTGACCATATTGCCCTGGGCTATCAACTGATTTCTGGTCAATATTTCTTTGAGCATTTTTGGCCAGTGCATCAGCTCTGTCATTAGCTGCCTTTTCATCTCTCGCTCTGGGATCTACATCACTAAAGTTATTCATCCCACCAGCAGGAGAATTCAGAGGATAATCTTTTGTAGGATCGTATCGTTCGATATTAGGTGCTTGAGCGCCAGGTTGTGGTGGCTGTGTTGCTATTCCTGGGGCACCACAAGCTTGTGTCAGAAAGAAGAATGTCCCTGCCAAAAAAACAGTTAAAACTTTCAAGGGACGAATGCTTTTGAGCCAATTCATTGCTTTTTTCATAGTGCTAAACTCCTTGCATTTTTGTGACTAAGTTAAACTTCAACCAAGATGGTATTTGGAATTAATTTTGCATCCCAAACATTCAGACAAAATAAGGATTCTATCTGCCTACTGCTGGATTTCTTTGTAATTCAGGTCTGCGACTTGCTTCATCTGCCTTATTTTTCAAAAAGCCGGAAGCTTCTTCAACAGTCTCTTTTACAGTCTCAAGCCGATCTTGAACCCGATCTCCAACATTTGGTTCATTCTGAATCAAACCACCGGGTTCAGGCTGGCGGAAGTCTTTATCTGTGATGAATGGCAACTCTGCTTCTTTATTGATTCGACCTGCTGGTGTCTCAGCACCAGGATAAAGTATCTTAGATTCTCTATCTGCTGTAGCAATCAAAAATTCCAAACTTGGTTGTAAGCTAGCTTGGTCGCGTCCCTGACTGGCTTTTGGGTTTGCTATTTTCGGATCGGTAGACATTCTGTAGTTGCCATACTTGTCTCCACCATTCTTATAAGGATTGTTTGCTCCACCGGCTTGCACAGCAGGGTTTTGTGGATTTGCACCTTGAGCATTTGCCCCACTACAAGCAGTGCTAACTATCAACAATAGTCCAGCTAAAAAGATAGTTAATATCTGGCGCAATCTTATTTGTTTCAAGAATACTCTCACAGCGTTCACGTAGTCCTCCTTACCAAAATATTAATAAGTTAAGTGTTTGCTGAATCATTGAATTGGTCAGCAAGTTATTGTGCTTGTTTTGGTTTGCTCAGTTTCGATAACCTCTATCAAGGATATGAATAATAAAAGGCTCTTTACCTCTAGCGCAGGCTACATTTTAATTAGTACATGAATAATATTTTTATCTAACTCTAGAGAGATATAAAATAAAGTAATATAGTTTTCGTAAAAAGAACTACATCAAGCTGTTTTATACTTCAAAAGCTTTGAATAGGTAGCTGATGTACTGCAATCGTAGAGGCATTAGCTCCTTGTTGCTCTAACCGTTAAATTACTAAATTCATGAAGCAATTTTTACGCTGGATAATTTTGGGCGGGACGCTGTTTTTTTTAGGGAAAGCTCTGAAGGATAATTGGATTGGAGTGACTGCTATCCGCATTCATGGGGTAGGATGGGCAATTATGGCGATCGCTACAGGGGTAACTTTACTAGCGCATACTTGGGCAGGCTGGATCTGGACTTGGATTCTGCAAGAGTTAAATCAACCTGTATCATCTCCCCAATTTATCCAAGTTTACCTAAAAACGAACATTGCTAAGTATTTACCAGGTAATATCTGGCATCACTACGGGCGAATTGTCGCCGCCAAAAATGCCAATCTTTCTGCTGGTGCAGCCACCTTAAGCGTTTTGCTAGAACCCCTACTCATGCTAGCGGCTGCTTTAATCATCATTGTCATCAGCAGTAGCCAATTTGCAGCAGCTAATACCACCCTCGTTTTGCAAATACTACAATTGCTGAGTTTAGCTGTAGTTCTTTGTGCAATTCATCCCCGGTTTTTAAACCCGGTTATTCGCTTTTTGTACAAATTGAAAGCAAAAAAGTCTACTACTACTGAAGCAAGTGTTCCCTTCAGCCTCAAAAGCTATCCCCTACGCCCTTTGTTAGGAGAATTGGGCTTTATGGGACTACGCGCCACTGGGTTTATATTAACTATGTTCGCCTTGGGTTCGTTGAATGCGAATCAAATTCCTTTATTGTTAGGGGCTTTCAGTTGCGCTTGGTTGTTAGGGTTTGTTATTCCGGGTGCGCCTGGTGGGCTAGGTGTGTTTGAAGCGACTGCGTATGAACTTTTACGACACCACTTTCCATCTGCCCTAGTATTTAGTGCGATCGCTCTATATCGCCTCATTAGTATTGTAGCTGAAACTGCGGGTGCTGCCCTCGCTTGGTTAGATGAATATTTTGCTAAATCATAAATTAGGTAAAACTCATTTTTTTCTATCCACCTTCATCTGTGAAAACACACGATAACCATCCAAATTTAACTGCGGATTACTGCTTTGATCCTCTTCTTCCATCTTAATCAAGTTATATTCTACATTTTCTGCATAAATTGCAAAGGTGATATTAAAAATCTCGATAAAATTTATTATTCCCTTGCATTCCTCTTCTGGATACTTTTCGTAAAAACGAATCAGATGAGCAATCCGAGTTTCTAAATGTCTGCGGGAATTTTTACAAATCAAAATAATTTTTAACAGGATAATTACCAATGTTAGAGCATGACCTTGGTTAAGCAACAATATAAATAATGATGAAGGTTCTTTAGGATTTTCTATTGTCAAGCAGTCAATCACTCGATTACAAGTTCTCAGGAACAATTCTTTAGTGATAATTTCTTGATTATAATCAGTCTTCCATAAAGATAAAGTATCTGCAAACTGCTGCTGTAAAATCTCTACTGATTCTTGATTTTCTACAGAGAAAAATAGATATTTTTGCAAATTTAATTTAAATTCTTCCAGAGTTTGATTTTGAGTTTGCTTAATAAATATATGGGCAATATTGTCATGGCTAAATACACCTCTTTTTAAGACGATTGCTTTTATTAAACGGAGAGCTTGGTCTCCCAAAATGCTAGGATTTGTATAGCGTGTTGTGCTTGATACAGCAGATTGAGAGCGAGCAATATACATTGCTAGTTCAAACTTAAATTTGTCTTTCATCTGTTTAGAAAGACTTCTAGCAGCCTCTTGCTGCTCTCTAGGATTATTCTGATTAACAGATTGATCAATTAATAAATAGGAAGTGTAGCGATTAGCCCAATGGCCTTTAGATGATTCTTCATATCTAATAGCAAATAATTCTAGATCCTTGTAATCTTTGCTTTTGACAAAATTCTCTAGCCAAGTTTTGCAAATTTTTACTACTGGATGATTATTAGTCTTTATCTTCAGATTTTCATTAACAAATAAATTAACTAATTCTTGGATATATTTGTCTTTTCTATTGGTTTTCCAATTATTAACTATGATATAGCAACAACGCTTAAGTGTATTACATAACTCCTCTTCGTTATCATCTAAAAAAACGCTGTATATTCCAGGTATATAATCGGAATCCTCTGAATCAAGACCGTCTATAAATAAACCTTTGAATTCCCGTAAAACATCTTCTGGTGGCAGTTTTTTGACAATTTCCACAAAGAAGCTATAAACCTCCTCTTGTGCAATTTGCACATTTAGCTGTTTAGAGTTAGACGTAACAGCATGGGGATCTTCCTGACTAATTCGTAAACTATTAGCGGTCATTCCAGTTTTCAGGAGAAAAAGCTTCCTGTTAATATTGCTACCAGTTTAACTCTGACGAACAGTAGCATCAATCTATTCTTTGGAAATTCAGTAATTTTTTTATATAAATTTAATTAACTAACACTATAAATAAAGTATTAAAGACAAATTGTTTAATACTTCATTAAATAGTCTAGTAAAATTACTTAAATAATCATAAAAGACTATGGATAAATATATGATATGGGCGAGTTAATCTATGATTTAGATACAACTCGCCCATGACTTCTATAGAAGTCTTTCGGTATTTTTAATTTTTAGTGGGGGTGGAGGGACTTGAACCCACACGACCTATTACGGTCAACGGATTTTCATTCTCCCGCAGTTTTCACTGCTACCTGATGACAATAGCCATCTCAGGTTTTGAGAATTGGACTCTCCCTTTACCCTCGACTTTACGTTAGGGTAGCTCCCGTCGGGTCTCTGCACCTTCCGAATAGTTAGAGTTAGGAGTTAAGAGTTAGGAGTTTTAATTTACTCACAACTTGCCACTCAGCACTCACGGCTTTTTTCGGCTTGGCTCAGGATTGCCATGTCTGTCACCAGATTTAGGTTTCCCTGAGTTTGAGAGCTTCCACTTGAGGGATTTCTCCTTCAAGGCTCAGTTATCTAAGTCCGTAGCGTCTACCATTCCGCCACACCCCCGCAGGTTTTTGGCAACTAGTATAACTAGTTATTTTGTAGAGGTAGCAAATACCCCCTCATCTATTCCACCATCAATTGTGTCTTTTGTCCAACTAGATTGAAAATATTTTTTCCAGATTGTGCGATCGCTTGCCAAAGTTATAAGTCTTTTTTGTTCTCTCGGAATTAATCTGGATAAGTTTTCGATCTTGTGTGACTAAAGGGTTTATTTTCTAGTGCGTTCACCACAATAGCACAATATTAGTTTTTATTTATGATGTTTTTTGAATTTCTCAGAAAGCTTACCCTCTTCACTTGCTCTTAGGAGTTGGAGGTGGGCTTTGAAGGAATTATGGCGCAGTTATGTTGAAAGCATTATGACTAGACTTCCCTGAGTCTGACTCTTCAGCCTATGATGGAAAACAGATGCTTAGACAAAAAAAGTTATGATTGTCGCCCTTCTGTATCTGATTTTGGCTGGAGCTTACCTTCTGGTAATCCCAATTGCTATCTTGCTGTACCTGAAGCAGCGTTGGTATGTAGCTAGCTCCATCGAGCGTGCTTTTATGTACTTTATGGTGTTTTTCTTCTTTCCGGGTTTGTTGGTTCTATCACCGATTGTGAACTTACGACCCCAACGGCGACAAATTCAAGTTTAACGAGATTGGTAGGTCATAACTCTCATGCGACGGATTGACGCTATTGGAATTGGCTTGGGTGTATTTATTGCTGGCGGTTTGGCTTATGTAGGATTGCAGCTAGTCGGTTTGGATAATCAGAAAGCTGGTATATGGAGCCAAGTCTTACTAATAAGTGGCTTAATTGGCTGGTTAACCACCTATTTTTTCCGTGCGGTGGGACAAAAAATGACCTACCACCAACAGAGGGAACAGTATGAGCAAGACTTTCTGCAAAAGCGGCTAGATGAGCTTACCCCCGAAGAACTAGAACGAATTCAAGCCCAAATAGAACAAGAAGAGCAATCTCAGGTGTAAAGTTATCATTGGTCAGCTGTCGTTTGTTAGTTACAAATTACCAACGACTAATGACCAATGACCAACGAATAATGACTAATGACTAATGACTGCAATTTCTGATTGCTTTGAAACTCTTGGGCGCAATGGTGACTGTGCTCTGATTCCTTTTGTTACTGCTGGCGATCCAGATTTAGAAACGACAGCAAAAGCTTTGCAGATTCTAGATCGGAGTGGAGCCGACATTATAGAACTAGGTATACCCTATTCCGATCCTCTGGCTGATGGGCCGGTGATTCAAGCTGCTGCTACCCGCGCTTTGCAAAGGGGGACAAAATTTGAGCAGGTGTTGGAAATGTTGCAAGGGATTACTCCCAAGTTGCGATCGCCCATTGTCCTGTTGATCTATTACAACTCAATTTTGCACCGAGGCATTGAAAAATTTCTTCAACAAATTGCTGCTGCTGGGGTCGCAGGATTGGTAATACCAGATTTACCCTTAGAGGAAGCAGCAGGCTTGCTCCAAGCAGCTAGTGAAATGGGAATTGATGTAATCTTGTTGGTAGCTCCCACCAGTTCTGCCGAACGGATAGAAGCGATCGCTCGTTCTTCCCAAGGATTTATTTATTTAGTTAGCGTCACAGGGGTTACAGGGGTGCGATCGCAACTGGAAAACCGCGTGTCCGATTTACTCAAACAAATTCGTAGTGTTACTGATAAACCCATCGCTGTCGGCTTTGGCATCTCCGAAACTGCCCAAGCCCGTCAGGTAAGGGAATGGGGCGCAGATGGTGCGATCGTGGGCAGCGCTTTTGTGAAACGGTTAGCAGAAGGTACCCCAGAGCAAGGACTAAATGCGATCGCTCAATTTTGCCAAAGTCTCAAGGATGCCATCAAAACCAGCAACACCAGCACAAATACTCCTCTTGATTAGACAGGGAAAGTAGATTAAAAAAGTATAACAGTGTAGTTTTTCTACCCTTGTTTGGTAGACAATTTGACCATTATGGTCTTGAATATTAACATCAGATATCATGATGTAAAAAAACTAGCTGATATAGTCGCTTATAGTTTGAGTATTATGTGAAATTAAGTAGGCATAATTTATGAGTGTGAGTGTGAGAGTGAGTCAGTCACAAATGATTATAGTTACGTCGCAATTGAGGAGCACAGGCGATGAGTGAGAGTATGGCGTTTATCGGCGGGGTTGCCGTAGCTGGGCTGGCGGCTCTCGTATTGCTCAAAGGAACAAATACCCCCCTGCAACCTAACTTTGCTGTTGCTCCGCAAATGCCAGGGACTGTTGTCGCGCCGGGACAGCCACAAATGTATTCTCCTTACAACCCTTATGCGCCGCCACCAGTGTATCCCGGTCAGGTTCAGCCACCGGCTCCCAATACTGACCAGCGCCTAGAGATGGAGAAGTTGAACACGCAAATGCAGGTAGAGCGTTTAAAAAACGACAATGAACAACTGAAGTTGCAAGTTCAACAATTTCAAGGACAAATCCAAAATTTTAATACTCAGCAGCAGTGGCAATTAGCCCAGCAGAATAACCAACAAAAATCAGCAGCATTGCAGCCACAAAATTCTTGGTGGTCTTCACCCGTACTTTGGGCTGTGGGAGGCGCAACTCTCACTATTGGTGGTGGTGTTGTCGTCGCTGGGGTATTAGCTTTATTTTCACCACGGCAGCGTCCAGCCCGCACTGTACAAGTGATTCACCCCTACCAAGGAGCCACACCGCCCTTGGTTCCAGTTCGTCGCGCTGAGTTTCTGCCTGCTTCGCGGATGGAAGCAAGACGAGTTGAAACCCCAGAATACGACGAAATGCACTAATCGGGAAATATTTGTTAGTTAGTAGACCCGTAGGGGCACGGCATGCCGTGCCCCTACACCTTATGTTTTAACGTTGTACCGGATCTGAAATGAAAACCGCTATATTACAAACCGCTTTTCGGAGTTTCTGTAGTATTGGGAGTTTCTGTAGTAGCAGGTTGGTTAGTATCGGGAAGTTTTTGTTGGGTACTCTTCTGACTGTCTTGAGTGTTTAGTTTAGGTAGTGCCTGTTTTACCAGATTTTCGGCTGCTTGTTTAAATAATGGTTCGATTCTATTTCGCCAGTATTTAGTATTAGGCAATTTTTCTGGATGGTTTCTATAATCTAAAACTTTATCCCATTTACCATCATCTATTGCTTTATTGATCTCATTAGATAACGCTTCCGCCTTAGCCCAATCTTCCTGCCACTGGGCAATCATTTTGCCTGTTTCTTGGATACCAGAAGCAGCATTTTCTGGAACGGATCTTAAAAGTGCGATCGCTCCAATTATATCCCCTGAATCATACTTCTGTCTTGCTTGCTCTATAATATTGGCACTGTTATCATTAGGCTGCGATCGCTCTGATTTCCCAATATTGTCAGTTGACGCCTTTGGCTTTTCTGGTAATGGAGTTGCAACATTCCTTGATTTTGGCTTTGCCTTGGGAATTGTTTGAGTCGCAATCAAGCTACTATCATCTACAACTTTAGTTGCGATGCCTTTGTCGCGCAGACAAGAACTCCATTCTTGATTATTGGTTATCACAGCCAGGTGTGCCCAAGCCAAACGACCAGATTTAAGTTTAACCTCTACCCAACCTTGTTTTGTCCGCTTGCCAGTCACCTCGAAACTGGTGTTATCGGCAACATTTTGCAAAATATTATCAGAATTTATCGAACTAGGTTCAGAACGGATATTAGAATTTCCGACGACAACAGCCGAGCATTTATTAGCTAAGGCGGTATCCTTACCTGTAAGATTTAAAGCTAAATTTTTTACATTGGGATATACATTTGCTACCAAGGCAGCCGCACCACCCGCCAATAATATGCCAATTAATATCGGCCATGGGTCGGATTTGTTATCGTCTTTACGCGCAGGCACAGGTTTGACAGGGGCAGGATTTGCTGGTGCAACTGCAACTGTTTTCAGCCGAGATACTTGAGGTCGGGATTTGGCGGATTCTTGAGGTGTGGAAAGTGTAGTTACAGGATTAATGACATTTTTACATGCTTGCAGTGCTTCCGTAGCGTTTTGGTAGCGGTCTTTGAAGTGATAACGCACCATTTTGGACAATACTGCTGCCAGTCGATAGTTCACCGTTACTGATTGCTGCCAGATGATTTCCCCCGTTTCCGGATCTTCTTGCAATTCTGTTGGCTGTAATCCTGTTAATGCTTGAATGGCGATGATGCCAAGGGAATAGATATCGCTGTTAGGGCGGGGTTTACCTTGCCCTTGTTCTGTGGGCATATAGCCAGGAGTGCCGATAATTACTGTGGCGGAAGGTTGTGCGCCAACTGTAACCATCTGTGTCCGCAGTTGCTTTACTGCTCCAAAATCTACTAAAACTAACTTATTATCTGAGGCGCGGCGGATGATATTATCCGGTTTGATGTCGCGGTGAATTACGCCTTGGCGATGGACAAATTCGAGAATTTCCAGAACTTGCTGCAAGAGTTGAATTACTTGGCTTTCACTCCAGCGCTTACCAGATATAAGTTCCTCAGCTAGAGTATGCCCTTCAATATATTCTTGTACTAGGTAGAATTCTTGGTTTTCGTCAAAGTAGGCTAGCAACCTGGGTATCTGGTCATGGTTTCCCAGTTTTTCTAAGGTTTCGGCTTCACTGTTGAATAGGCGTTTAGCAGTATCAAAAACTCTGGGGTCAGTTCCGGGTTTAAGGTGCTTGACAACGCAGATGGGATTTCCTGGTCGCCTAGTATCTTGGGCAATGTATGTTTGACCAAATCCTCCCATTGCGAAGACTCGAATTACTTGGTAACGATGGTCTAGTAGCTTGCCTATCATATTCCTCCCCCAGAGTTATTACCTAATTTTCCAGCTGGTAATAAATATCTCCAAATTTTCTTCAATGAAATCCGCTATCTTGAGAAAAGATTTAGATTAAAAACGCAGCTTTTTAATAAACGCAGACTGTTTATTTTTCTTTTAGTGCCCCTGTTTATTACCAATGCCACCTAAAATAACAAATCCAGTTGCATGGCAGCAGGCTGAAATCCTCATGCAACCTGCTTTCATTCGCGTTATCGACAACATCCGCAAGCAGCTTGATGAATCTTCCTGGACAGGAACTTACCACGATGTCCTGATTTGGCCGCCTAGCACCACTGATGAAATCAAAGCGTTGGTGACTGAACTGTTGCAAGCGATGGAGACTGCAACGCCTCAAGAAGCAGATGAAATCAGAGAGACGCTTACTCGTCTGCCGATGCCCCATCCAGGATATCATCTACGTTTACAGCGTCAACAGCAAGAAGCGAGTATCGATTTGTGGGAACTGTGTTATCAGGTGTGTTTTATTGAATACAGCCCACAGAAGGAATCTGCTGATATTGATACTAGTTTAATTGATGAATTCGGTGAAGTGGATTGGCTGCGTTTGGATGCTAAGTCAAAGGAGTTAGTTGAGCAGGCGTTTGCTAAATTGTCATAGGGGTAACAAATAAAATGCCCTCAGAATAGAATTCTGGGGCTATAGCAGTCCTAAATCATTTGTGAAAATTATATATCTCTTTCTTCTCTTTGCGTCCTTGGCGTTCTTGGCGGTTCGTTTCCTTATCTATATTTTTCACGACTCATTTAGGATTGCTATATGCGAACAAAGCCCACGCAGGTGGGCTTATGAGATAAGGCTTTTTTCGTCTGTTTAGGTTAGGAAAGTCCAATATCTATCTCACTGTTTGTAATGGCTTCCAACTATTCAAAGATACTCGAATAGCTGTTAATTCAAACAGATATTTAGTAAGCTTTTCTTTCTGAATATTAAGGATTTCACGAATTTGTTCAGCTTCGGCTTCTTTCGTATTCCGTTCTTTCAGTAAGCGGTCAAAATCATCTTGAAACATTTTAATAAAGTCATTGATTTGATGTTCTGCACTTCTAAAATCTTCCTCAATTTGTCTTTCAATGACTCGTTGTAAAAGTTGTTGATTTTTTAATACCTGCTCATCTATCTTATGCTTAATTTGTTTTGCTGTTTGGCGTAAGTCAATATCGTAAAAATCTTGCTTATCCTGGTATGAAACATCTACATAATAGACTTTATTCGATTTACAGCAACTACTGTCTTTTTTTGCTTCTTTGCGTGTGCGAGTAAACACCTCTTGCTGGTATTTAATTTCTGCATCGATTCCTCGGAATTCAAAGCTTGGAAACTGAATATCATTTATATTTATATGAACGTTCAAAGATTGCCCAAGATACTGAGAAAGTTCATTTGATATCTGTTGAATATCTTCTTGTATTTTCTTAACTAAAGCTTCTCTTATTTTTGTACCATCCCTAACTAGCTTATCTTGAGTGTCTAACCACCAACTTTGAATATGAGGAGCGCAAAAATCATTGATAGTAGTGCTAATTCTTTGAGCTTCCGCTTTAGTTTTTACTCTAATGATGTATGAGTCTGATATGTTGAAGGAATTTTGATACCCAGAATCAGAAATATTCAATGAGTTTGGAACAGATTTCTTCATACTGTCTAGCAAAGAGTTGCTTGTTTTCAGTACTGTTTTAAGTCCTGTTCCTAAAACTTTGCCTATCACAGGAAAAAACTCTAGTACTGTTCCACCTATTTCTCCAGCAATAGCAAACCAGTCAACATCTTGATGTACGCGACTTTGTAAATTATCAGACTGTTTAATATTGTGTTTTGTGGATTTGCCTACCCTCGACTGAGCAATTTGATCAATTTCATTTTGAATTTTATCTTTTGCTTCGTAAGCAAATAGACTAACTCCTTGGACAAAACCCTTTATTAGTATCTCTTTTTGCTGTTCTACAGACTTTTTTACATTCGCAACCTTAATTTTAGCAAATTCAGAATGTCTCCGGTAATCCTCTACTTTTATTTTGAGGGATTCAATTGTTATATCCCAACCACTAAACTGTGTATTCAAAGAATTTTCAATTGCCTTTGCTGCTTTATCAAGTTTTGCCAATGCATCACTGAGAAGATTCCAACCAGCATTTTGAGTGATGGTTTCAATAACTATTTTTTGAATAGTAGGTAAGCCACTATCTTCTAAAGCTTTTGGTGCAATTTTGTGTGGCGCAGGTATAATTTGGTTGCCTTCTTCATCTTCTATGGCATATCTGGCACTAAAAAACTTTTTGAAGTCCTTTACCTGGCTTTCATTCGCCTTGTTTTGTTGAATCAGTTTTGCTAAAAGTCCTTGTCTAGAACTTGCAGGATAGATAATTGGATTTGGAAAGCCAAAGTTAGTTAACTCTCGTTTTAAGTCCTCGATAACATCATGAATTTCTCTGTCTTTTTCTGTCTTCTGATCGACTTTGTTAAGGATGAAGTAAATCTTCCCTGTATTCTCAGATAAAATTTCCTTGCGATTTTCTATAACATCTTTAAATAAATCTGAAATAGCATTATCTTTGTAAGAAGCGTAATTTAAAACAAACAAAATTGCATTGCAGTTTCGCAGTGCTTCCAGTGTAGTTTCCTTGAGTTTGACATTGAAATTGCTAGACTCCCACTCATTGGGCCCAGGAGTGTCAACTAAAGTAAAACCAGCAAGGGAAGAGAGTCCGCTAATGGCTTCGATAGGATACTCGATCTCAAAACGTATGGTATCGTCAGGATTATCTTTTTCTCGAATCTCACGGGTACGCACCAGAAATTTTTGTTGAATTTCTCCAGCATCACCTTCAGCAAGAACAATAGGTCGTCTTTGCCCCTCTCGGTATTCTAAAAGTCTGGGGATTTGTCCAGATGGAATATGTCGAACGTCTGTACGGCAGATTGTACATGCTGCTGTCTCACTCGCTAGAACATCAGCACCAATCACAGCATTTAAAAAGGTACTCTTGCCAGCTTTCATCGCCGCGATAACAGCCACCTGATATTTATTCTCTTTCAATTCATGTAGGGCTTTGTTAATATCATCTTCAACACTCTGCAAACCTTTGGTATCGTCTCCTTCACTGAGGCGACTTTGGCGAATTTCCTGAAGATACTGTAAAAGACCTGTACCAGCACTATAAATGCTGTCGTGCGCTGCTTGAAACTGTTCAGAGGACATAATTTGGTGAGGGAAAGATTAGCTAAAGCACGTACAGCTTAAATTACTAATGGAAATATTTACCTCAGTGATTGTACTGCCACACTAGAGGCGATCGCACTCCATCCCAATCAACAAATCATCCAGGTACTTGCATTGAAAGAAAGCTATATGAATAACCCTGAAGAAGAACTAGAACTACACTTAAGACCCCGTGCGACAGAAACAGTATCAATAAAGATACCAACAGATACATTGCGATCGCTCGAAAAAGTAGCAGCTAATCAAGACATGACACTTGATGCATTACTCAAGTTTTACATTGGGCAGAGTTTGCGGCAAGATATAGCCTTAGAAAGGGCTATTAAAGAAGGTGAAAATACTGAAACTGTCAGCCGCGATGCTATTTTCAAAATTTTGGACAGTAAAGGATAAATAGAGAGTTCATAAAAAGCTTTGAAGCGATCGCTTTAAGCATAATCCCTTTCACCCCTACGCCCACCTTACAAAACCTCAAACTCTTCTCCACTTATCCCAGCTTGTCGTAAAATACTGCCCAGCGTACCGATAGTAATTTCTCGATGACGAGGCACGATCGCAGTACGGGTTCCTTCTTCGGTAGATTTGGCAAACTTTACGTGACTACCCTTTTGGTTAACTTCCCCAAAGCCTGCTGCCTCTAATCTACGCTTAACTTCACGATACAGCACTTACGGCAGCTATGAGGTACATCCTCAAATCTAAAAGCTTTGATAGGAGAAGGCAAGGAGAAAAACTGTATTGCATAATAGCCGGAAGCGCTGTAAGGTAATGGTTTAAGCGGCACCTATTTCTACCTGAAGTGTCTTAATTTTAGGAATAATAGTAGCTACTGGTGGTTCAAAATGCAGTGACAAAGCTTCTTCAATATTAGCCAATGCTTCAGTTTCAGTCTCGCCCTGGCTAGCAATATCAATCTCCAAGCACTGTGCCACAAACCAGTTACCTTCCTGCCATACACTTGCAGTAAAAGTTCATTTCATAAGTTTTTATTGTTCGGCACTTTCTTTTGATTTGATTATACGCCAGAAGAAAACCAGAGGTAGATTGAAGCCGGAAACGCTTATTTGCTAAGATTTCCAGTGCGACAACATTGAAACAGGGCAACTTCTCATCACCATGCCAACATCTACACTTGACGATAAAGACGCAGCAGCTATCGAAGCCGCCAGAGTTGGGGTTGCAATATGCGATCGCACCGCCTGGGGACGTATCAAAGTAGCTGGCGACGATCGCCTCAATTTCTTACACAACCAAAGTACTAACAATTTCCAAATACTCAAGCCTGGACAAGGTTGTGATACGGTTTTTGTCACTTCTACAGCTAGAACGATTGATTTAGCAACCGCCTACGTTAGAGAAGATGCGGTTATCTTGCTAGTTTCACCTAACCGCCGCCAATATCTCATGGATTGGCTGGATAAATATATTTTCTATGCTGACAAAGTGGAATTATCTGATATTACCCAATACACCAACACCTTCAGCCTCATTGGCCCCGGAAGCGACGCTGTGATTGAAAAATTGGGTATTGGCGAACTCATCGGCCAACCTTACGGTAATCACCAAGTATACACGATCGCTCCGGCTGAGGGAGTGCGGGTTGCTGTGGGTAGTGGGTTAGCGGCTCCCGGATACACCTTCACTTTCCCCTATACTGACAAAGCAACAGTGTGGAACAAATTGTTAGAAGCTGGGGCGGTAGAGATGAGCGATCGCGCTTGGGATGCTTTGCGAATCTTACAAGGCCGCCCCGCCCCAGATGCGGAACTCACAGATGATTACAATCCTCTAGAAGTTGGTTTGTGGCAAACAATTTCTTTTACTAAAGGTTGCTATATTGGGCAAGAAACCATTGCTCGGTTAAATACATATAAAGGTGTAAAACAACACCTTTTGGGTATCCGTCTCAGTAGCCCTGCGGAAGTTGGAAGTGCGATCGCAGTTGGAGATGAAAAGGTCGGCAAACTTACCAGTTATACAGAAACCACTGATGGTTACTTTGGACTAGGTTACATTCGTACCAAAGCTGGTGGCGTAGGCTTAAAAGTTAAAGTGGGAGAAACTGAAGGTGAAGTAGTAGAAATCCCCTTTGTTTCTCATGAGTATCCTTAAGTAATTCAAATTAAAACATTTTCTTCTTTATCCCTAGCGCCGTAACAAAATTCATCTACCCAAGAAGCTACACTACGGGCATTCGTGGTTGGTAAATTCACTTTGTTTTTAACATCTTGTGGTTGAATATTTGGATGTTTGCCGTTGCTTTTAGCCTCAGTAGTAATTGCTAGCGATCGCACTGGTTTGCCATTACTATTAATCTCTGTGGTAATTGCCAGCAATGCACCCACAGGGATTCGGACAGGTGGCGCGTTGCTTTTAACCTCGGTAGCTAATGTCACAGATGGCATAGTTTTGGCTTTGCTGTTAACCTCAGTGGTCATTCCTGAAGGCAGGCGTTCAAGGAGTGATGTCTGACGAGAAGTTGCAAAGTAGCTACGTATTGGTTGATATTCGCTTAATAAACCAGAATTTGGCGTTTTAACCGGAGTATCTGGAGTACTTTTAGTTGCATTTGCTACTACCAACTCAGGTTTGCGTGTGCGAACTACCTCAGCAGTAGCCGTAAAAGATGGCACAAGTGCATCGGTGCGTGACAAGTTGGAGTCTAGAGTCTTGGCAAGAGAATGCAGCGCAATCTTGCTGGCAGTTACAGCTGATGACAGATGTTTATCCTCAGAATGCTTCTCATCTGGCGGCTCAATTTCCACTTGGTTTGTAGCCATAGAATGCTCTGATTTTATTAAGCCTAACTCTTCATCAGGATTGAAGTTAAGACCTAAAGCGGCAACTATTTTATCTGGATCGTTATTTAGATCCAGCATAAAAGCAAGTATTTCATCAAATTGGGGTTCTAAAACAGACAGTGTTGCCAAAATAAAACCGGACAAAGGACGGCGCAGACCATCGTAAGTGCCCCAAATTTTCATTTTGACTAGCCAGGAAATATTTTGCTCGTAGTAAATCAGCCAGTTTTGTTTTAAGGATTGACGCAGCTGTTGGATATTCATTGGATGCCTCGCTTCAGTCAACAAAATTACAGACCCTGATATGAATGGCACGCTTGAAAAGCTGAAACCTCCTTGCTGGCAGGGTGTGGGAGGTGTGGGAGGTGTGGGAGGATGGGGAGGCAATGCAGCATTTGTTGATATGCAGTTATTCAATTTCTCCTCTTTCTCCCCACACTTCCCCCACTCCCCACACTCAAAAAGCAATTTATATCAGGGCTTTGCGATTAACAAGCGTGCCATTCGACCCTGATATTGAAATATTTAGCTTTATTTCTGGGGATGAAACCGATAATAGAGCATCTGTTTGACTCTTTGACCACCTAGCAAATGATTTTCTACCAGTAGAGATACTTCATCGGGTTGAACACCGCTATACCAGACCATTTCGGGTAATATTAGCACCATCGGCCCATTACCACATTGTCCCAAACAACTGCTACCCGTTACCGTTACACCAGGGATTGGCAAAGCCGCAAAAGCTGACAAAACCTTGACTGCACCTTGCTTTTTGCAGGTGCGATTTTGACAAACCCGCACACATTTAGAAGAAGAGGGTTGGTCTATTGTCGGGAAGTTTGATGGTTGAGTTGTCATTTGTCCTTTGTCCTTTGTCATTTGTCATTCGTCAGTTGTCCTTTGTCAGTTGTCCTTTGCTAATGACCAATGACCAATGACTAATGACCAATGACTAATGACTAATCTATTGAAAGTCCTTTTGAGGCTAGCCATTCCGGGTTGAATATCCGCGACTGATACCGGGAACCACTATCACACAAGATGGTGACAATGGTATGTCCTGGGCCTAACTGCTTGGCTAGGGCAACAGCTGCGCCAACATTAATACCTGTTGAACCACCCATTAACAGACCATCTTTTCTCAGCAGTTGGTAAACTACCCGTAAAGCTTCTTGGTCATCGATTTGGATAGCATCATCAGCAGGTGCGCCTTCCATATTTGCTGTGACACGACCGTTACCGATGCCTTCGGTGATGGAATTTCCTTCTATATTGATTTCGCCAGTTTTGACATAGCTATAAAGTGCGCTACCCAGTGGATCGGCAACAACGCATTTAATTGCCGGATTTTGTTCTTTCAAGTACAACGCTACGCCAGCATAAGTACCACCAGTACCAGTTGCAGCTGTCCATGCATCTATTTTACCATCTGTCTGCTTCCAAATTTCTGGCCCTGTGGTTTCGTAGTGAGCGTGGCGATTAGCTAAGTTATCAAACTGATTTGCCCAAATAGCATTTTCCAACTCAGCAGCCACTCTGCCAGATAGCTTGACGTAGTTGTTTGGGTCTTTGTAGGGTACAGCAGGAACGCGACGAACTTCTGCACCTAGTGCTGTCAGCGCGTCTATTTTTTCTTGGGACTGAGTATCGGGAATAATAATTAGGCATTTGTAGCCTTTGGCGTTGCAAATATGTGCTAGTCCAATGCCAGTATTACCAGCAGTTCCTTCTACAACGGTGCCACCGGGTTTGAGTAGACCTTTCTCTTCTGCATCTTCGATGATGTAAAGTGCGGCGCGGTCTTTGACGGAACCGCCAGGATTGAGGAATTCTGCTTTAGCAAGGATTTCACAGCCTGTTTCTTCGCTAAAGCTGTTTAAGCGAATCAGGGGTGTGTTGCCAATAGCGCCGACGAAGCCATTTTTAATATCCATTTTGACTGTACCTGTGTGAGTATCTATAAAAATTTTGGCTTATAGCGGTGGCATGATTTACATCTGATTTACCTAAAATTCTATTTTGAGGAAGAAGACGCGATTCATCGCGTCTCTACAAGGGGCGATTGCATTCTCTGGATTGCGGAAAGATTCAGATACGATGCAATACGGTTCAGATAAGACCAAAACACTTGTAGAGACGGCGATTTATCGCGTCTCTCTTTAGATTTATCGCGTCTCTCTTTAATATATGTATTTCAAAATTTAAATAAGTAACTACGCAAAATTAATTACAGTCATTGCGAGCAAAGCGAAGCAATCCCAGCCCTTGCGATTGCTTCGCTTCGCTCGCAATGACATTGTGTAATTAATTATGTTTATCTACTTATGAGTTGGTTCTGTTCGTTCAGAAAATAAGTCTGTTTGTTTAGAAAACAAGTCCGTTCGTTCAGAAAACAAGTCCGTTCGTTCAGAAAACAAGTCCGTTCGTTCAGAAAACAAGTTCGTTCGTTCAGAAAACAAGTTTGTTCGTTCAGAAAACAAGTCCGTTTGTTCAGAAAACAAGTTTGTTCGTTCAGAAAACAAGTCCGTTCGTTCAGAACACAAGTTTTTTCTCAACGATTTCTTGTCTAACCTTGTATAATTACTGAGCTAACAATCCAATCTTATTAAAAAAAACACCTTTTTTTGCAAGTTTTACTGAACCACTACATTGTCTCATTGAGACACTCTAGAAAGATAAGTTTAGTAAAAAGTATACATTGATGCCACGCAAAAAAAGAACCTCTCCCGTGCTAGAAAAAACTGAACAGAGAGTAATCGGATTTAAATCGATTGATTCCAGCCTTGACTTTGGCGATTCCATGAGTTTAAACAATTTAACCAAGTTAACCGGACAACTCCGCAACCAGATTGACCAGTATAATATGATGCTGACCGCCCTTGACTCGGCAAGGGCAGAAATAGAAACTCTTGAAAAGACTATTCGTGAAACTTCAGAACGCTTAGTCTGTGGTGTGGCGTTGAAGTATGGCAAAGACAGCCGGGAATATGAGATGACAGGCGGGGTACGCAAGAGCGATCGCATTCGCAAAGCCACCATTACCCGGTTAAAATCGACCGCAGACTTAAAAGCGGCTTCCAAACAGACGGCGTAACTAGCAAAATTAGGCATCATTTACAGTGAATGATGCCCAGCACCTTAGTAGTTAGGCGCGTTTTGAGAAACAGGTGTATTTTGTGGTAGCTAATATCAAATTTAGGTGATTACTTGTAATAAAATTTATCAATGTAGGTTGGGTTGTAGCTTGCTTCCCCGTAAGGGTACGGCAGTAAAACCCAACATGAACAAGGATCAAGTGTTGGGTTTCGTTCCTCAACCCAACCTACAGATGTTATGGGTATTTAACCAAACCTGATATAACTCCAGCTTCAAGTTAGCAGGCAATTAAAATAGTAATTTTACTGGGGTTGTTAAATATTTACGTAAGTTACTATACAGCATGATTAGCGAGTAAATGCTGACATCTTTTCATTGTCTTAGACGGAGTGGATACCGATGACATCTGAAAGCGATCGCCAAAAAGAACTTGAACTCCGGGAACGTTTACTACGAGAACGAGAAGTTGAATTGCGACTCCGGGAAATGGAAACTAGCCTCCATACTACCGATGCGGCTTTTCATCAAACTGTGAAGCATCAGCCAGAAAATTCCCAAAAACCTTGGATGCAAAAAGTGATTCTGGGTGGAAAGCTGTTTGCTCTTGGTGTAGTAACACTAGTTGCAGTGAGAATAGCCTCGGTGTTGGCTGGGTTTATTATTGTTGCGGCGCTGGGATGGATGTCTTACAAATTATTTTTGGAATCTAAAAAAACCAATCTTTAATTAAGGTGTAAATATTATGATTGATCAAGTAACAACTGACAGATTCATCCAAGATTTAGAGCAGGTTGCTCAAGTGCGATCGGAAATGTCTGTATGTTTGAATAAACTGGCTGAAACAATTAATAAGGCTGAGTTAGCTGGGGACTCTTCATCAGGAAAACTCAGTTTAGAGCGAGATATTGAAGATATTACAGTAGCTAGTAAAAACCTCCAGCAAGGTGTATTTCGCCTTCTGGTGTTGGGCGATATGAAGCGGGGAAAAAGTACCTTTCTCAACGCCTTAATTGGGGAAAACTTATTACCGAGCGATGTTAACCCTTGTACCGCAGTGTTAACAGTCTTACGCTATGGGCCAGAAAAGAAAGTTACCATTCATTTTAATGATGGTAAAAGTCCACAACAGCTAGATTTTCAGAATTTTAAATATAAATATACTATTGATCCGGCTGAAGCTAAAAAACTAGAGCAGGAGAAAAAGCAAGCCTTTCCAGATGTTGATTATGCAGTAGTTGAGTATCCCTTAACGCTACTACAAAAAGGAATCGAAATTGTCGATAGTCCAGGATTGAATGATACAGAAGCGCGAAACGAATTATCTTTAGGTTATGTAAATAATTGCCATGCAATTTTGTTTGTAATGAGAGCTTCTCAACCTTGTACCTTAGGTGAGCGTCGTTACCTAGAAAATTATATCAAAGGTCGAGGATTGACAGTTTTCTTTTTAGTTAATGCTTGGGATCAGGTACGGGAATCATTGATTGATCCTGATGATGTCGAAGAGTTAAAAGCATCTGAGAATAGATTACGGCAAGTATTTAATGCGAATTTAGCAGAATATTGTACTGTAGAAGGTCAGAATATATATGACGAAAGAGTGTTTGAGCTTTCGTCAATTCAAGCACTCAGACGACGGTTAAAAAATCCCCAAGCTGATTTAGATGGGACTGGCTTTCCAAAGTTTATGGAAGCACTGAATACTTTTCTTACCAGAGAACGTGCGATCGCAGAACTCCGTCAAGTCAGAACCTTAGCAAGACAAGCCTGTAATCATACCCGCGAAGCAGTTGCTAGACGCATACCATTACTCGATCAAGATGTAAATGAATTAAAAAAACGGATTGATTCAGTGGAACCAGAGTTTAACAAACTCACAGGTATTCGGGATGAATTCCAAAAAGAAATTCTCAATACAAGAGACACTCAAGCAAGAACAATTTCCGAATCTTTTCGCAGCTATGTTTTAAACTTAGGTGATACTTTTGAAACCGATTTTTTACGTTATCAGCCGGAATTAAATCTGTTTGATTTTCTCAGTAGTGGTAAACGAGAAGCATTCAACATCGCACTCCAAAAAGCCTTTGAGCAATATATCACTGACAAATCTGCTGCTTGGACATTAACTGCTGAAAAAGATATCAATGCAGCTTTTAAAGAACTTTCTCGCAGTGCTGCACAATATGGTGCGTCTTACAATCAAATCACAGATCAAATAACAGAAAAGCTTACCGGACAGGACGTAAAGGTACATACCACTACTACTACTGAAGAAGATAACTCTCCCGGCTGGGCAAAATGGGCAATGGGATTGTTATCACTTTCTAAGGGAAATCTTGCTGGTTTCGCAATGGCGGGGGCTGGATTTGATTGGAAAAATATCTTGTTAAACTACTTCACTGTAATTGGTATAGGTGGAATAATTACAGCCGTTACAGGGGTTTTGCTTGGCCCAATCGGGTTTGCATTGCTAGGTTTGGGAGTAGGATTTTTGCAAGCAGATCAAGCCCGTAAAGAGTTAGTTAAAACGGCAAAGAAAGAGTTAGTTAAACACCTACCCCAAGTGGCACATGAGCAATCTCAGGTAGTATACAATGCCGTGAAAGAGTGTTTTGACTCTTACGAAAGAGAAGTAAGTAAGCGGATTAACGATGATATTGTCTCTCGCAAATCTGAATTAGATAATTTAGTCAAACAGAAACAAACCCGCGAAATAAATCGTGAAAGTGAGTTAAATCGATTAAAAAATTTGCAGGAAGATGTAATAACTCAGTTGCAAAAAATCGAGGCAGCTTATAGTAATTTATTAGCTTACTATAGCTGATAAATCTCATTACTCTCGTTCCCAGCTTCTCGCTGGGAATACCTACTTAGAGGGCTACCGCCTTCCATAACCAGAAGTAGCTAAACCTAAATAAACTAAAGTTTGTAGTAAGGACTTTAGTCCTAATAAACTTTGCTATGAGCGATGAATCGCTCACTACGAACTCAATACGGTTCGGTTAAGGTTTTTTGATGAAAATTATAGATCACAAAGATGCGATAAATCTTTTGTCAAGATGAAAGACTGATTATTGTAGAGACGGCGATTCATCGCGTCTCTTTCCTTAAGCAACAGTATTGACTACGAACTAGGATTTTATTGTATGTTTAATTATGCTTAGTATAAACATAATAATATGATGCGGAGCCTGGGAACAAGGAAGTATGCAACAACAATATGAAGGTTATAAAAATTTAGCAGATTCTCTCAAATCTGTATCTGCATTACTGAATTTAGAACGCAAATCGCAACTGCATCAAGATATAATTACCATCTGCAATCATCTCGTTAATCCTAGCTTCCGTATTGCGGTATTTGGCCCCTTTAATCATGGCAAGTCTACCTTACTGAATGCCATGCTAGGTAATCGCACCTTACCAATTGATTTAATCCCCACAACAGGCGCATCGATTACTGTCAAATATGGCTCTGATGTGCGAACTCGCATCATGTTGGTAGATGGCACAGAAATCTATCGCAGTGGCACAGAAGTTTTACAACAATTTGCAATTCTTGATGGCAATAGGCAGATGCGAAAAGATGTAGCATCTGTGGAAGTTTTTTGTCCGCATCCCTTCTTAGAAACAGGAGTAGAATTTCTTGATTTACCGGGAACTAATGATAGGGATGAACAAGATAATTTGGTCAGAGAACAACTTTTAGGTGCAGATTTAGTTATCCAATTATTAGATGCACGTAAGTTAATGACTTTAGGTGAGCGGGAAAACTTACGAGATTGGCTATTAGATCGCGGTATAAAAACAGTTATATTTGTTGCCAATTTTCTTAACTTACTCGAACCCGACGAGCAAAAACAAGTTCAAAATCGCCTGCTGTTTGTTGCAGAAAGCTTTCGAGCCGAATTACCTCCAGGTTTTAGTAATTTATATCGTGTTGATGCTTTACCTGCTTTAAGAGCTAGATTAAAAGGCGATGTTGCTGCTGCCAATAGTAGCGGTTTAGCGGCTTTTGAAACAGCTTTGCAAAATATTGTGGGGATTTTGCAACCAAATCGTGGTAGTGTGCGTTTGCCAAGAGTGCAAGCGATCGCTTCTCAAATCCAATACTCATTAAAAGCTAAAATTGACCCAATTGCTATTGAAATAAAATCCTTTGACGATAAACAAAATAGTAAAATTGAAATTAAACAAAAAGCAGCCAACCTAATTTATAAAGGTTTCACTACTAGCATCGGAGAGTTACGCGATTGGCTAGAATTACCCAAGCTACTCACAAAATATCAAGCTGATGCGGCAGTTGCATTGGCAGAAAATAAATTTAAAGATTGGCAAACAAATATTCTTAAGAAAGACCTAAGTCAATTACAATTAGCTGCGGTAAAATGGCTTTATCAAGCTTACGAATTTTTCCAAGAAGAACGACCGCAAGATTTATTAATTCCCTTTCCTATCGAACCACAAGTAATACTACCTTCAAAGCCAAGCAATACTGATGATTTGAGTGAACCTGGTTCTATCGCTGTTGGTGGTGGTATTGGTTGGTTGTTAGGTGGCCCAGTAGGTGCTGCTGTCGTCGGGAGTATTTCTTATTTATTAAATAAAAATATTCAAAAACAAGATGAACAATTAGCAAAGGAATCTTATCATCAGGAAGTTGCTAAACTTTGTATAACTGCGGTTGAAGATTATTTGTCTAACTTCAGCAGTCAAGGGTTATCAATTTTAACTGAATATGAACGGAAAGCCGAAAAAGTAATTTGCTTTGAATTCAGTCAGGAACCGTTAGAGATTACTAATAAGCGTGAGAAATTGCAGCAGTTACAAAATGGGTTCAATCAGTTGTTACAAGAGTTAGAAAAAGTTAAAATCCTCTTAAACTATCAACCTTATAAAGAAATACCAAAATACACAAATACCAATAGAAAATATTCGCCACAGCCAGAGAGAGTTAAAATTTCCCCTGAAAAAGATCCTGGTGTTAAACAAAAACAGGAAAATACTGCTAAGAATACTGGGACAAGGGTAGAATCCGTTTCTCCACCACCACCGCCAAAAGCTTCTCCGTCTCCGAGGAAAGAAGAGGTGGAGGCAAAATTTCGTGATTGGGAACTTAATGAAGAAATAGCACGGATGAAAGCAGAGATGCATAGCCCTAAAGCTTGTCGTCAAACATCGGCTGGTTCTCAAACTAGCAAACAGCAAAATACAACTCAAAGCAATAAAGCACCCAACCAACCCAAAACCCAGACAGAAAAAGATAAGATTACTCGCGCCTACGGCATTTTAGGATTGCAAACAAATGCTTCTTTGGCTGAGGTAAAGCAAGCTTATCGAACCTTAGTTAAAAAATGGCATCCAGATTTGTTTGTTAATCAGCCACAACTACAAAAACAAGCTCAAGAAAAAATGCATTTAGTTAATGATGCTTACACAATTTTGAGTGATAAATAAACCACAAGATACTGAATTTATTTAATAAGTTAGATTTCATCCTAATTTCATTTCTGGCTGTAAAACTAAGAAGTAAATATAGAATTAGGAAACTGTTAGGTGAGATTTATGCAACTGCTATCTTTGAAGAATGGCTTTTTGGTGTTAATCTTTAGTGCGATCGCTTCTGCTAGTGGGTTAATGACAGGCTGTACTAGTACTGCTTCCCAGAACCAAAGCCAAGCGCCAGAGGCAACCACCACCAATGCTAACGATAAGCAGATGATGAACCACGGTGGTGGCATGAATCACAGTATGGGAATGGATTTAGGCCCAGCTGATGCTAATTTTGATTTACGATTTATCGACGCTATGATACCGCACCATCAAGGGGCTGTGGAAATGGCTAAAGAAGCGCAGGTGAAATCAAAACGTCCTGAAATCAAAAAACTAGCAGACAATATCATAAAATCGCAAAACCAAGAAATCACTCAGATGAAGCAGTGGCGGCAAGCTTGGTATCCCAAGGCGGGAGATAAACCAATGGCTTACAACAGTCAAATGGGCCACATGATGGAAATGTCATCTGAGCAGATGCAAACTATGATGATGAGTCAAGACTTAGGTGCAGCCGATGCTGAGTTTGATCTGCGCTTTATCAATGCGATGATTCCTCACCATGAAGGGGCTGTAACAATGGCAAAAGATGCCTTAAGTAAGTCTAAGCGCCCTGAAATCAAGAAATTAGCCCAAGAAATTGTTAAAGCCCAAGAGATAGAAATTAAAGAAATGCAACAGTGGCGAAAAGCTTGGTACAACAAGTAATTCGTAATGGGCTTCTCTGCGAGACGCTAAAAGCGAACGCCCCGCTACGCTAACGTAATTCGTAGTTCGTAATATGGTTTTTGCGGCGGTTTTATAAGTATCTGTGTAAATCTGCAAGTAACCAATATGTATTTCTGTTTTGCTCCCAGAAAAATCCTCTAGTCAATATCAAGTAAAGATGTTTGTTCATTGAAACTATGCATGGTGTGGGATATCGATCGTCTCAATCTCACCGATGAAAGTCCAGGTTTTTAATCGATGGCTCAAGAGAAAAGTACGGCTTGTGTGTTATCAAGAGCGTTTATCCACTCTAATGCCCTTGCTAGAGCTAAAAGTTATACCTGTACCATCTTCTTCTGACCACACCCATAACTGTCCTGAGATATTAACTTCTCGGTTTCCTGTCTCTGAACCAGTAGGAGGCATAATTACCAATTCTCCGAATTTATTTCGCTCAATGCGTAAGTCACGATTCACCTGACAGAAATCAAAAAATTGTTCGTCTGTGATTTGCATTGATGACGGAATTTGCAAAACCAAAGGAGATGAAAACATCGGGATTTCCTCCAGGTTCGGATGCCTAGTTAACTAACTATAATTCTCACGCAAAAAACAAAGACGCAAAGTTATATCTTTGCGCCTTTGCTTTTTATCCGAAATCATTTTCAGATTTACTTGTTAGGCTGAGGAGTCATCCGCAGATAGGGTTTGATTTCCTCGTAACCTTTGGGGAATTTCTGTTTGAGTACTTCTGGATCTTTGAGTGAGGGGACAATTACAACATCCTCTCCATCTTTCCAGTCAGCTGGTGTCGCCACGCTGTAATTATCAGTCAATTGCAGAGAATCAATTACCCGCAACAGTTCATCAAAGTTGCGTCCCGTGCTGGGAGGATAGGTGAAACTTAGGCGGAGTTTCTTATTGGGGTCAATCACGAACACCGATCGCACTGTCACAGACGCATTAGCATTGGGGTGGATCATGTCGTAAAGCTCAGAAACCTTGCGATCTGCATCCGCCAAGATTGGGTAGTTAAGGGTGGTGCTTTGAGTTTCTTCAATGTCTCCCACCCAGCCTTTGTGAGATTCTACGTCATCAACGCTGAGTGCGATCGCTTTGACATTGCGCTTGTCAAATTCTGGTTTTAGCTTGGCAACTGTGCCGAGTTCTGTTGTACAAACAGGTGTAAAATCAGCAGGGTGAGAAAACAGCACAACCCAGCTGTCACCTGCCCATTGGTAAAAATCGATGTCGCCGTGTGTTGAGGCTTGCGTAAAGTTGGGTACTGTGTCACCTAGACGGAGAGCCATGAGAGATTCCCTGTAGTTAGAAAGGCATATATATTCTAGTATGCCATCATGACATAAAACCCCGATTTCCCAATCGGACTTTAGCAGTTTGAAACAAAATTTTAGGTCTTAGATACGGAATGAGGAGGCTGAGTTCAATTTCAATTAGTCGCTACAAGTTGAGAAGAACTTTCAATCTGAGGATTGAGAGAGCAAATAGCATCTGTAGTTGTTTCAAAACAATTTGATAATCCAATTGTTTTCAACAATCCTGAACGTTCTAGTAGTTGTTGAACTTGGGGTTGTAAACCTGTGAGAATTAAGCGGCAATTATGCCGTTCCAAATCGTGGTAAATATCCTCTAAGGCCACTAAGCCAGTTGTGTCCATATTTGGTACATACCGTAACCGCAGAATTAAATACTTCACTTCTGGCTGCTCCCGCAAGAAGGTGACAAACCTTTCCGCAGCACCAAAAAATACGGGCCCATCTACCCGATAAACAGCAATTTCTTTGCCTAATTCTAGAGGAATACCAGGGGGAAACACTTCAGTTTCAGGCATTTTTGCAAGGGTCAAATCACTCATGCGTTTGATAAATAAGGCTCCGGCTGCAATCAATCCCACTTCCACAGCGAGAACTAAGTCAAACAAGATTGTTACCAGCCAGGTGAGAATCATCACAGCAAAATCGGAGTAGGTAGCACGCATTAATAAGCCAATGGCTTCCCACTCAACCATCCGCAAGCTAACCACCATCAAAATGCCAGCAAGTGCGGCTAGGGGAATCTGTGCTGCGAAGGGTGCCAAAGTTAAGACAATAATGGCTAAAGCAACGCCGTGAATGACGCCAGACAGCCGGGTTTTACCGCCAGAACGGACATTAATCGCAGTTCGAGCGATCGCCCCTGTTGCTGGGATGCCACCAAAAAATGGCACAATGATATTTGCCAATCCTTGACCAATTAATTCGCGATCGCTATTGTGTTTCTCACTCACCGTCATGCCATCAGCCACCACCGCCGATAGCAACGATTCAATACTTCCCAGTGCCGCCAAAGCCAAAGCCGGATTAATTAGTTCTTGAATCACGCTAAAATCATTCCAGTGGGGAATACCTTGGGGCATCGGTAAAGATTGAGGAATGACTCCAATTGTTGGCACATCCAGATGAAAATAAGCAGCGATCGCTGTTGCCAACACTAACCCCACTAAAGAACCCGGTATAGTATTATTAATCTTGGGCCAGAAAACGTTGGTTGCAATCACAACCATTGCCAGCGATACTGCTACCCAGTTGAAAGCTTCTAAATGAGTTATAGTTTGCCAAAGTCCTGGCAGAAAATGATCGCTATGTGGTATTTGCAAGCCAAAGAAATTATTTAACTGACCACAAAAAATAATCACGGCAATACCATTAGTAAAACCTGCCGTGACTGGATAAGGAATAAACTTAACTAGTTGTCCGAGTTTGGCAACTCCCAAGGCTACTTGGATAATTCCAGCCATCACACCAGCAATCCAAACTTTCTCAATTCCATACTTAGCAACAATTCCCACCAAAACGACAGCCATTGCACCTGTAGGGCCTGTAATCTGTACTGGCGAACCTCCAAAGATTGCCGCTACAATTCCGGCCACAATAGCGGTGTAGAGTCCTGCCTTTGGTTCTACTCCACTTGCGACCGCAAAGGCTAAAGCTAAGGGTAGGGCTACAACAGCTGCTGTCAGTCCTCCAGTCAAATCGCCACGCAGTCCACTAAACAAGCCACCGAAACTGAAAAGCTTTGGTTGTTCAACGGTATCAGATATTGGCATATTCTCATTTTTAACTTTCATACAGAAGTTGTGTATGTATAGTGTTTTGGTTTACAAGCCAGATAAAAAGCCTTCTTGACTTTTGACCCCTACTGTATATTTCACTAGCTTGCAATCTGCTGTAGTTGTCAAAGTAGTTCTAACACCTATTTGGCAAAACTGCTGTTGTCTGCCTTGGGTTAGATTGATTTGTTTGCCAAAATTTTCTGATAGGCTTGGGTTGTTTGCTTTGCGATCGCATCCCAGCTAAAATTTTCCAAGGCATATTTTTGGGCGTTTAATCCCCGTCGCTGGCGTTCTGCGGGATTTTCCAAAGCTTCTTGTAATAACTCTACCAGTGCTTGCACATCTGTTGCGCCTACCCAACCCGACTCGCTATCACGTATCTGTTGACAAATATGTACTTGGTCAGAAATGACTACAGGTACACCTGCAACCATCGCTTCAGCTACAGCAATCCCAAAATTTTCGTAGTAGGAAGGTAAGACAAATAAATCGGCAGCTTGTAGTAAACTAACTTTGAGTTCACCAGTAACAAAGCCTGTAATTGTAGTGTGCGATCGCAATGGTGAATTTTGAATTTGGGATATTATCTTTTGTTCGTAATCTGGATCTTGAGGATTTGTCCCAGCTAAGACAAAATGAAATTTATAACCAACCGCTAACAGCTTCTCTAACGCCGGAATCAGCAAATTTAACCCTTTTTTCGGGTCAATTCGTGACATAAACAGCACCAACGGTACATCCTTTGGTATTTCTAGCTGACTACATACATTTTTAAGAGAAGATTGACGGGGAATCACACCCAAGGGAATCACCAAATCTGGCGTAGATACTCCAAATCGTTCTGATATTTTAGCTTCTTGGTCGCTGGTAAAATGAATTGCTGCCGCACCAGCTAAATTCTGGCGTTCTATAATTGCGACATAAAGCTGTTTTAATTGCTTTTTCTTTTGTAAATCAGCCGGATCAAGAGTACCCAAAGGACGGAAAATATAAGGTAGCTTTTGCTGACGACACACAATAGCAGCAGCGCTAATTATTGGGGAGAATAGAGCATGGATATGTGCTATATCAAACTCGTGAGCATTAAGTTTTAGCCAGTTTAATAAATCTAGAGAAAATTTGTAGCGGCGAAACGGCGCACAACGAAAGTAAATTATTTCATAACCATCTTGTTTAATTGGACGATTTAAAGGAACATCCAGAGGTGTTTGACCATTATCGCCATTACTATCAGTTGTGAGAATTGTAACTTCCACTCCCTCTTTTACTAACGCCGGAGCTAATCCAAGTACCATTTGACTCGGCCCACCGTAAATTAGAGAAATTGAGGGAACAATTTGTAATACTTTCATTTTTTTGTCATTTGTCATTTGTCTTTTATCCTTTATTATTCACTAATGACTAATGACCAACTCTTGATAAAACTCTAATTGCTGTTTAGCCAAAGCTTTGTTTGTATATTGAACCATTGCTTTTTGATAACCCATTTCACCGAGAGTATGAGCAAAATCTGGTTTATCCATTAATTGAACTAAGCAATTAGCAAGAGCCTGAACATCACCTTCAGGAAATACTAAACCAGCATCACCAATTACATAGGGAATTTCGCCAGAATCAGAACCAATCACAGGAACTTGGCAAGCCATTGCTTCAATTAGCACATGACCAAATTGTTCTTTCCAGCCAGCAGAAGTTAATGTTTTAAACTTATAAGTTGTTTCCGAAGGTAATACTAAAGTACTCATTAAATTGATATAGTTTGCAACTTGGTCATGGGGGACACTTTCTATCAAAATTAACCTTTCTTTAATATTGTTTTCTGCCGCGACTTTGATTAATTCGCTTTGTAACTCTCCTCGTCCCAGTAGCAGTAATTTCCAAGGTTTATCTTTCAATGTAATTAAAGCTTGCAAAAGCGTTAATAAACCCTTCTCTTGCACAAATCGCCCAACAAAGCCTACTACAAAATCTCCTTTTTCAATGCCAAACCTCGCAGCTAATTCTGGTTGGGCTTTGGGAGTAAATAAATTTTCATCTACACCCAATTGTGGCATGACTTTAATTGCCCCTTTATATCCCCGTTGGCGCAAAACTTCTGCTCCATCTTGATTGCCAGAAATAATGCCGTGGCTGTGATTGAGGTTATATTTTTCTAATAAAGCAACTGGTAGTTTCAGTTCATAAGGAAGATTCCACCAGGTAAAAAATACATTTTTTGCCTTGAGTCCTAATAGCTGATTTAAGGCAATCATCTGAGTATAAGCTAGCCCTCTAGACCCTTGTTCAACTTGGATGATTTGGGGACGAAATTGTCTTAACAAAGATATCAAATCAGCGCCAAAGGTGAGGAGTCCTTGATGATTTTGACTAAAGTTAGAAACTGGAACTATTCTAAATTTGCCTTCATCACAATATTCAGTTTCAATAATTCTATTTTGTACACCACCTGGTTTCCAACGTTTTGGGACTACAACTGTTACTTCAACTCCCGATTCTAGTTGAGATAAAGCGCGTAATTTCTCACAGTTGAGGTCTACGATATAAGTGTGACTAGCAACTAATATTTTCATTTATCCTTTGTTATTCACTAATGACCAATGACAAATGACTAATACCTAAACTTGTTCATCCAATCGACTGTAAACTTGACCATCGTTCCATAGTGATTGGATAACAGTACCCAAGGCTTTGAAAAAACCCAAAGTGTAGAAAATAGCGCGAGTGGCAATTTTGATGGGGGAACCGCTTTTATTACAAGGTGGGTGTCCCAGAACGTGACAGTCAAATAAACGGCCATATAAGCGTAAAGCTTGAGTCGCAGTCAGGTTTTTCAGCCCTAGTAGGAAATGGTTGTGGTAGAAGGTGAGTTGATATTGGAGCGATCGCATACTAATATCATGACAACCTCCTGTTTCTTCGCCTAAATGCACCAAATGCGCCTCTGGGTCGTACCAAATCTTATATCCTGTCTGTCTCACCCGCAAACAGAAGTCTGACTCTTCGCGCACTGCACTACCGCGAAACCTCTCATCAAACCTCAATCCATACTTAGTAAAGATTTCGCGGCGAAATGACATATTACAACCCCTCGCTGTCAGTACTTGCTGAGGTTTGGTGGTATGTACTAAATCAATATGATACCAAGCAATTCCTGGATCCATAGCTTCGGGAGGCAGATATTCAATCTGTAAATCTCCTCCAGAATCACCCAATTTCATTCTGTCAAACACCCGACCGGCAACAGCCCCCACTTCTGGGTTTTGCAAATAATTTTTCGCATGGGCTGCTAACAATTCTGGGGTTAGCTGAACATCATCATCAATAAATAATATTATTTCACCAGAAGCCCGCCGCACGGCATAATTTCGTGCCCCTGGTAAACTTGCCCAATCTAAACGCAACCATTTAATTTTACCTGCATCCGCCATCTCTTCTAGGTAGGCTTGAATTTCTGGTTGGTGTTTTGCGGTTTGGTCTACAACTAAAACTTCAAAATTTGGATAGTCCTGTTTTAGGACATCCACAATGCTATCCCGTAGCGCTTCCTCTCGACCATAAGTAGGGATAACTACAGAAATTAAAGGATACTTATCCATGATTTTTGTTAAGTAATTTTTCTACTTTGATAATAACCTTATAAAAGTTAATTTTCATTAACTTCACTGAGCTACTATTGCTTCAATTTACATTCATAGGACTAGCCCTTTCAAGGTGGTGAAATTTTTGGACAATAATTTCTCTTTACTCTGTGTTTTCTGCGTCTCTGTGGTTAAAAAAAATTACTTTTAAACCGCAGAGTCACAGAGAGCGCAGAGAGAAAAAAAGAGATTTTACCAGTCACCTTGAAAAGGCTAGTCCTAATTCAGTTAATATTGCTTTTAATTCTTTATACTCCCGCCGCATAGAGATTATCAAATAATTCATTTTGCTTTTCGGAGTTATGTACAAGTTGCGCTTGAGCTAATGCTCCTGCACTTAAAAATTCATAATGTTCTCGTTTGTCACTTCTATCAAGAAATTGGATAATTTGTTGCAATGCTTGCTCTGCTAAATAGTCATAAGCGCTATTGACAATTTCCCAATATTCATTAGTTTTAGTTTTTTCTCCATATAGCCAATTACTCCAATGCCTAATTTCATTAATTGGTAATTCTAAAATATAGCCATTTTCGCCATGACGAATAAACTCTGGTAAGGCGCATACATTTGTTGTAATGGCAGGAGTTGCAACAGAAAAGCCTTCGATGATACTATAGCCATAAGTATCATGTAATGTCGCCATCAATTGAAAATGACTTTGCGATAATAACTCAATAACTTTGTCATTAGGAATATTTTTATGAAAGACAATGTTATTTAGATCAAGTAACTTTAAATCCTCTACATATTTGCTGCGATCGGGAAAATCAGTCGGGACACCTGAACCATGTTCCAGTCCCGATATTATATGTACAGTAATAGGTAAACCTAATTTTTCAGCCTTTTTCGCTAGTCTTAAAGCAACAACTCCACCTTTGCGGGCAATGTGATTTCCGATAAATACAAGCTGGAGATTTTGCTGTTCCTGATAAAGTTTAGATTGGTTAACTCTGACTGGAAAATTGGGATGGACTACATCCAATTTCTTAGTTAATTTTTCTTCTATCTTCCAACCTTCTACCCGCTTAGTTAATCTCAACTTGGCGTAATCTGAAATAGCGATAAGTTTTTGGCAATTTTCTAATGCTAAACGATTATTTAATAACTCATAAATTGCAGCTTCACCTTGATTTTGAGGATTTCTATATAAAACACGATGATCCTCAAAGGTGAGAAACCAAGGTTTATTTGTATATAAAATTCTGTTGAAAGAATGAATTGCTTGGTATCTTCCCCATACAGGTTGCCATGCAATAAAGCTGGCTAAAGGATACCAAATTTTTTCTATAGGATATCTGCCTGCGGGAAAAGGCTTAGGGCGAATGAGTGTATGCCGAGAATTTCGAGGTAAGTTTGGAATGCTGAGGTGTTTTTGACCTCCGATGATAACTGTTGCCATTTTTATTTTATTTAAATTGTTTTTAGACGTTTTTTCTTGTTTTTTTGCTGAGGATCGGCATCTTCTTTATCTTGTTTCTCCAGTTCTGGCAATTTAAAAAGAACTCCCGCAAAAAACCAATAATAGACAGCAACCGGATCAACATCCAGAGGATAGTAGTAGGTGTTGTAGCTAATAAACAATATAAACACCCATAAAGCTGCTCCGTAACTGCGGAAATTACGGTTTTTTATGGAGCGATAAGTTTTAAAGCTAATAATTGTTAAACTCGTTACCAAACCCAGAAACGCTAGTACTCCAAGAATTCCAACTTCATAAAGCACTTTCGGGTAGTAGGTTTCCACTAGCTTAGTTTTACCCATCGCACGAGCAGAGTTAGTTGCTCTACCTAAGCCACTTCCTAAGGGCCCGTCTACGTTTTTCCAATTTTCTTCAAATTGCTGGACGATAAAATCTTGAGGTGGTGAGGCGTTCCAACGACTGGTAAAACTCTCGGTTCTCTCTTGCACAACAGCAGGGTTACTCACCATCGCAATTCCCAGGACTAGAGCAAGTCCTATCCCTATGGGGATAAATCGTTTCAGGTTGCCAAGTTGACCAGTTAGCAGTAGCAAAATCCCGAAGCAGATTGGTACTAAAGCTAAGGCGATTCTCTGTCCAGAGATTACAGCATTAATAAAGACTGTCACTAAAGAACTTAAACCGATCAGTCGCCATAGTGGTGAGGGATCGGTGAAGCCCGTGGCAAAGGTAAAAAAGGTGCTGGCAATTAAGAACCATGCCCACTGCCAAGGAGCTACAAATGTCCCTGGTAGGCGAATAACCCCTTCATCGGGACTATATACTAGCGCTCCACCAAAATAACATCTGGCTTCGAGAGTTGCTCTAAATAAGGCATCTCCTTCAAGACCTCTAGTGCCTTGACATGCACCAGTTAGTAGCAATAGGTATTGAATAAATCCCAGCACACAGCAAATCAGTGTGAGGACAATCTGGAGGCGCGATAAAAATAGAAAATCCCGCTTATCACGAATTAGATAGTAGGCACAACCAATCAAGGGGACATAGCCTAAAAATACTTTCAGTCCCAGAATGCCCATACCTAATGGTATTTCTTTCTCTACTTTTTCTAATAGCCCCACACTGGGCGGGTTAAACTGCTGTCCACCATTGACAAACAACAGTGTTAGCACACTGCAACCCAAAACAATATAAAGTGGGATTTTAATGCCTTGGGGAATAATTATCGGTAGCCCCTGTTTACGGCAAGTCTGCCAAAGTCCAATTAACGCTGGAACGTAAAAAGCATCTTTAGCTAATTGGAGTATGGGACTATTACCTAAGTAGTAAGTGATTGTACCCCCAACAGGTACGTAAATGATGAAGGCATATAGGGCTTGACGCGGGTATTTGTAGGAAAGGGACATGATTAGTATTCCCAAAACACCAGGGACTGCTGCTTTAATTCCAGCTACGAAAAAAAGCAGAATGCCAACGAAGACACCGCCAAAGGTGGCGGTGGTGAGTAAGCTAGTGAATTCTTTACGTGTTTGGGCTGCTTTGCGCTTTTGGGCTAACTGTTCTTTGAGATTAAGGGCAGAAGTTTCCTTTTTACCCTGCTTTTTCGAGTTTTTAGATGACCCAGATTTTGACTTGATTTTCGGCATAGTAATGCAGTAGCCTGTCAGCCTCGGAAAATATTATATTATAGTTGACAAATTTCTTTGGATTGCTGTAATTTGTATAATCCGAATTCATCTTTAACTGATTGATTTAATAATTTGCTATAAAAATAAACCTTAATCTTTTGGAATTATTAAACAGATTTTACCCTGTTTATACAATATAAACTTCACTTGAAAATGGCAATGATTTAATTGCTTTTGCTTTGTTATTTAAAATATATTTGACTTTGGCATGGTCTATATTTCACGCGATGTGTAACTTAATATTCTCACCTCTCTCTTTTTTGGCTACGGTGTACACAGAAATCGAAAAACCTGCTCCACTTTAGCTTTCATTTGGTAGGGTGCGTTATAGACTATAGGACTTACGCACCGAAAATCTCTAACGGTGCCGTACTCTCGGCGAGAATAACACACCCTACTGGCGTGGCAAGCTTAAAATAGTGCATTAGACGTAGGTTGGGTGGAGCGAAGGGCAACCCAACATCCTGAGATATGTTGGGTTACGCAAAGCCTCCACCCAACCTACAATTTTTTTGCAACATTTTAGCCTTGTCATGCCACTACAAAACGAGATTTGGGATAATTAAATCATTTCCCTCTTTCATCAGATGGAAGGTTCGGTTTGAGTGAAAGTTGCACACGGCGTGAGATAAGCTGTCGCGTATTTAATTTGCACAACCAGGGCGGGCAAGATGCCCACCCCACAAGAGATTCATTTTTTTGAGGATGCAAATTAAAATATTTTTAGCTTATTAGCTAATTTAGTCCATTAGATGCTGCTGGACTTGGGAAACTAATTCATTTGTCCAGTGGTTGGCGAGTTCGGCATTAGCTGCTTCCACCATGACTCTGATGACTGGTTCTGTACCAGAGGCGCGAACCAAAATTCTGCCGGAATCACCCATTGCAGCTTCAGCAAGAGCGATCGCTTGTTGCACTGGTTGGCAATCTTGCCATCCTAAACGGCGATCGCGATCTATGACTCGCACGTTCCGCAATAATTGCGGATATGTCTGGAAGCTTTGATCTACTAATTCACTTAGGGAAACACCCGCCTCTTTCACCAAGGCTGCTATATGTAATGCTGTTAACAAGCCATCTCCAGTGACGGCATAATGACGGCAAAGAATATGACCTGATTGTTCGCCGCCTAGCATTGCCCCAGTCCTCTGCATTTCGGCTTGCACGTATTGATCGCCGACTGCGGTACGAATTAAGTTACCACCAATTTTCTGCCAAGCTTTCTCAAACCCTAAGTTGGCCATGACTGTAGATACAATCAGGTTATCTGGCAACTGCTGGTTTTGTTGTAAGTGGCGTCCCCACAGGTAGAGAATGTAATCGCCGTTAACTTGTCTTCCTGTATTGTCTACTGCTAAGACGCGATCGGCGTCGCCATCAAAGGCAAAGCCGATGTCGGCGTTGTGTTCTTGTACTGTGGCGGCAAGAATATCTAAATGAGTGGAACCGCAGTTAACATTAATGCGATCGCCATCTGCTTCGTTATGCAAGCAGATTACCTCTGCCCCCATTTCTGTAAATACCGATGGCGCTAACCCGACTGCTGCACCCCACGCCAAATCTAAAACAATCTTCATTCCCTGAAGGTTTAGGGCACTGTTCAAGGGTTTTTTCAATGCCGAGCTATAATGCTCCACTAACTCGAAACGTGAGTAATGCCGGCCGCAATTACTAACTCTGGCAATAGGTGATATCTTCCCACGCAGTCCGGCTTCTATTTCTGCTTGCAATATTTGTGGTAACTTCCCACCATCAGCACCAAAAATCTTAATCCCATTGTCTTCGGGGGGATTGTGGCTGGCAGAAATCATCACTCCGCCGATGGCATCACTGATGCTGGTGAGATAGGCAATGCAAGGAGTGGGACATAATCCCAAATACCAAACCTCTAACCCTGCTGCTGTTAACCCTGCACTCAATGCCATTGCCAGCATATCACTGGAGTTTCTAGAGTCCTGTCCAAGAATGACTGGCCCTACTTGAGTAGCATGGTTACGTAAAACAATCCCCGTCCAAAAACCAACTTGCAATGCTAAAGGGGCACTCAGTAATTCTCCCACTCGGCCGCGAATACCATCTGTGCCAAATAAGGAATTTGCTGGTAATGGGATTAAATTCAATCCAAAACTGCTCTCAATCCCTTTACCCAATCCCTCAGATTCGGAAGCAGAACCTCCAGGAATGCCCGGTGTCCGAGTTATAGATGAAACCATATATTTAAATACTCCACACAATCACACTGAAAAATAGCACTTAAGACTTTATTCAGCAATTTTGACATGCTTTTTCTCTTTAGAAATTCATTCTAGATCAAGCTATCTTTACGTAATAATACTTAACTGAGGCTGATTTGATTGTAAATCTTTCATAAAGCCAGTATTGATTTTTACGTTATCAGTAAAGTCTCCACATCTTAGCTAATTATTTCTTTGATGACCTCAACTTTAGTCTTGATTTTTATCTGTATTCGTTCACACTTTGCAATGCATCCTATCAATCAAAAAATTTGTAATAAATATTACCCTGTTTTCATGACAAGGGTTTTTCAGCAAAGCTGAGAATGAAGGCAAAATTTAGCTAATGACAACAAAAAACTGAAGTACCGAAATCTAAAGTTCTATTTGCATAGTCTTGTTGCTGTGTAAAAAATTACAAAACAATTACAGCTTAAAAAATTTTAATATAAATTCTCATCAAATAGTTTTAAGGTAACGTTTTAATGGCTTTTTTAGCCGTTAGTGAATCAAAACTCCGGCAGTTAACTTTTTAAAGTTGAGAATTTTAGTATGAGCAGCAATTTAGCAACCAAATTACGTGTAGGCACTAAGAAAGCCCACACGATGGCAGAAAATGTAGGTTTTGTCAAGTGCTTTTTAAGAGGAGTAGTCGAGAAAAACTCTTACCGGAAACTAGTTGCTAACTTCTACTTCGTCTACTCAGCGATGGAAGAAGAAATGGAAAAGCATAGCCAGCACCCAATTCTTTCTAAAATTAACTTTCCCCAGCTAAACCGCAAGTATACCTTAGAGCAAGACCTAGCTTATTACTTTGGTGCTAACTGGAGAGAGCAAATCAAACTATCTCCCGCAGGCGAAGCTTATGTAAAGCGCATTAGGGAAATATCTGCCACAGAACCAGAACTGTTAATCGCTCATTCATATACTCGTTACTTGGGCGACTTATCCGGGGGACAAATTCTCAAAAACATTGCTGTAACGGCGATGAATTTGTCTGATGGACAAGGAACAGCTTTTTATGAGTTTCCAGAAATTCCTGATGAGAAGGCATTTAAAGCCAAATATCGGCAAAACTTGGATGAATTACCTCTTGACGATGCGACAACCGATCGCATCGTTGATGAAGCTAACGCCGCCTTTGGCACGAATATGAAGATGTTCCAAGAATTGGAAGGCAATTTAATCAAGGCAATCGGTGTAATGCTTTACAACAGCCTCACACGGCGTCGGACACGCGGTAGTACTGAACTTGTCACTGCTGAGTAATGAGTGCTGTTAGCAGTAGCGGGGCGTTGAGCCAGTGCTAAGTGCTGACTATGGTGTGTGGAATTATAAGTCCAGACAGCCTGATGAAGGATTATTCATAGGTGTTTCTGGATAAAGAGCGAACAATGCTCAAAATATTTAGGGGCAATAGCCCTGTGACTGCTTTTGATTGGTGAAAGCAAGCATGGGGAAATTGCCCCTCAATTATGTTATGTAATTTCTCACCGTTCTATCGGTGCATCCCAGTAAAGTGGAAATTTCCTTGCTAGTGTATGCTTCCTTAGTTTCCGGTAGGAATTCCGAGCAGTATTCCTTAATGACTTCCGTATCCACATCGATAACCGTCTCAAACTATTGCATAGTAAAGGTTTCCTCTAGTTTTCCGGTGTTTCCTTAACTTTTTCTCCAGTAGTTTATATACTAGTTTTAGTGTATATAGTGTATTTAGTGGATTTTGGTCTATATTATTGAAATCAGGTTTAATAGTGGATATACACTACTCAAAGCTTTAATTTGCTTATATTTAATTCTATGCCTAAAGTACCGGGTACTGTACCCTTTACCGTCTACACGACACCAGAAATTAGACAAGCGTTTAAATCAGCTTGTACTGTCGCAGGTAAAACAATGAATGAAGTTATGGAAGATTTTATGAAGGAATACGGTAAAGACTTTATAAAAGATAAGGAATAAAAACTATGACAAACACGCCATACCAACCAAGTAGACTAGACCTTATTGAAGCAATTTTAATCAGAGTAGCAGCACAGCAAGAGGTTAATACAGTCGCTATAGCTGGGCTAACTACAAAACAGGAAGTAAATACTAACGCTCTTTCTGAACTAACTACAAAACTGGATAATCTTAGTGATAACGTAAATGAACTAACTGAAAATACTAATCGTGTCCTGTCCCGTAGTGCTGTACTGGATGATGTTTTGCTGGAACTGCGTGATAGTCATGAACAGCACCAACAGAATTTTTTAGAGCATCAACATACTACTAACGCAGCTTTGCACAGTTTAGAAGCTATTCTTTTACAGCTTTTAAGGATATTTCCTCAGCAATAGAAAAATTTTAATTTCTATTAGTATTTTTTATTAATTTACTAACAAGATTGAAATTTGTATTTTAGAGTCAATTATATTTAAAACCAAAATTTTATTAAAGGTATTGATTCGGAAATGTCGGGAAATATAGATTTCCCGACATCCCCGCCCAAACCATTAATAAGCGATTAAATTCTTGAGGGCATCTTGAGCATCATTGTTTTCTGGATCTATTTGCAGCGCTTCCCGAAAAACTGCGGCGGCCTCTTGTTTTGAGCCATCACCAGATTCACCATAGGATATCTCTCGGCCAAGTTTGATGTAAAGTTCTGCCATTTGGCGGCGTGGTATGAGATTCGCTAAGGGCCGATAAAAAGCCATGACAGCAGTAAAGCCTTTTTGCTTGTAAAGTGGCAAATTGATATTTGAGCAGGTGTCATAACTGCCTTCACCAATTTTTACTACCTTCTGGCAGTTTGCTAGGGCTTCATCTAGGTTTTCCTCTTGAGCCAGTGCTTCATTTAATTTGCTGTAATAATAATCAGTGGGTTTTGTGGCAACGGCTTGGCGGTAAAGAGCGATCGCTTCTTCTGATTTTTCTTGTGTCATCAGCACATCGCCCAGTTCTGCATATCTTAAAGCCTCAGGCTCGATTTTAATTAGTTGGCGGTAGGCTGCGATCGCTTCGTTCACAAAACCGCGCTTTAATGAGAGTTCAGCTAACTTTTCGTAATAAACCTCATTTTTTGGGTCATTTTTACTCGCCTGACGAAAAATTGCGACTGCTTCGGGATATTCGAGAATATCACCCAGACTGCTGTATGCTTGATAATTCTTTGGGTTAATTTTTAGGGCTTCTCGATAAGCTGCGATCGCTTCTTCTCGTTTGCCTATTTTGAAGAGTGTATCGGCTAAATTGTTGTAATTATCGTCATCAGGCTGGATTTTAATAGCTTGACGATAAGCCATTACTGCTTCCTCTGGGCTGCCCATTGCGATCAAATTCATCGCTAAGATGATGTAGGCTGTATCACTTTTAGCATCAAGTTTGACAGCTTGACGGAAAGCCGCGATCGCTTCTGTAGTTCGTCCCTTTTCAACCAGAAAATTGCCCAATTTGAGGTAAATCGCCGCATCGGGAGTTAATTGTAACCCTTGGCGATAAGCAGCGATCGTCTCTGCAATCTTACCTTGGAAAGATAGGACATCTGCCAACTTCAGATAGGCATAACTGTTTTTGCGATCGCGTTGAATCAAACTCCGCCAAATATTAGCGGCTTCTTCGTAATTTTTCACTTCTTCGGCAGATGTCGCTTTTTGTTCCCACTCCTCTACCGTTTGTGCCACACTGATTTGAGGAATTAAAGCCAAACCTAAACTCAACAGCAACGGCAATATTTTCAGGCTTACCATAGACTTTCAGCTTAAAATAACTAAGTCAATCTTCAAACCAAGCTTAATCTCAGTATTTAAGTTTGTAACCCGTAAAACTTCTCATACTGAGGAAATCAGGCAAAAATATGGCTGCAAAAATTCCTGTCACAGTAATTACAGGCTTCTTAGGTAGTGGAAAAACCAGCCTAATTCGCCACCTGCTACAAAACAACCAAGGACGCCGCATTGCCGTTTTAGTCAATGAATTTGGCGAACTCGGTATTGATGGCGAATTGTTAAAATCTTGTCAAATTTGCCCAGAAGATGGTGAGGGCGATACTAATATTTTTGAATTAACTAACGGCTGCTTATGCTGCACCGTGCAGGAAGAGTTTTACCCAACGATGCAAGAGTTAATTAAGCGGCGAGATAGTATCGACTGCATTTTGATTGAAACCTCTGGTTTAGCTTTGCCAAAACCATTGGTGAAAGCTTTTCGTTGGCAAGAAATTCGCAACGCCGCCACTGTGGATGCGGTGATTACCGTGGTAGATTGTGCGGCGGTAGCAGCCGGGACATTTGCTAGCGATCCAGAAGCGATCGCAGCCCAGCGCCAAGCAGATGATAATCTAGAACATGAAACACCTTTGCAAGAACTGTTTGAAGACCAACTTGCTTGTGCAGACTTGGTGGTGTTGAATAAAATTGACTTGGTGGATGCTGAGACAAAAGCCAGAGTTGAAGAATTGATTAAGCAAGAGTTGCCCAGAGTGGTGAAGATTGTCGAGAGCGATCGTTCTCAACTAGACGCATCTATATTATTAGGATTTCAAGCCGCAGTTGAAGACAATTTAGATTCTCGTCCGAGTCATCACGATACGGAAGAAGACCACAATCACGACGAAGAAATTACTTCAACTAATTTAATTTTGGATCGTGCCTTTGATCCAGAAAAGCTGCAACAGCAGTTAGAGAAATTAGCGCAACAACAAGAAATTTACCGGATTAAAGGCTTTGTGGCAGTGCCAAATAAATCCATGCGCTTAGTGATGCAAGGCGTGGGAACTCGATTTGATAAATTTTACGATCGCCCCTGGAAACCAGAAGAAGCTAGGCAAACCCGCTTAGTTTTCATCGGACGTGATTTGAAGTCTTCAGAAATCGAATCGCAACTTGTAGCTTTATAAGGGATTTCCAAATAAAAAAATATTCAATTAACTCTTGTGGGGTGGGCATCTTGCCCGCCTAATCCATAGGGCGCTCATGTTGCCCACCCCACAATATTGGATAATTTATTTCTTGGAGTTCCCTAAGTATTACTAGCTCCCTGACTTATTTGAAAAGTCGGGGAGCTATATGCTAAAAGTTAAGAGTTATGAATAACTAGTGAATTCTAAACAAAAATTACAAAATTATGACCATTTCTCAACTGTTTAACTTTGCCAATCTTTTTGTGTTGCCTTTTTGGGCATTGATGATTTTATTGCCAAACTGGAAAGTTACACGACAGATAATGTCATCATATCTGCCCTTTCTGCTGTTAGCAGTAGCATATTTGTATTTGTTTATCACTAGCATTACGCCAGAAAATGCCCAAGCTTTATCGAATCCACAATTAGCTGATATTGCGCGATTTTTTACAGATGAAACGGCTGCTGCAACAGGTTGGATTCATTTTTTAGTGATGGATTTGTTCGTCGGACGGTGGATTTATTGGGAAGGGCAGAAAACAGGAGTTTGGACAATTCACTCCCTAGCTTTATCTTTGTTTGCTGGCCCTTTAGGATTAATGTCCCACATCTTGACTGATTGGATTACTAAGACATTTTTCCCGAAGTTCCAGCAGAATGAAACGGCGACGGTAGCAGAACAAGAAGTATCGTCAACTGGCACATAGTAATAGAAGGCGCACATCTGTGCGCCTTCTATTAACAATTACATAATTGTAAAATCATTAATTAAGCGTTGTCGTGTCTATAGTCGGCATCTAACCAACAGCGTGGTAGAACTTCACCAGAAGGAAAAACAAGATTTTCTTTTTTAAAAGTATCAGGTGGCTGTTCTTCTTCACCTTCCTGTTCTCGCCCGTGAACGACATTACTATTAGGGTCAAGCAATTCTTGAATTTCCAGAATTTTCACCAATTCGCCACTGTCTTTGATTTGTAAAAGCATAGAAATTGCCTCAATAAATTTGCATGAAAGTTGAGAGTGAGTCTCAAGATAGACTCGCTCAAATCTCAACCGATTTTGAACGCGGAGATTCCTTAATTGTTAAAGGAAATTTATATCAGATATCCACACATGAATTACACGAGATTCATCTGTGTGTATCTGTGGTTTGTATTTTTATAAAGTTTACACGTCAAACAAATTTTCAGTTCAGCACCTCATGTAATCAGTAAATGCTGACCGAGATAATTGTTTAATTCAAATAATCTTGCTTTTAGATATTAGATTTCGCGTTGATACTTTTCTAAAATATCAACTAATGCTACCTGGCATTGCAGTGGCAATAAATCAATTAAAGGAAGTTCACTTTTACCGCCACCAAGTTTGACTGGAATTGATTCCAAGACTTTTATAACTTGGTCTTCATTTACACTGTTGGAAGTAATTAAAGGATACAGCCGTTCGGCAACAAGAGTATGCAGTTTGGCATTGGATAAATAAAGATGCCATTTGGCAATATCTATGTAGACATTTTCGCCAATTTCAGCTGCCAGGGCTTCTAGTAGTTCCGTGGTGTTAGTCTTAGCCATAAAAATAACCTTACATTCAGAAAGAGTGAGAAATCTCAGGCTTTTTTACATTATCACTCAATTAAAAGGCTGATTCTACTACCACAGGTTACAATCGCCCCAGCATCAGGAGTCCATCTTCAGGTGGATTTGGGTGGAGTTTCGGTGTAGTTAGCGATCGCACTAATATAAATCAGATGCACCAATACTATTCCTGTCCAACTTAAAGTCACCCAAGGCAGCCACTCCCAGGTAGTGCCTTTCAAGATGTGAAAAAACCACAAGCCAGAATTAATCGTAGCAGCGATCGCTACATGGGTGGCAAAATTCATCCGGTCATCGATCTTCCGGTAATCAGGGTCTTTGCGATCGGGTTTGCGAGGCCAACGAGGAGGCATAAATATTTGTTACAGATTTAAATACACCCTATTTATTCTAAGGTTTTTGTGACAGTGGTTGCTATTAGACTCTTACAACCACTCATAATCGAATTGGAAGTCAACAGCTACCTCTTCTCGATGCCCCTGCCCACTAGGCAATACATAATTCATCAACCTGATGGATGACCTTTTTATCTTTCTGAGTTAAAAATGATTCATCTGTTTGATAGAGGGAGCAAATATATCCACTTGTGAACATGGAAAGAACCTTTAGAGGTGGATAAAAATGGCTAAGGCAAATCCAGTTGAAATACAAAAACACTTGAAAGGTGTTGACTATCCTGCGAATAAGCAAGATTTGACTAAGCATGCTAAAAAGCAAGGGGCAGATAAGGAGATTATCTCTTTGTTAGAGAAACTGCCAGATGATGAAGAGTTTGATAGCCCAGCCGATCTCAACAAAGCTATAGGTGAGATAATCTAGGTTCTTGCTCTGGCGGGGAATAATCTCCTGATTTCCCGCCACTCTTGCTGATTAAACGAATTGATTCAATTTGAATCGATTTTTCTAAAGCTTTTGCCATATCGTATAAAGTCAAGGCGGCCACAGAAACGGCAGTTAAAGCTTCCATCTCTACACCAGTTTCAGCTTTGGTTTTGACTGTAGCTTGAATTTGATAACCTGGTAGCTGTGGATCGGGTATAATTTCGACTGCGATTTTTTGCAAAGGCAAGGGATGACACAGAGGAATTAAAGTGGCTGTTTGCTTGGCTGCCATAATCCCAGCCAATCTTGCAGTTGCCAACACATCACCTTTTGGGACATTTCCGGCTTGAATGGCAGCGAAAGTTGCTGGCAGCATCCGCACATTGGCAGCCGCGATTGCTTGGCGAATGGTGGGTGCTTTATCAGACACATCTACCATCTGTGCCTGACCGTGTTGATCTAGATGGGTTAAGCTCACATAATTAGATGGAAAATTATCTTGCATCATTTAGTTAGAACGTGTTAATATAGATTGTCGGTGAGGGCGTGTAGCTCAGTGGACTAGAGCACGTGGCTACGGACCACGGTGTCGGGGGTTCGAATCCCTCCTCGCCCGTTTTTTAAGGCTAAGAGTTGAAAATAAGGAGTGAGGAACTAAGTTTCTTCACTCCTTATTTTTAAGTTTTTTAAGGCATAAGCATCTGGAGCGCGACCTAATGCAAAACGTAGGGAGTTGGATAGGTCTTTACTGGACTGGGTGAGGAAGATGACAAGTGCAACAGAAGTGATCGCAGCACCGTAGCCAAACATATCGCGGTAGCCGACAAGTTCTGCGATGATACCCAGAAGAGGAGCCGCGATCGCAATTCCGAGGTCAAGCCCAGCTATGCATATAGCAAAAATTTGCCCCCGTTCTTGTGGCTGTGAGCGGTCTGCCATCATTGTGATCATCATCGAGATGAGTGTACCACCACCAGCACCTTCAGCGATCGCAGCCAATAAGAAAATGAGCGGGCTGTTAGCTTGCCATAGCAGTATTAGCGCCAAAACGTAGCAAAAAATACCAAAGGTAATAAACAAACCACGACCAACGCGATCGCTTGCCTTACCAGCAAACACTCTAATACTAAAACTAGCAATTGCCGCAGTTGTAAAAAACAGTCCGCCATTGAAGTCTACCTCGGTGGATTTGAGGAACAATGACACAAAGGTATGTACAGCACCAACGGATAAACCAACCAGCAACATAACTATAGTTGGAATTCTCACCCGTGGACTCGCTAAAATTTGCCAAAAGTTGCGAATCTCTCCCTGAGTTTGCTCCTGCATCTGGACTGGCGGATTAGTAACTTGTACAATCCCCAAGAGGGCGAAAAAACCCAATTCAGCAGATAATAGAAATAATATTCCGTAACCACTTGTAGCTTCTAAATAGCCTCCCAAGGCAGGGCCAATTGCTAAACCAATGGGAGTTGTGAGGCTCATGTAACCTATAATTTCACCACGAGTTTCGGCGGGAGCTAAATCTGCAATTAAGGCACTGTAGCCAGTGGTAAAAGCGGCAACGCTAATACCATGAAAAATCCGCACCAAGATCAATAACCCAATAGATTGGGTTGCTAAATAACCAAAGGGTGCGATCGCAGCTACGATTGTACCAATCAACAAGACAATTTTTCGACCACGTTCATCGGCTAACCGCCCCAGCGTCGGACGAGATAGCAATAACCCAATGGCGAAACTACCCATTACAATCCCAATTTCTTGCTTACTTGCGCCCACATCATCGATGTAAAGCGGTAGAGTTGGTAAGAGCGAAGACATACTCGACCAGAATAATAAACCTGCCGTAAATAAAATCAGCAGGTTGCTCCGTAGTTCGGCGTCAAAGGTATTAAATGCTTTCAAGGTAGATGCAATTTAATGAATTTTTTGTCGTTTGTCATTTGTCATTTGTCATTTGTCATTTGTCATTTGTCATTTGTCCTTTGTCTAGAGTCAACCAATATTTATAGGACTTACGCAAGGGTAACGGAAAACGTAGACGCAAAGCGGCTTGCCGCAGGCTACCACAGAGGGCACAGAGGTCACGGAGGAATGAGAGTTTGAGAGGGTTTTTGCGTAAGTCCTAATTTACCCTTAACTATTTACTAATGACCAATGACCAATGACTAATGACTAATGACTAATGACTATTATTGTTACCTTAGTTAACATTTTTTGCTACCACCTCTCGCACACGATAGATAGGCCGTCCTTGGGATTCATGGTATGTACGCATGAGCAATTCTGCCAAAAGACCGAAGCAAAATAATTGCACACCAGTTACTAGCAGGAGAACTGCCAAAATCAGCAAGGGGCGATTACCAATCATCTCACCTAAAGCTAATTTGACAAAAGTCAAGTAAATTCCGATTCCCGTTCCCGAAACCATTGAAATCAAGCCCAACAGCCCAAAAACGTGCATCGGGCGGGTGAGGAATTTTTTCATAAACAGAATGGTTAACAAATCCATCAATACCCGGAATGTCCGCCAAATCCCGTATTTACTGCGACCAAAGCGACGGGCGTGATGACGCACGGGTACTTCAGTAATTCTAGCTCCTTCAATGTACGCCAAAGCGGGTAAAAATCGGTGTAGTTCCCCGTAGAGATTCATATCTGCCAACAGTTCTGCACGATATGCTTTCAGCGAACAGCCATAGTCATGAATATTCACGCTAGTGGTGCGGCGAATTAGCCAATTGGCAATTTTGGAAGGAAGTAAGCGATTTACGGCACCATCTTGGCGTTTTTGCCGCCAACCACTCACCAAATCATAACCCTCATCCAGCTTTGCTAATAACATGGGGATATCAGCCGGGTCATTTTGGAGATCGGCATCTAAAGTGACGATCGCTTTACCGACTGCATAATAAAATCCAGCAGCCATCGCCGCAGTTTGTCCGTAGTTGCGACGCAAAATTACCGCCTTTAAATCAGTCCGGGTTTGCGCTTCCTTCTTGAGAAAATCCCCAGAACCATCTGTAGAACCATCATCCACACAAATAATTTCATAATTTATCTGACGAGACGATAAAGTAGATGCGATCGCTTCTAGTAAAAGCGGCAAACTTTCCACCTCATCATGTATCGGCAACACCACTGAAACATCAGGGACAATAGCTGCAATCGCCCCATTTTCCTGACTCAACCCTTGATAAACCTTCCCACTCCTCATATTCCTCTGTGCCCTCAGCGTCTCTGTGGTTCGTAACTCTTGATAACTCTACCAGCACCCCGCAGCTGCTGATAGTACGACTGACTAACCGCATCTCCCTGTTCCGAGAGAATATCAATCCCAATCCCATCCCGTCCCTGATCTTTCCCAGAACTATGAATGTAATAACCATCCGCCAAATAAAGCCCGACATGAGTTGCTTTTTGGCTAGTTCCAAAAAATACTAGATCCCCAGCTACTAATTCTGCAATAGTAATTGGTTGAGTGAATCCTTCCTGTTGATAGGCATCTCTCGGTAGCCAAATACCCACCGAAGCAAACGCCGCCTGCATCAACCCAGAACAGTCATAATTTGGTGCAACTGTACCACCCCAAAGATAATAATTGGATTGTTGCATCGCTTTTTGGGTAAAGGCGATGACCTCTGCGAGAAGTTTTTTTATCTCAGATTCAGAAAATGTTGCAGCCTGATAATGTACAGTAGCAGATTGTAATGAATCAAAATCTGAAAGGGATACCCATCCGGGATAGTCATCTTCACACAAATACACCTCAAGCGCTGAATTTTGATGATTTGATGTTACCGATAAATGTCGCCCAGATGCGGCTTGAGTTGCTAAACGCGTACATTCAGGAGAATCATATAAATTAAGGTCAGCCAAACACTGATACTCTCCTGGTTTTGGATTTGGGATTTGGGATTTTAGATTAAGGGACATTATTAGAGAATGATTTTTTTTAATAAAGACGAACAACTTGAAAATATTGGTAATGGCATTTTAGATGCAACTTGGGCAGCGTTTCCGACTTTAGCCCGGAATCAAATTGCCCTGACGTGGGTTGTTTACGATCCACCAGTGCGAGTAAATACTGGTGGTGCGTTGACTCCCAACGCTTTTTGGGATCACCCAGTTCGTGGTTTTACTTATCGTGGTGTTGAACGGATTTATCCCGCCAGTGTAGTCAAGCTATTTTACCTGGTGGCGGTAAATGAATGGCTAGAAAAAGGCATGAGTCAAACCTCCAAGGAGTTGGAACGCGCCTTGCGGGATATGATTATCGATTCTAGTAATGATGCTACCAGCTTGGTTGTGGATATTCTGAGTGGAACCACATCAGGGCCAGAATTACCAACTGGGCCCTTTGAAACCTGGAAATATCAGCGTAATATTATTAACCGCTATTACCAATCTTTGGGATGGGAAGAATTGGAGACGATTAACGTCTGTCAAAAAACTTGGAGTGATGGCCCTTATGGACGAGAACGGGCGTTTGTGGGAGAGTTACTGGACAATCGCAATATGTTGACCACAAATGCGATCGCTAGGTTACTGCATAGTATTGTAGGTGGAGTGGCGGTTTCCAGTGGGCGATCGCAAGCAATGATGGCTTTACTTAAACGGAATCTCAACGATTTGCCCACTGACAGAGAGGAAGATCAGGTAGCAGGTTTTTTAGGCGGTGGACTCCCTGAAAATGCTCAAATTTGGTCAAAGGCAGGTTGGACAAGTCAAGTTCACCATGATGCCGCGTATATTGAGTTACCAGAACAGCGCCCTTACCTCTTAGTGGTATTTACTGAAGGGAAAGCCCAGGCTAAGAGTCGGGATATTTTGCCCTTTGTTTCTAAACTAGTTGCCGAAGCGATCGCTAGTTTATGATCTTCGGCGGTTAGAAACCGCGTCTACACAGGCGAAACCCACCTCCGTGGGTTCCAATACGCTTGGGTTAAGGGTTATTGATGTAGATGATGGTCTTTCAAGACGCGATAAATCGCGTCTCTACAGCAGGGTTTTGTTGCTCATTCTGAACTGTATTGTCGTGGGTTCAACACCTCAATTTTTTCTTAGTCCGCCGAGGCAGACTACCCTGCGGGTTCGCTGAAAGCGTTCTCGTAAGAGTAGCCGCAAAGCGTCTATGTTTGTGTAGCGAATTCCATTCGCCCTGGCTATTTCTATTTCAACTTAAATTCATCAAACTTCAATACTTCTGAATCAGGCTTGCGAGTATCAAAGCGATAACTACTTATCGCACCAGCTCCCGTATCAAAGATACTAAAAACTGTAATATCATTACTCGTAATATAAGGCATTGGCTTTCCATCTTCGCCCAGCAAAGGAGCAATTGTTGGCAGTATCGGTTCTAACCCATTGGGATCACCAACCTTAACATAATCCTCTTGATATCCAATTGGCACTTCTCGCTTTCTATTACCCCAAGCAGCACCGTAAGTATTGCCCACATTAGATGTTTCCAGAAAGTGCATTCCACTAGGACTAACAAAGCGATTCCACAAATGAGAATGCCCATAGAATACCAATTGCACATTAGCTGCTTCTAGTAAAGGCACAACATCGCGGGCAATATAATCTGCATCTTTTGGGTATTCGTAACGCACTGCTTTGATATTATTACCATCCCGCTCAATTATTTGAACTGGTTCTGTATAAGCAGGAACTATATTATCCCCCAGAGTATGAGGCGGATGATGGAACATCACAACTTTGTATTTTGCTTCTTGAAACTCAGGGCTGTTGAGTTCTGCCTCTAGCCAATTGTACTGCTTGCTGCCTTTAGCAATTGGCTCATAAATCACCTGTCCATAACCCCAATCTTCAGGATTATTTAAATCATTTTCGGCTTCTTGATATCTACCCCTACGCTTCTTATCTAAGCTGGGAGTCCGCCACATATTTGTAAGGTACAGTACCACCAAACGTACATCACCAAAAGTGACTGCATAATACCTTTTTCCACCCTCTTTACTTGTTGGTAAAGAGAAAATCTCTTCATAAGTATTAGTATTAAAAGAATTATCTATTAAAGATTTGTCTCGGTAGATTTTTTGAGCAACTGCACGAGGGATTGTATCATCAAATTCATCATTTAAACTTCCCGTTCTGGCAAAACGCCCCATCACCTCATGATTGCCAATGCAAGTAAACATAGGTGCGTGTTGAATTATTTGTCCACCAGTGTAGGTTGTCTTAATGTTGTTGTGCGTCATTTCATATTTAGCACGACCTTGTAAACCGGGAAATAACGCACCACCACCATTATCATCAAACCACTCTGAGGCGCGATCGCTAATATTCACCAAATCACCAGCAAACCACACTCCATCGACTCTTCCAACCGTTTCTACCACCTTTTGCAGATTTGCTGCTGTCATCGGCTTTAATTGATGATCTGAGGTGAGTAAAATTTTTAATGGTGTATCTGGTTTGGGATTAGCTGCCAGGGTAAAAACATCACTGTTAACACTCTCCCCATCTTCTCGCACACTGGTGACACGATAATTTACCCTCACATCAGGAGTTAATCCAGTTACCTCAGCCTCATGTCGCCAAATATCACGCTGGACTGGTTTTTGATAAACTTCGCCGTCTTTGGTTTGGTTTGCAACTCTTGACTCCTGATCTTCACGCGTGCGACTGAGTTTAGTAATATTTGCCTTAGCAGTTTGTTTAAGATTTTCACCGTAACTGACTGTGTGATTAACACCAGCAAATTCAGTAAACCAAACTACTCGCACTGAGGTTTCCGTTGGCAGTTGCAAAAATGGATCGGTGAGCAGTTGGGGTGCTGATGACATAGTTGTTTGCCCAAATGAACGCACACTTACCAGAGTAAAGCATATTACAAGCGCAAGCGTAGCCACTGAGAAGATTTTACGGCTGCGTAAGCATCTAAGCATGAGTAACATACCAAATTTTGTAGAGTATTCATCGGCTGAACGCAATTTTATTATTAGCTGTTTTGCGGACAAGTTTAAAAATTTATCCTCTACAAAACCTCTAGTTTAAGCATTACAAGGGAGAGGGAACAGGAAACAGAATTCGGTTAAGGAATATTGTAGAGACGGCGATTCATCGCGTCTCTTGTCTTAACCAAACAATAAATTGTGGGGCGCACAGCTAGCTGTACGCCCCCACAATTTATTTAAACTCGCACCCTTGACAACCTCTTTAACGAGAGTAAGGGTGATTAAAGGTTTCCCAAGCAGCAATTGCCGCCTTTTGCAGGCGAAAACTGAAATCTACTAAGTCTTTCATCAATAAGTGCCAGTTTCTCTCGGCTTCATCCTGAATTACCGCCCAAGAATCTTCTAAGCGATCGCGTCCCATCAGTTTCCTTCCTTCAATTAGTTCCCGTGCTTGACGCACAACTTTCAAATATGTCTCACGGGTGAGAGTCCCTGCCGAATCAGCCTCAGCTTGAGCGCGTCTTCTTAGCGCCTCAATCAGCGCTTTGGTTTCACGCTTCACTTCATCAGTTTCGCCAGCCATTTCTGTTTCTACTAATTCGTCGGTTTCAGAACTGATTTCTACAATTACGATAGATTCGGTAGATTGAATTACCGTGGTTTCAATTGATTCAATATTGTTGGAATTCATACTTTAAACATCCTTAATTGCAAAGCTTACCTCGAATAAGAATTGCACCCCTTAATAGTCATTCGTCATAACTGATTTCACGAAAGACAAATGACAAATGACAAATGACAAATTAATAAACTTTTGTTGGCAGTTGTTGCTCTAATTTCAACAATGCTGCAACTCGCGCCTCTGTAGCAGGGTGACTAGAGAACAAGTTACCCAAAAACTGTCCAGAGATGGAATTAATAATTAATAACGGCTCATAAGCTGGATTGACATTTAAAGGCATCTGCTTTGCTGAGGCTTCTAGCCGTTGTAGCGCTCTAGCTAAGGCGCGGGGATTACCAGTTAATCTAGCAGAACCTGCATCAGCAGAGAATTCTCGTGTGCGCGAAATTGCTAACTGAATGATTGTTGCAGCCACCGGCGCAAGCATTACTGTTAATAAAACACCCAAAGGATTTCCACCTCTGTTGTCATTTCGTGAACCACCGCCAAACCATAGACTGTAACTAACCATTTGCGCGAGGAATGAGATAGCACCAGCAACAGTAGCAGCAACGGCTTGTGTCAAGGTATCACGATTAATAATGTGGGTAAGCTCGTGAGCGATAACGCCTTCGAGTTCATCCTCTGGCAATATATTCAAAATGCCTTCGGTGACAGCCACAGCAGCGTGTTCGGGATCTCGTCCTGTAGCGAAGGCGTTAGCACCTTGGCTAGGAACTATGTAAACTCTAGGCATGGGAATATTGGCGCGATCGCTCAATTTTTGCACCATCCGATAAAGTCCTGGTGCTTCACTTTCACTCACAGGCTGGGCGCGGTATACTGCCAGCGCAATCTTATCTGATTGATACCAGGAAAAGAGGTTTGTTGCTGCTGCTAACCCAATCCCGATAATCAACCCACTAGAACCGCCAATTACCCAGTAACTAATTGCGATCAAAAGACCACTTAGTGCAGCTAGCAAAGCAACCGTTTTCAATTGATTTGTCATGTTTTCGCTCTCCTGCAAATGCTGTGTAAATTTTTCAGAAAACAGCATTACTTCAGCTACATTTTGATTCTATCCAGCTAAACTTAGATATATGGTACAGAAAACCTATCAAAGAAGTACGGTTTTCCTACTTAACTTTTATAAATACTAATTTAGTTATTTTTAATACTTATCTTTTAGTCATTTAATTCCTCTAGATAGATACCAAAAAAGGCATCTATCTAGAGGAATAAATTGTTTATCCAGATAGAAATTATAAGTGCGATCGCAATTAATTGAAATACATTTATTTATATAGGTTCTGTGCCTATCCCTTGTGCTTGATATACCTGTTCGGTAAATAGCTGAAAATCTAATTCACACGCCTTCAAAGCTTCAACGGCTTGGGAGTATCCTTGTGCATCAAACAAATCGCGATCGCGGATTTTTGGCAACCAAGAACGTAGTTTAGTTAGTTCTGCCTCATTCTCTTCCAGTTCTGCAAAAGTGAGGTTACTTATTTTCCGTTCCTCGCTCAATTCGCTATGAAAATCCCGACATTGCCCCAAAAACTCTTGATATTCTTGGTCTGCTTGCTGTTGGAAGCGCTCTACCAACATAGCGTTTTGCTCAGGTTCGTCAATCCAAATAGTTAACAAATCTGCTTCACCGCCACCTGCTGTAATGTCTGCTTTCAATTCTTCCAAATGACTCTGCAAGTCTTCTCGCTGTGGTAACAAGCACACCGACTGCTGTAGGTAAAGTGCGCCCAATCCCTTGAGTTTACGCCACACATACACCCGCCGCGTCGAAGGCTGTGCAGGTACTTTATACACCAATAGATTCCAAGATTTTCTATCCATAGAGGTATTGTAACAAGTGTTGCATTTAATTTAGTTTGTTGCTAGGTTAGTTAATGAAACATCTGTTGCATTGAAAAAAAATTATGAATCTGAACTCTAAAGTTGACAGCATTGACTGGAGTCCCATTATCCAAAGGATGGAACCTCATGGGAATTGTCACTTACCTTCATATCCAGGGGATTTGAAGGAGATTCTACTGAATCATGCTGGTTTGGCTCAACATCCTCAAGGTGAGAAAGCCTACCAGATGGCGAGAGAAATTGCTCGATTGACTACCTTCAGTGATGCAGAAATTACTTATTGGTTCTCAAGAATTATAGGACTGATGTAGTAATACGATTTTCAAAAATATTTGCCGCAAATGAATCAGCTATAGATTTAGCAGAAACAAGCAATATGCAGCTACAAAATAAATTTGTCCAGAAAATTCCCCGGACTGTTTGGGTTTTGGGGTTTGTCAGCTTGCTGACAGATATTAGTTCCGAGATGATTAATTCTCTGTTGCCCTTGTTTCTCGTGTCAGTTTTAGGGGCGAATATTTTGACTGTCGGCATCATTGAAGGTATTGCAGAAGCAACAGCTTCAATTTTAAAAATCTTTTCGGGAGTATTGAGTGATTACTTAGGACATCGTAAAGGATTAGTGGTGTTTGGGTATGGATTGTCAACCCTTATGAAACCTCTATTCGCTGTAGCTACCAGCCCAACTGGAGTGTTAATAGCTCGATTTAGCGATCGCATTGGCAAAGGTATTCGGGTAGCTCCCCGTGATGCTTTAGTTGCCGATTCTACTAACCCAGAGGTACGCGGTGCAGCTTATGGATTACGTCAATCCCTCGATACTATCGGAGCATTTTTAGGGCCTTTGGCAGCATTTGCCCTGATGGCTGCTTCTGAAAACAACTTCCGCCTCATTTTTTGGCTAGCACTCATCCCTGGGTTTTTCGCAGTGGCTTTATTAGCAGTGGGAGTGCGCGAACCAACAATAAATAAAACTGAAGGAAACCGAAGCAACCCTCTGCAATGGGAAGTTTTACGCAGTTTGGGTCAAGGATATTGGGTACTTGTAGCAGTGGCGCTGCTATTCAATTTAGGTAACTCCAGCAATGCTTTTTTGTTGCTGCGAGCCGAGCAAACAGGTATTTCTGCCTCACTCATCCCGTTGACATTAATGGTGATGAACATCGCTTACTCATTCAGCGCCTACCCATTAGGAATACTTTCCGATCGCGTGGGCAAATTTGGGCTACTGGTAGGCGGATTTCTCCTATACGCCTTAGTATATCTGGGCTTTGCCTTCGTCCAAGCACCTTGGCAAGCCTGGGGATTGTTTGCCCTTTATGGTCTGCATCTGGGAATGAGTAAAGGATTGCTATTGGCGCTAGTGGCAAATAGTATCCCTGCAAATCTGCGCGGCACTGCTTTTGGATTCCTCAACTTAGCCATAGGATTAGCGCTTCTACCCGCTAGTTTAATAGCTGGTGGCTTGTGGCAAACACTGGGAGCAGAGGTAACATTTATCGTTGGGAGTTTGTTTGCGATCGCTGCTGTATTATTGCTGGTAATTAATAGAAAAAATATTCGCAAATATAAGTAAGACTTACGCAAAATATCTTTCAATCTCTCATTTCTCTGTGGTAGCCTGCGGCAAGCCGTACCACTTCGTGGAAGCAAGCTACGCGTAGCGTCTCGTAGAGAAGCGTCTACATTATTCTAATTCTCAACAGATGATTTCAAGCGGGCTGTAACTCTTAATTTACTCAGTCTTCGTACTAGTAATAGAGCTTGTTGTTTATATAATGCTACTGGTAGCTGCCCAGGCAAATTATGCATCAACTCTCTAGCTGTGCCAATATTACATCCTGATATTATACTTATTTCATTTGCACCATCAAAAATAGCATCTTGAGCTAAAACTTTATCAACCTGTACTTGCCAAATTCGAGGAAACATTTCGCCTCGCTCAATCCTCTGAAGGCTATTACTATTTGCCAGAACAATCAGGCGATCGCCAACAGCAAGTTTTGTATGATCAGAAGGCATTAATTTAACAGGCGATCGTCTGAGGCTTTGATATAAAATTGGCACAACTCCATAACCATAAGCAACCTCAGCCAATAGTAATCCATTCAGTGTATCTCCAGCCTCAATCATGTACTCCGCTACCAAAATAGTTTGAGTATCGAAGTTAAACAAGCTAATAATATTTTCTCCAAAAGCCGCAGCAGCAAAAACTTCTGCTGAAATAGCAGAGGTGCAAATAACTTGAGCATAAGGAAATAATCGTGCTACATTATCACGAAAGTATCGGTCGTAAGTCCGAATGACGACACGAGTTGTAGGACTCTGAGAATGTACCATCAAAGCTATTTCCAAATTCTCCATGTCATCGTCCAAAACTACAACGACACTTTTACTATTAGCTAGATTCACCTTACCTAGGGCATTAGCAATATTATCAATAATCAGTGGTATTTTGTTGAGAAAGTCTGCATTGAGTGCTGTGCTGCTAATACCTACCAAAGGTTGCTTGAATTCTTGTAACAAAGCCGCGACTCGCTGACCAACTCGATTTAATCCAATAAGTACAACATGGTCTTTTTGAGGTATTGATGGCTGGTAACTATTGAAAAACTGGAACCTTGAACTTAAGAGAGCATCAGTTAACAATGCATACAACACCCCAACAAAACCTATGCCAATTAAAGTTAGTCCAAGGCTAAACAATCGCAACCATCCCGGCATATTTTGAGCTTGCTCTGGCGGCGTTTTAAAATTAATACCGCCAAATAAATCTCCGTATCCTCCTAAAAGTAAGACAGCAGTAGCATAAAATGCTTCTATTACATTACTTTCAGGATAATTTAAGATATAGATGAATGTTCCAAAACACCAGAGGAAAAGTACTGTCATCCCACAGATAATTGCCACCCGTAAACTCTGATAACGATGGGATGTTTGGAACAAATGTGTAATTTTCTGTTTGAAATTATTCCATTTTTTGCCTAATACAATCTCTTGCCATAACTGTTGCCAGTTGTATTTACGCACAGTAGCAATTTGTTTTAAACTTTTAAGCTGCTCTGTAACTTCGATATAAATAATCGTATCACCTGGGTTTAATGTTGCCTCTGGTTCCCACTGATGAAATTCTTTAGGCAAAGGAGATGAATCATTAGCGTAATTTAATACCCGACGATATAAGGTATTTAATTCATGTATATGCCATTTATTGGCCCAGTTATCACTTATTTTTATCTGACGCTTTACTACCCGAAATTGGCGTTCTTCCAGTTGGAAATATCCAAGATTGTCATCTCCAAGGGCTGCAAGAGCAAAGCCAGAAGCGGAAATTTGATTTGGCTCAAAGGCAATAAAATTACCAAGGGTCTGACTTAACAGTTCATTGAGATTTTGTTTGTCAGAACGTACAACCAGGCGAACTTGAGGATTTAAAAGCCTTGCGGCAAAGGCCGCTTCTATATTTACTCGTTCATTGCTAGTGACTAAAAGTACAGTTCTACACTGAGAAATATTTGCCTGTTCTAAAACACTTGTTTGACGGCAATCTCCAATGAATAAGTTTTCTAATAAACTGAATAAATTTGGTATTTCCAAATGTTGGGGTTGTTCTTGATCAATAGCATTAACAACAGCACCATACTCCTTTAGGACTGCAACACAATGCTGACCCAAACTTCCTAGCCCACAAACTAAAAACTGATCTAGTTTTGTTTGAGAATCTTTAATAGGCTGGTAATTACTTTTTGATGATGGCACCATATAACACCACCAATAGTACACATTATCTACCTAATATTATTTATATCTTAGATTACTAAGGATATTGACGAACAGCAAAATGGTATTATTAATTTAATTAAATCATTAACGGCGATGGAACTCGCCAAAACCGCTTTTCCAGCGCGATAAACTCTTATCTGGAAGGCTGATGGTTCCTACTTTCCTTGCTTACTGCGGGAGAGTAGGGCTTGGCTAAATGCATTACCTGACTCCCCTGTAGAAAGTATCTGTCTACAAATCGCACTTCAAGGAGTCATGGAATGCTAGCCAGTGTATTGTGGATTTTAATGATGGGCTTTTTTGTCGGTCAACTTGCCCGTCGTTTAGGTGCTCCGCCTTTAATTGGCATGATTTTAGTGGGGATTATCCTTGGCCCACAAGTTCGGAATGTCATCAGTTCAGATGTGCTGGGTGCTGCTGATGAGTTAAGAACTTTGGCGGTAATGATTATTTTAATGAAAGCCGGATTGGGTTTAGATAGAGAAAAACTGGCTCAACAGGGAACAGTGGCGCTACGCTTGGGATTTTTGCCAGCAGCAACAGAAGCGATCGCGATCGCAATTACCGCTATGGTAATTTTTAAGTTTAACTTTCCCACTGGATTACTTCTGGGCTGTGTGATTGGTGCTGAATCTCCGGCGGTAATCGTCCCAGGAATGCTTAGACTTAAAAGTTTAGGTTGGGGTGTCACTAAAGGAATTCCCGATGCAATTTTAACTGGTAGTGCCTTATCAGATGTGCTGCTATTACTAGTTTTTAGCCTACTGCTAAGTTTCTTAGGTGACGGAGGTGTTGAGCAGATTGTCCTACCTGGAGGATTAACTGTGACTGCTCTCCAACTGTTGCCGTTCCAAATTATCATGCAAATATTGCTGGGAGTATTGTTTGGCTATTTAGCAGCCCGTTTATTAGTTTCACTATTAACCAAACAAAACTGGACTCAGAATGCTGTTCAAGATACTATGATTGCTGCCAGTTTAGCCTTATTTTTGGTAATTGTTGCTCATGCCTTACCTTACTTTTCTGGTTATTTAGCAGCAATGGCTATGGGATTTTTCTTAATTGAATTAGATGCTCCCTTAGCCCGAAGATTGCGGGGCGGATTTGATAGTTTATGGATAGTAGCTGAGATTTTTTTGTTTGTCTTGTTAGGGGCAACTATTCAACTGCAAGTATTAGAGAAGATTCTGTTACCTGGCATTGTAATTCTGGCAATTGGTTTACTGATCGGTCGGATGCTGGGCTGGTATCTCTCAACTTTGGGCAGTAATTGGAATTGGCGAGAAAGATTATTTCTGCTACCAGGAAACTCAGCAAAAGCCACAGTCCAAGCTGCTATTGGGGCAATACCCCTTTCCCAAGGAATTGCTGGAGGAGAGATAATTTTAGCGATCGCAGCTCTATCAATTTTAATCACTGCACCGTTAGGCGCTTGGGCAACTATGACTTTTGCACCTAAATTGCTCACAAAAGGCGAAGTTGACCCCACCAAAGTCACAGTTGCTACTCGTACCTTGTTATTAGCAGCCGTAGATACATCGAGTTTAGCCACAGAAGTTTTAACAAAAGTGGCAGATTTAGCACGCCGCAGTAATGGGGAAGCGATCGTTTTGCATATAGCGAACACCTCAAATCAGCAAGATATCCAACAGATAAAAGAACAAAGCAAACAGTTTTTATCTGATATCAGCTATCAGTTTTTGACTGTTACAGGCGCGATACCAGAAGAGATTATTCGCATTGCCGAGGAGTATTCTGTCACTGCGATCGTTATGGGAAAACGCGGACATCAGCCTTGGGAGCAAGTGCTAATTGGCTCGGTTTCACAAGCAGTTTTAGAAGCCAGCCCAATACCTGTAATCTTGCTAGAAAACCGTCGGCATAATGAAATTTTAGATTTTAGATTTTAAATTGAAAGACAAAATTCAAATAGAGTAATTTGGGAATTTTATGAAAAAACTGCGTCATTTTGAACCGTTTATTGCATTACCACACCTAATTAAATGGTTGCCAATTTCCGTTGTAGTTGGCATTCTTGCTGGAACGGCTTCTGCGGCTCTTTTAGCATCATTAGAATGGGCAGCTGATTTGCGAGAATCGCATCGATGGATTATTGCCTTGCTACCCCTTGGTGGCTTCTTAAGTGGTTGGATTTATCATCAGTTCGGTCAGACTGTAGAAGCCGGAAATAACCTTTTACTTGAAGAAATCCATAACCCCAAAAATATTATTCCCTTTCGGATGGCTCCTCTTGTTTTGTTAGGAACAGACCTTACACATTTATTTGGAGGTTCAGCCGGTCGTGAAGGCACAGCATTGCAAATGGGTGCTTCTTTGGCAGATCAGTTGACTAAAATATTACATTTCAAAGGAGCTAATCGGCGAATTTTATTAACAGCAGGTATCAGTGGAGGATTTGCTTCAGTTTTCGGTACTCCCTTAGCTGGAACCGTATTTGGTCTGGAAGTTTTAGCGATTGGGAAGATTCATTATGATGCTCTTTTTCCTTCTTTAATCGCTGCGATCGTTGGTAATCAAGTCACCTTACTATTGGGTTTGCATCATACCGCATACAGACACGCTCCGTTAATACCGACGCTCACAATTTGGGGGCTGATTGCTGCAATTATTGCAGGTATAATCTTTGGAATTGTAGCGAGATTCTTTGCTAAAGTAACTCACCAAATTAGTCACTTCTTTAAAAGCAAAATATCTTATCCTCCAATGCGTCCTTTAATAGGTGGTGCGATAATAGCAGCAATTGTTGGATTGAGTGGTACAACCAAGTACATTGGGCTTGGTATCCCAACTATCGTTGATTCTTTCTACACTCAGCTACCTCCTTGGGATTTTGCTGCCAAATTAGGTTTAACTGCTTTAACTTTAGGAGCAGGTTTTAAAGGAGGAGAAGTTACCCCTTTATTTTTTATTGGTGCAACTTTAGGTAATGCTTTGTCGTTACTTTTGGCATTGCCTGCACCACTATTAGCCGGAATGGGATTTGTGGGTGTATTTGCAGGTGCAGCAAATACACCTTTAGCATCGACTCTGATGGGAATTGAATTATTTGGTCTGGAATCAGGGGGATTTATTGCTATTGGCTGTGTAGTGAGCTACTTATTTTCAGGTCATTCAGGAATTTACTCTGCACAACGGATTGGGTTGAGTAAATATTCTGCTGTATATTTAGAAGAAGGGGTGACTTTGGCTAATTATGGGCGAGAAAAAGTTGAGCCAAAAGTTGATTTATCTGATGATAGCGAAGACGGTTAAAGTGCTTATAAAAAATGATTTTTGGTGCAATTAATGGATAATTGTCCCCTATTATATTATTCAGAATTCTGTATTCTTCTTCAATCGGTACTTTAAACGAATTGAGATATTCTTGTTTGTTCTAATGTTAAAGCGGCAATTGTGGAGGTTCAGCGTTAAACCATTTATGGTAAATTTTTTTATAAGTGCCATTGGATAACAAAGTCGCTATACCTTTGTTAATTGCATCCAGATGTGGGGAGTCTTTAGGTGTAGCAATCCCGTAGTATTCTTCAGTGAGTAGATTGGCAACAACTCTGATGCCTTTGAGTTTGCCATTTTTAATTGCATACAAAGTAGCGAAAGCATCGCTAACTACAGCGTCAACATTGCCATTGAGTAAGTCTTGGAAAAATTCTGGCCCAGAATTAAAGGTACTAATTTTGGCGTTGGGGATGGTTTTGGCAAAATCTGCCCCAGTGGAACCAATTTGTACGGCAATTTTTTGACCTTTGAGACTTTTAAAGTCTCTGATATTTTGGTTGTCTTCGCGGACAGCGATCGCTAGTCCGGCTTTAAAATAAGGTCGTGAAAATGCAATTGTTTTCAGGCGTTCGGCGGTAATCGTAATCCCACTAATTGCTGCATCAACTCTTTTGGCTTGCAAAGTCGATATCATGCCATCAAACGGCAGACTTTCAAACTGGACTGCAAAACCTGCTACTTTAGCGATGCCTGCGGCGGGCTGCGCCAACGCATTCATCAAATCAATATCAAAACCTTCTAAGTTTCCACCAGTATTCTGAAATTCAAAAGGGACAAAGGTGGGATCTGTCGCCACCTTCAGAGGTTTAGCATCTGGGTTAGTAGTGGGATAGAAACTTTGACAGGCAATAATCAGTAGCAGACAGCCTAAGCTTAGAATTAGCTGTTGCCACTTAAAGTTAAGTGATTTCACTATAGTAATTCCGTTCTATCAGTCAATATTTACGATATTTGTCATGATGTTATAAGAAAGAATACATCCGTCTGACTTTTTGCTAATTGCCTTTTTGTGTGTTCCGTATTCTGATTCTCAATTTTAAATTGCTTATGGCCTCTACCACTTCTGCTTATCGAATTACTGATTTATTCGCCGAACGAGCGAGAAATCTCACACCACCAACCTATGGTACAGAGTTAACCAAAATCATCACCGTCAGCTTTGCCTATGGTCTAGCTGACCCAATTCTTTTTCCTCATACTGACTTGTCTGCTGCAAGTGCTGCTGTGCTGGCAGAAGAGGCTCCGATCGCTCTCAATTACGGCCCACCTTCAGCCCAATTGTATGAGCAAATTATTCTCCGGTTGCAGGCTCAAGGAATTCCTGCCGATCGCGATCGCTTGATTATTGGCTACGGTTCTGGTCAGATTTTGGGCTTGTTACCAGATGTGTTTGTCGAGCCTGGTGACGTGGTAATTGTGGAAGGCCCAACCTTCTTAGGAGTAGTTAATAGATTTGTTCACGCTGGTGCACGCCTAATTACGATTCCAGTGGATGAGTTGGGGATGGATGTAGATGCGTTAGAAGTAACATTGAGCGACTTGAAAAAACAGGGCATTCGACCCCGGTTTATTTACACTATTCCCACCTTTCATAATCCCACAGGCGCTACTATGCCGTTATTTCGCCGCCAAAAACTGGTAGCATTAGCGGCTGAGTATGGCGTCTTAGTGGTGGAAGACGATGCTTATGGCGATTTGCGCTTCCAAGGCGAAGCTGTGCCATCCTTGGCAAGCCTTGACAAGGATGGGTGGGTTTTATACGTGAGTACCTTCTCGAAAATTATTGCGCCTGGTATCCGGCTCGGCTGGGCTTGTGGCGATCCAGCAATTATTGAGCGGCTGGCAATGTTCAAAAGTGAGGGGCCTGTGGGGCCGTTTGTCAGCCACGTGGTCGCCCGCTACTGTGCTACGGGGAAACTAGATCATCACATTCAGGAGCTAATCGCCTGCTACAACCATAAGTGTAATTTGTTGTTAGAAGCGATCGCTCAGGAGTTTCCCAGTGATATAGTTGCTTTGCGACCAGGCGGAGGCTTTTTTGTTTGGTGTAAATTGCCGCCAGATATCAGCGCCACAGCACTCTTAACTGCTGCCAATGAACATGGCATCAGCTTTCTGCCAGGGACTCGCTGCTACGCTAATGGGCAGGGAGATGATGCCATCAGGTTAGCTTTTAGCTTCCAAACAACCGAGAAGATTGTCGAGGGAATTGCTGTCTTGGGAGCAGTGTTGCGTGAGTGGCGGTAATTCTTGAAGGAGGCAGGAGGCAGGGGGAGAAGAGAAGCAGGGAAAGAGAAATTGCTTAATAACTCTCTTGCCTCCACTGCTTCCTCATCTGACAAAATCGCATTGCTTCCGGGTTGAATCCCGTAATGATTTTCTCCTCCTGCCTTCTGCCTTCTGCCTTCTGCCGACGCTCGCGGACTCGCTAACGCTGCGCTATCCTGCCTTCTTCTATAAATTTTGTAACCTTTAAAAAATTTGCTCTAAGCGTTGGAAATCGCGCTGGACTTCATACCAAAGACTTTTATTATGGGGGTCTGTCTTCAGAGCTTTTTTGAGATAAATTCTGGCTTTGAGTAGTTGTTTTTCAGAAATTAGCGCCCGTCCCCAAATTTGATAAGCGATCGCTAGCCATTGGCGAACTTCTGCATCTGTTGACAACCGATCTGCTAGAGCTTCTGCTAGTGCGATCGCTTGCGGAAATCGTTTTTCTTGCAAAAATCGCTGCAATTGCTCATAAGTCTTCCACTTCAGCCGTTCTTCTATTTCCAACAAATTAGGCGGCTTTGGTTTCCCTGATTGTTGGCTTGTCACCGTTGTTACTGGTGTTTTCTGCCGTTGCGTTGCCTTAGCCTCATCACGCCCAGTTGACACTTGGCTTGAATGTCCAGCAGTTTCTTCTGGCAGTACTACCGTCAGCAGGAGTTTATAAGCCTCTGTCAAGGCAATAAACTTATCTTTGGCTTTGTTGTCATCTGGGTTGATATCGGGATGGTATTGCTGCGCCAATCGTCGATAAGACGCTTTGATTTCAGCAAAAGAAGCTCCCGATCTTAAACCCAATAAACGGTAGCAATCTCCAAGATCCATCTTGAGCTACGAGCTATCAAATATCCAGTTAGGGGCTATCAGCTATCTGCTTTAAGCCTGAACTATTAATAATAAGGGCTAATTTGCTATTTTAAAGTTCAATGTTGACAGTTTGTTTAAAGAAGGGAATGGGGACAAGAAGCAGAGGTACAGAAGGGAAAAATTTACTGCAACTTCTCCCCTGCTCCCCTGCTCCCCTGCTCCCCTACTCCCTACTCCCCTGTGATTACAGAGGTTCGGTCTTCAATTACACGGTCAATTAAACCGTATTCCTTAGCCTCTTGAGCAGACATGAAAAAGTCACGATCCATATCTTTTTCAATCTTTTCTATGGTCTGACCAGTTTTATCGGCATAAATGCCATTGAGCTGGTGACGAATCCGCAGAATCTCTTTAGCTTCAATTTCGATATCAGTTGCTTGTCCACGGGTGCCGCCTGAAGGCTGGTGAATCATAATCCGTGAGTGAGGCAATGCTAACCGTTTGCCTTTGGTGCCAGCTGCCAGCAAAAAAGACCCCATTGAAGCAGCTAAACCGACGCAAATAGTCACTACATCTGATTTGATATGTTGCATGGTGTCAAAAATAGCCATGCCAGATGTAACCATCCCACCGGGAGAATTGATGTATATATAAATATCTTTACCTGGATCATCTGAATCCAGATACAGCATTACAGCGATAATTTGATTGGCAATTTCATCATCAATATCGCGCCCTAAGAAAATAATCCGTTCCCGGTAAAGGCGATCGTAGATACTAATCCAATCGGTATATTGTCCACCGGGCATCCGGTAAGGAACTTTAGGAACGCCTATAGGCATAATTTACTCCGTTCTTAATTAGTCATTAGTCATTAGTCATTGGTCATTAGTCATTGGTCATTGGTCATTAGTCATTGGTTATTAATAATTTTTGGTTATTAACAAAGGACGAAGGACAAAGGACAAATGACATAGACGCGCCAGCGGCTTCCCGCAGGGTAGAAAAAATTAAAGGACACTGGCAGGAAGTGGGGGATTTGCGAGTTCTTCTTTCTCAAAAACTCGGTCAATTAGCCCGTATTCCTTCGCTTCGTAGGGTGTTAGATATAACAGCCGATCCATATCTTTAGTAATTTTTTCTGGGGGCTGTCCGGTGGTACGATTCAAGATATCAACTAACGCCCCTTTATTTACCAAAACTTCCCTGGCGCGAATTTGAATATCCGTTGCTTGACCTTGGGCGTAGCTCTTGGGCTGATGCAGGATAATCGAGGAGTGAGGCAAACTAGCGCGGCAACCTTTTGTACCAGCACTGAGAAGCATCGCGGCCATACCCATTGCGGAACCAACGCAGATGGTGTGGATAGGAGGTTTGATATATTTCATGGTGTCATAGATGGCGAAGGCTTCGGTTTCAAAGCCAATGGGTTCGCCACTATAGCCGGAAGTGCCGGTGGAGTTGATATAGATTTTAATGGGTTTTTCGGGGTCGTCGGATTGCAAAAACAGCAACTCGGCCACGATTAATTCCGTGACAGCAGGCACCAGTGGCATCCCAATATAGACAATTCGCTCCTTCAATAAGAGGGAAGGTAAATCTGGCGGTGGTGTCCGGTAAGAGCTATCGCCGTAATATGGGGCTTGAACAGCTTTGATTGGGGAAATGTCCATAGCAACTGATCGCCTGAAACTATGCCGTTAACTGTAATACATCCTAGCGCGATGCTCGCCTCCCTCAAGGTGCGGATTTCTCCCTAATGCTGAAGGCGGCTTCGCATCTGCCAATGCTTGGCTTCTAAGATATTCTGATTATATTAATGTATTTATGTTGGATAGGTTTTCCGTAGAGCTAAAGTGGTGCTTTGAAGTTATTTATTAAAATGTATATCCTGAATAGGGACTTTGAGTTATGAAGGTCAGCTTGCAGCCTGCCTTGAATGATGGGAATTTGGACGCGAATCAACTGAACAGTCAACGTCAGTTGGGAATTTCGATTTCGGCGATCGCAGAAAATCAAGATCGCCATGTACCTTTGAATTTATGTTTAATTCTCGATCATAGTGGTTCCATGAACGGGCGATCGCTAGAAACTGTCAAAAAAGCAGCGAATCGCCTGGTGGATAGACTCAATCCTGGCGATCGCCTCAGTGTTGTAGTTTTTGATCACCGTGCCAAAGTCTTAGTACCCAGTCAAAGTATCGAAGATCCAGAGAAAATCAAACAGCAAATTAACCGCCTAGCTGCCGATGGTGGAACTTCCATTGATGAAGGACTACGCTTGGGGATTGAGGAGTTAGCGAAGGGAAAAAAAGATACTGTTTCCCAAGCCTTCCTATTAACCGATGGCGAAAATGAACATGGTGATAACAATCGCTGTTTGAAATTCGCCCAGTTGGCAGCTAGCTACAATTTGACTTTGAACACTTTGGGTTTTGGTGACAATTGGAACCAAGATGTTTTAGAAAAAATTGCTGATGCTGGGTTAGGTACTTTATCTTATATTCAAAAACCCGAACAGGCAGTGGAAGAATTTAATCGCCTGTTCAGCCGCATTCAAACAGTGGGATTGACTAATGCTTATTTGTTATTCTCCCTAATGCCCCATGTCCGGCTAGCGGAACTCAAACCCATCGCCCAAGTTTCCCCAGACACAATTGAGTTACCACTGCAACAAGAAGCTGATGGACGTTTCGCTGTGCGGTTGGGAGATTTAATGAAAGATGCAGAACGGGTAATCTTAGCTAATATTTATTTGGGACAATTGCCAGCAGGTGAACAAGCGATCGCTAATGTGCAAGTCCGCTACGATGATCCAGCAGCCAATCAGGTAGGTCTATTTACACCAAATATCCCAGTTTATGCCCATGTAGTGAAAAACTACCAAGCAGATCCGAATCCCCAAGTGCAACAGTCTATTTTGGCATTAGCTAAATATCGCCAAACCCAGCTAGCCGAAACGAAATTGCAACAGGGCGATCGCAGTGGTGCAGCAACAATGTTACAAACGGCTGCGAAAACTGCGCTGCAAATGGGAGATACTGGGGCGGCGACGGTGTTGCAAACTTCTGCCACCCAGCTACAATCTGGTGGAGATTTATCGGAAAGCGATCGCAAGAAAACCAGAATTGTCTCAAAAACAGTTTTGCAAGATACCCCTCCTCAATGAAAGTTAAATTGCTCTCGGCGTTAAATGACAATAATGTTGATGTGGCTCAAACAAGTAGCCAACGTCAACTAGCAATGACGATTTTTGCGATTGCTGGTGAGTCCGATCAAAATCTACCACTCAATCTCTGCTTGATTCTGGATAGAAGTGGTTCCATGCATGGACAACCGATTAAAACGGTGATTCAGGCAGTGGAAGGATTAATCGATCGGTTGAAAGTTGGCGATCGCATCTCAGTTGTAGCTTTTTCCGGTTCTGCGGAAGTCATTATCCCCAACCAAGCGATCGAAGACCCCGAAAGCATCAAATCTCAAATAAAAAGCAAACTGACTGCTAGTGGCGGCACTGCGATCGCTGAGGGTTTGGAACTGGGAATTACAGAACTAATGAAGGGTACAAGAGGCGCTGTTTCCCAGGCCTTTCTGCTGACGGATGGGCATGGTGAAAGCGGTTTGCGGATTTGGAAATGGGATATTGGGCGAGATGACAATAAACGCTGTCTCAAACTGGCGCAAAAGGCTGCCAAGCTGAACCTAACTATCAACACTTTCGGATTTGGCAATAGCTGGAATCAGGATTTGTTGGAAAAAATTGCTGATGTTGGTGGTGGGACTTTAGCCCATATTGAACATCCTGAACAAGCTGTGGAGCAATTTAGCCGACTCTTTGGAAGGATTCAGTCAATTGGACTAACTAATGCCTACTTGTTGTTATCTCTAGTGCCCAATGTCCGATTAGCAGAATTGAAACCCATTGCCCAAGTTGCCCCAGACACAATTGAGTTACCAGTGGAACCCGAAGCTGATGGTAGCTTTGCTGTCCGTTTGGGAGATTTGATGCAAGATGTAAAACGGGTAGTTTTGGCGAACATTTATCTGGGACAATTGCCAGAAGGTAAACAAGCGATCGCTCATCTGCAAATTCGTTACGATGACCCATTGGTTAACGAAGAAGGTTTACTTTCGCCCCTCATCCCGGTGTATGCAGATGTAGTGCAGGCGTATCAACCCACATCTAATCCCCAGGTGCAGAAGTCTATTTTAGCATTAGCGAAGTATCGCCAAACTCAGTTAGCCGAGGCGAAATTGCAACAAGGCGATCGCACTGGTGCAGCCACGATGCTACAAACAGCAGCCAAAACTGCTTTACAAATCGGAGATAAAGGTGCGGCGACAGTGTTGCAAACTTCCGCCACCCGCCTGCAAGCTGGAGAAGAACTTTCGGAAGCAGACCTCAAGAAAACTAGAATTGCATCAAAAACAGTTTTACAGGAATAGTTAACTCATAATTTACAATTAATTCAGGTTTTAAGCTCTTAATTTTGCTGAGGTTTAATGCATCCTTGCCTATATCATCAACGCTCAAAAATATTTCAAACAAAAAAATGAAGGTATTTTCATGCTAATTTATAGGTATAACTCTTATTAGTAAGGAGAAATTACTCTGCGCTTGTATTTTATTGCTAATTTTAAATTGTACTCCTCTCTAACATTTATCCAAATCTAATGATGTGTATACCAAAAAACTAAATTAAATTTTAAAAGTAATTAGTGTATGGAATAGGGTTTAATTTAGAGCTAGGGAATTGAATATATTAACGTTAACTCACATGAAGAATCTAAAAATTCCACCACAGTATCAATTAGGTATTACATTAATCATAAAAATTGATGAAAGTCTATTCCATAAATTACTGAATTCTATTACAGAAGTCCATCCCTTCGTAAGTATAGAAAGCTTAGTTTTGGAGATTTCTCCGAAATTAGAAGAAATTGCTGTCAATGATTTACAAGAAATTTTAAGAGCTATTCGTTCAATTTTCGCTCTCCGTACTCAAGAAAATCTTAAAAATACTGAAATAGTGACAGGATTGAGTAATGCTGTATCAATTGACAATACATTTTCAGATTTATCAGATGAAGAATTAAAACGTTTTGAACAAAGGCTGACTCAATTGTTGGTGTTGGCAGTCGATGGTTCAATCAGTATTTCTTCCAAAGCTATAGACTTGCTACAAGAGTATGATCATATATTGTTGAATTCGCGTATTATTACGGATATTAGACCTGTCTTCAAATCAGAAACTCAGGAAGGAATAGCTGGAGCTTTAATAGTTCACACATTAAAAATCGAGTACCAAGATGCAAGTGGCTTAAGAGAGTTTTATGTAGCATTAGATTCAAATGATGTAAGGAATTTACAAGAGCAGCTATCGGAATCTCTAGTAAAAACAGAAGTTATAAATTCTATTCTAAATAAAGCAGATATTCTGTATTTAGATCCTAACTCTAACTCAAAATAAGGTAGAAAAATGCTCCTAGAAAATCCAGAAGTAAGAAAAAATAAATTCCCAAATACGGAGTTTTTGAATGTATCTATTCAAATTGAAAAGTCGTCAACCAATGATTGGTTAATTCACGAAAATAGAACAGGACAACAAAAAACTTGGTTAACACAAGGATACCAAGAGAATCATGAATTATCTTATAATTTCAGCAAAATAGTTCAATTTTATACCATAGATAATGTTGTTGATACACTGAGATTTTTGCGAAAGCATCAAAGCCTTGTAGATATTCTACTCAAAGCTCATCAAGAAGTTAGAAAGTATTTCCCATCTGAAAAATTACGATTAAAGTTGTCTGTTGATCCTGAATCTCCTCAATGGGAGAAACTATTACTTTCTATCTGTTCTAGTACAGAATACGTTGATGAAGCTTTAAATAAATTAGACGAGTTCGATCAAAAATGGTGGATAGAAGCTTCATTAGGAGTTGCTGTAAATCTTTATATCAATTTGGAATTTGAATGAAATTCGACTGGTCAAGTTATTTAAAGTTTGCAGAAACTCTATTTGATGAAGTAACTAATTCCTCAAGACAGTCAAATAGTTTATCAATGGATGAAGCAAAGATACGCTCTTCTGTTAGTAGAGCGTATTATTCAGTTTTTTGCCTAGCTAGAAACTACTTACGTGATATTGAAGGACATACTAATTTAAAGACTGACAAAGTTAGTATACATGAGTACGTAATCAAACAGTTAGGAAGTAGTAAAGATAAAGATAGAAGATATTTAGGAGAATGTTTGTCTCGTCTACGTGGATTAAGGAATGAAGTTGACTATGAAGATTATATAGCTTCTCATCTTCTCATAGCAAAGGCAAAGCAAACTTTGAAAGATGCTACTAAAGTTATTGAATTATTAAATAAATTGACTAGTAGTCAAAAACCATAGAGGTTTTCAATGTCTGCTTCATCCCTTCAAACCCATGTCAATCACCTATGACAACGAGCGATCGCTGCTGGATTGCAACTTCTCAATGAAGACGAAATTGAACTTGAACTTGCTGCACGTCGCGGTGGATTCCGTGAGTCGTAAAAAGACGTACATAGACTCTGGTATACTCATCACCGCTTTCTTTCTGTGGCATTCAGTCAGTCAGCATCAGAGCGAATCAAATTCTTAACGATGAAAATCTGGAGTTTGCCTCAAGTCGCAACGTTTCAGTTAGCTGATGTGATGTAGAAAAATCCCCTTTATATCCCATATCTTTTGGAATCCCCATGAAAGCAATTAAAGTTATGGCAACCATTGATGAGCATGGGCAACTTACTTTAGATCATCCCTTAATGACTGATAAGAACAGTCGTGTTGAAGTAATTGTGCTGATCGCAGAAAATGAAAACCACTGGCATTCATCATGTAGCGATTATTTGTTCTGACTACGATCGCTCCAAAAAATTTTATGTAGAAATTTTAGGCTTTTCAATTATTCAAGAGACTTTTCGCGCTGAAAGAAATTCTTATAAATTAGATTTAAAAGTTGCAGAAAATACTCAAATCGAACTATTCTCTTTCCCAAATCCTCCAGAACGACCTAGTAAACCAGAGGCTTGTGGTTTAAGACATCTTGCTTTTCAAGTTGATGATGTTGAACAAACTGTTTTTTATTTAAAATCGAAAGGATTAGAAGTAGAAAATATCAGAGTTGATGAAATTACAGGCAAGAAATTTACTTTCTTTAAAGACCCAGATAATTTGCCGTTAGAGATTTATGAAAATTAGAATATATAAATGTTTGGATTAAAAAATTTCAAATAAATAGCAAATGAACAAGCTATTTGGTAACATTCTAAAATGTTTGACAATATCTGTAAATTCTTAGCTGAAAATTTCTCTAGTGATTTCGCCACTTGGTTATTAGGCGAACCTATTACTTTAACCGAACTCAGTCCCAAAGAATTATCTCTCGAACCCATTCGGGCTGATGCCTTAATTCTGCTACAGTCTGAGCAAAACATATTACATTTGGAATTTCAAACCCAAGCTGATGCTGAAATTCCTTTTCGGATGATTGATTATCGGTTGCGAGTGTATCGCCGCTTTCCACAGAAAGCAATGCATCAAGTTGTGATTTACCTCAAACAGACAAATTCAGATTTGGTGCAACAAAATACATTTACAATTGCTGGGACAAGACATGAATTTTCAGTTATCAGACTTTGGGAACAAGCAACTGAAGTATTTCTGAGAACATCTGGACTGTTACCCTTTGCGGTTTTGAGTAGTACAATTGATCCAGAAGCCGTGCTTAACCAAGTTGCACGGGAAATTAATAGTATGACAGAATCAAGAAATCAAAGTAATATTGCTGCTTCCACAGCGATTTTAGCTGGTTTAGTATTAGACAAAGAGGTTATCAGACGAGTTTTGAGGTCAGATATTATGCGCGAGTCAGTGATTTATCAAGATATTTTAGATGAAGGCAAAGCTGAAGCTTTACTTCAAGTAGCAAGAAATCTATTTAATACTGGTATGCCATTAGAACAGATTGGCAAAGTCACAGGGTTATCAATTGAGCAGTTACAGCATTTACAGGCGAGTGAGTCTCGTGATTCTAATCAATAAATAATCGGTGCAGTCAACCTGCACCGATTACTAAGTATCACTACTAGAATTGAACATCCCATTTTTTCACGCCAATGCTGATGCTTGGGGTTTAGCAAAAATCATTCTTCCTGCTGTAGTTTGCAAAGCACTGGTAACTACTACTCGCAGTTCACCACCCACATAACTACTACCTTCTTCAACGACTACCATTGTGCCGTCATCTAGGTAGCCAATACCTTGACTGGGTTCTTTGCCTTCCTTGAGAATTTTCAAATCAAGGTTGTCGCCAGGTAGATAACTGGGGCGGACGGCGTTTACTAAATCATTCACATTCAAAACAGGCACTTTCTGAACACTGGCAACTTTAGACAAGTTGTAGTCGTTGGTTAGCAATGTGCCGCTAATTTCTTGGGCAAAGCGCACTAACTTAGCATCCACTGTGGGAATATCGTCGTAGTCAACTGCATTAATCAAGATGCGATCGGGATATTCTTCCTTAATGCGGTTAAGAATTTCTAGTCCTCGTCTTCCTCGCACCCGCTTTTGGTCTTTGCTAGCATCAGCTACTTGTTGGAGTTCTTGCAAGACAAACTGCGGTACAAGAATTTGCCCTTCTAAAAACCCTGTTTCTAGTAAAGCTTCAATGCGACCATCAATAATGCAGCTAGTATCTAAAACTTTGGTATTGGCTGGTTTTAGTGTTCCTTCCACTACCATCGATTCGACGGTGTTGGGATTAATGAACCGCAATAAGCCTCGCCCGTGAGTATCTGCCAAATTCATACCAGTGACGGAGAGGATAATACTACCGACAACTGCCACCAGTGGCTTAATAAATCCAAAATCCGCCGGGATAGGTAACAAAAATAGTGGGGCTAGCATGAGGTTAGCTAACAATAGCCCAATCACTAAGCCAATGGCACGAGTTAAGATCACTTCCAGAGGCATTTCTTTGACTTGTGATTCTAGGCGACGATATGTCGTCTGGAAACTCAGCCCGATCGCACCACCAATAATAGCGGCAAAGACGGCAACAACTAAGCGTAAAGCTTCAAGATTTGTTACTTGATCTAGCGTGCCATTGGGTAGCAGTTCAATGCTGTAGAACCCTATTCCCGAAGCTGCCAGGATAAATGAAAAAATGATAATGGCGTCAAGCATGGTTGTCTTGTTTTCCTGCAACTGTGTTAACCGATAAAGTTAAGTATTTTTTATTTCATCGGTAAGATAAACTCATCAATATTGACTTACACTAAGGGTTTAGGCTGACAATATCTGCAATTATTATAACCAAAGGCTTTTATCTTAATATTTTTCATTGTTTCTTTGTAAAACGACAAAAATTTGTAAATAAACTACTTATTTTCATTGTTTCTAATTCGCAGTTGGCTTAACTTAAAACTTTTCTCAAAATGAGTCAAAAATTTAGTATTTCTGGAATTGCAAGTTCTGCTTATGTGCATATTCCCTTTTGCAGACGGCGGTGTTTTTATTGTGATTTTCCGGTGTCTGTTGTCGGCGATCGCTTGCGGGGCGAAACATCTGGTACTATCTCCCAATATGTTGAGGTGCTATGTCAAGAAATTGCCATGACACCAGCATTTGGTCAACCCCTAAAGACAATTTTCTTCGGTGGTGGTACTCCTTCGCTGCTATCAACGGAGCAGCTACAACGGATACTGGGAGAGTTAGAGAAGCATTTTGGGATTGCCTCTGGGGCAGAAATTTCTATGGAAATAGACCCAGCCACTTTTGATTTAGCACATATAGCAGGATACCGCAGTGCAGGCGTGAACCGGGTAAGTTTGGGTGTACAAGCCTTTCAAGAAGAACTATTGCAAAGGGCGGGGCGATCGCACTCAGTTAAAGATATTTTTGCAGCTGTGGAGTTAATCCACCAAGTCGAGATTCCCGAATTTAGCTTAGACTTAATCTCCGGGTTGCCGCATCAGTCTTTGGATCAATGGCAGGATTCTCTAACTAAAGCGGTAGAACTTTTACCCACTCACATTTCCATATACGATCTTACTATCGAACCAGGTACAGCCTTTGGTCGTTACTACAAACCTGGCGATACTCCTTTGCCTACGGATGAAGCCACAGTCAAAATGTACCAGATGGGGCAGCAAGTTTTGACTGGCACAGGTTATGAGCATTATGAAATTTCCAATTATGCCCAACCTGGTCATCAGTGCCGGCATAATCGAGTCTATTGGGAAAACCGCCCTTACTACGGCTTTGGGATGGGTGCGGCGAGTTATGTTGAGGGGAAACGCTTCACTCGTCCGCGTAAAACTAAGGAGTATTACCAGTGGGTAAAAGCTGGCGGTGTGATTGATTGTGATCTGACTCCCCCAAAGGAAGTATTGTTAGAAACGTTAATGTTGGGGTTGCGTTTGGCGGAGGGTGTGAGTTTGGCTGCGTTGGCGGAAGCTTATGGGGAAGAGAAGGTGGAGGAAATTTGCAGATGTTTGCAAGAGTATTTTGATAAAGGTTGGGTAGAAATTGTAGAGGGAAGGTTGCGTTTAATTGATCCCCAAGGGTTTTTGTTTTCTAATGTGGTGTTGGCGGAGTTGTTCGAGAAGTTGGGGTGACGATCAATTTATGCAGAAAAATCAAGTTAGAAAAGCTGTGATTCCAGTAGCTGGTTTTGGCACTCGGTTGTTTCCAGCGACTAAAGTTATGAAAAAAGAACTTTTTCCGATTATTGATCGAGATGGGAGGGCAAAACCTGTCATTCTTGCAATTATTGAAGAGGCAATTAGTGCTGGAATTGTAGAAGTGGGGATCGTGGTGCAGCCCGATGACAAAGAAATATTTGAAGATTTATTGAAAAACCCACCTAAAAAAGAACTTTTAGCTAAACTTTCACCGCAAAATCAAGAATATAGCCAATATATCGAAAATTTAGGCAGCAAAGTTACCATCTTATTGCAAGAGGAGCAATTAGGCTATGGTCATGCAGTATTTTGTGCCAAAGATTGGGTGCAAGATGAGCCATTTTTGCTAATGTTGGGCGACCACATTTATGCATCTGATATTGAAAAATCTTGTGCTAGTCAAGTTTTAGATGTTTACGAACAAGTGAATCAAAATGTTGTTGGTTTAACTACAATGCCAGCAGAAATTATTCATAAGGCTGGGTGTATAACAGGAGTTTGGCAAGAGTTAAACTCGATTTTGTCAGTTACACAACTCTATGAAAAACCTACTATTGAGTATGCAAAACAGCATTTGCGTGTAGAGGGAATGACAGAAAATGATTTTTTAGGTATATTTGGCTTATATTTACTTACGCCGAAAATTTTTGACTTTCTAGCAGAGCATATCAACAAAAATTTCCGAGAACGAGGTGAATTTCAGTTAACATCCTGTCTGGAAAAATTGCGCCAGGAAGAGGGAATGGCAGGATATGTTGTTAAAGGAAAGTGTTTTGATACAGGTTTGCCAGATGCTTATCGTCAGACAATGATTGATTTTAGAAATTTCTAGATGAATCTTAGTTAAAAAAGTCGCTTCTCTGAAAAACCAATAAATTGAGTTACTAGTAACCATTAATTACGAATTACGAATTACGACTTATGAATTATTTTGCAACAGTTGCTCGCGGATTAGAAACCCTGGCGGCTCAGGAGTTAGAGCAACTGGGTGCCCATTCTGTGGAGCCAGGGTTTTGCGGTGTAGCCTTTGAGGGCGATCGCACTTTGCTTTATCGCGTCAACCTCTGGGCTAGGCTACCGTTCCGCATCTTGGTGAATATCGATGAGTTTCCATGCCAAAATGCCGATGATCTCTATCGCGGTATCCAGACTATCGATTGGGTAAACTATTTAACGCCAGACATGACCCTGGCGGTGAATGTCACGGGCAAAAACGAGCACCTCAACCACAGCCACTTCACATCTCTCCAAGTCAAAAATGCGATCGTCGATCAGCAGCAGGAAAAGCTGGGTGAGCGTTCAAATGTAGAACTTCATGAACCAGATGTGCGGGTTAATGTTCACATTGAGCGCGACTTTTGTACCGTTAAACTCGATAGTTCTGGAAATAGTCTACACCGCCGAGGCTATCGCCCTGCGGTTGGATCAGCACCTCTCAAGGAATCTCTGGCTGCTGCTCTGATTCAACTTTCGGGCTGGCAGCCAAACCAAATGTTCTACGATCCTCTCTGTGGATCTGGGACTTTACCCCTAGAAGCTAGCTTAAAGGCACTGAACATAGCACCAGGGCTGTTTCGTGAGTCCTTTGGATTTGAAAATTGGCTCGATTTTGATCTGTCCCTTTTAGAAAAGCTGCTCCAAGAAGCTAAGGACAGCCAACTGGATACCCTTCCCGCACCTATTTGGGGAAGCGATCGCGATGAAAATATAATCGAGCAAGCCATTAACAATGCCCAAAACTGTGGTGTTGATAATCATGTATGGTTTTCTCAAATGGAGCTTACTGATGTTGTCGCCCCCGCAGACAGTGGGATTTTATTCTGTAATCCACCTTATGGCGAACGGCTGGGGCGAGATATTGATTTAGGGGCATTTTACAAACTTTTGGGCGATGTGCTGAAACAACGCTTCAAAGGCTGGACTGCATTTGTGCTGAGTGGCAACAAGGAATTGTCTCAATGCATTGGGCTGAAATCATCCAAGCGAATTGCGGTGTACAACGGAGCGTTGCCTTGTCAGTTAATGAAATATGAGTTGTATTAAGACAATTGTCGGTTTGTAGTATGTTGAAGGCGATCGCTCTCAACTACTTCTGTTAGATCACAAAGACGCGATTCATCGCGTCTTTTGCCTTAACTGAACCACAACCTAAACCTGCTGTTGCATAGCATTGCCTATCTCCATAGACTAATCAGTGATGTTTTTAACACTATTTAATAAAATTAAATTTAGCCAAAAAAAGCTTGAAACTAGCTTTGGATATATATTGCAGCAGTTAGCATAACTTCTTTTGAAAAAAGTCGCAGTATAATCGGTGACTGACAATCTGCAATTTATTTATCGCTAAAAGGCAGGGCCATTTATGTCAGATCAATTCACCTTTACTGTTACCAATGATACCGAACAAGCAATTACAGAGTTGTGGGTATCTGTCGATGATGAAGATTGGGCTTCATTTACCTTGAGTGATTCAGGGATTCCATCGGGTGAAACAGTAACAATTGCTTGGGCTGAATATACGAATGATTCGCCCTGTGAATGGTACATCTCTGCTGTATTTGAAGATGAATCAGAAAGTGAGTCAGCCCTATTTAACTTCTGTGAAGAACCAGCTTTAACGTTCGGCTAAATTTCCCATTGCGATCGCCACCGGAAAGGGCGTGTACGCCATCGCGCTTGATGCATGATTGCATATCGACTCCAGGCATAAAAACCAAAGCCCTGCCTCGAAAGTATCTAGGTAGGGCTTGATATTAAAAATAATGGTGTAAAAGGCAAATGACAGGCATTGGCTGTAATGCTCTATTTGTCGTCATCAAGAAAAAGATTATATGCAAGCTTTCCATATTAATAAATAGTGATGCCGCAAGGCGATCTATGGAGGCAATTAATCAGAGCTATTTGTCAGCGTTCCAGATTCAGTTATCTTGAAGTTATCTGTAGGGCAGTATTATTGAGGTTGTCGATGGAGCGTAGTTTACCGCCGCAGGCAGACGCTCCTGGACTCGCTACCGCTACGCTATCGCCCTGGTTCTAGAAGAGGAAAAATGCCAATGCCAGAAAAATCAGGACTGTTCGCGCCAGTTAGACTAGGTTCGCTCGATCTTCCCAACCGCATCATCATGTCTCCGATGTCCCGTCTCCGGGCAACTACTGAGTGTGTACCTACCCCCCTAATGATCGAATACTACACCCAGCGAGCTTCGGCGGGACTCATTATTACGGAAGGGACGCATCCAAGTCCAATGGGGCGAGGTTACACAACCTGTCCTGGGTTGCACAACGAGGAGCAGGTTGCAGGCTGGCGAAAAGTGACAGATGCAGTTCATGCTGCTGGAGGTCGGATATTTGTGCAACTGATGCACGCTGGACGGGTGTCGCACTCCTCCCTATTACCTAACCATGCCCGACCGATCGCACCTTCGGCTGTTCCGGTGGTGTCCGAAGAAGTTCACATTTGGGATGGCAAAGTCCCTTTCGAGACACCCCGTCCGTTAGAGTTGGACGAAATACCCCAAATAGTAGAGGAGTATCGCAGAGCGGCAGAACTCTCTATTGAAGCAGGTTTTGATGGTGTGGAACTTCATGCAGCAACAGGATATCTACCCAACCAGTTCCAAGTCAGCAGCTCCAACCAACGCACAGATGCCTATGGTGGTACATTGGAGAATCGAACTCGCTTCACGCTCGAAGTAGTCAATGCTCTGTGTAGCGTCCGGGGAGCGGAGCGGATTGGGGTGAAGATTGCCCCCGGCTTCACAGTTAACGACACATTTGATGACGATCCTGCCGAAACTTACACCTATGTCGCAAAATCACTCAGTCCATTGGGTTTGGCATACTTGCACGTGGGGTATGACCGAGGTTACGCCAGAGGAACTGCACCGAAGTTTAACCCCATTGATCTCCTACGTCCCGTTTACCAAGGAACACTGATAGCTGTGGGTGGGTTTGATCGACAACGAGGTGATGAAGCAATTACAAGCGGGCGGGCTGATGCCATCGTTTTCGGGCGACTGTTCATCTCTAACCCTGACTTAGTGGATCGGCTACGGCTCAATGCCCCCCTGAACGAAAGTGACGTGAGGGCGTTCTATGGTGGTAGTGAACATGGCTACACAGACTATCAAACCCTGTCGCAACTCCATTGAGTGGCATAACAACGCCCATGCGAGTTGTGTTGCAAAAACTTTTTAAACTACGCAATTCCTCAAAATACTTAAAGCTACCGCCTCCGCCACTTTGATACCATCGATACCCGCCGAGAGAATTCCCCCTGCATATCCCGCGCCTTCACCAGCCGGATAAAGACCGACTGTATTTAAACTCTGATAATCCTCTTTGCGTTTAATCCGAATCGGTGATGAGGTACGGGTTTCCACTCCAGTCAACACGGCATCATCCATCGCAAATCCTTTAATTTGTTTGTCAAAAGCAGGAAGGGCTTCGCGGATGGCGGCGATCGCATAATCTGGTAAACTTTGACTCAGATCGCCCAAATGTACCCCTGGTGTATAAGACGGTTTAACAGTGCCCAATGCTGTCGAGGGACGATGGTTGAGAAAGTCACCTACCAACTGCCCTGGAGCTTCATAAGTTCCACCGCCTAATTTAAAAGCCTGTTCTTCTAAGCGCCGTTGAAAGTCAATTCCTGCCAAAGCATTTCCCGGATAATCTTCTGGGGTGATGCCCACAACGATCGCACTATTAGCATTACGCTCATTGCGAGAATATTGGCTCATCCCATTGGTGACAAGTCGCCCCGGTTCTGATGCGGCTGCAACTACCAATCCTCCCGGACACATACAGAAACTATAGACAGAACGACCATTTTGACAGTGGTGAACCAGTTTATAATCGGCAGCACCTAAAAGCTTATGACCCGCTTGAGCGCCGAAACGACATTGGTCGATGAGAGTCTGGGGATGTTCGACTCGAAAGCCGATGGAAAAAGGTTTAGGCTCGATGTAAACCCCGCGATCGTATAGCATTTGGAAGGTATCACGGGCGCTATGACCTACTGCCAGAACTATATAATCGCTGGCAATATATTCCCCACTGGCGAGGGTAACTCCCCGCACCTGTCCATTTTCGATGTTAATATCTTCCACACGACTTTCAAAGCGGATTTCACCGCCGAGGGATTCGATTTTGGCACGCATACTTTGAACGATTCCCACCAGTTTAAAAGTGCCGATATGCGGTTTGTTGATATAAAGAATTTCTGGTGAGGCTCCGGCATTGACAAGTTCGGTTAGTACTTTGCGCCCATAATGCTGAGGATCTTTGACTTGACTGTAGAGTTTGCCATCGGAAAATGTACCCGCACCACCTTCGCCAAATTGAGCATTGGATTCGGGGTTGAAATCTGATTTTTTCTTCCAAAAGCCAAAGGTATCAGCAGTGCGATCGCGAACTTTTTTCCCACGTTCTAAAATGATTGGGCGGAAACCCATTTGTGCAAGCATCAAACCTGCAAATAATCCACAAGGCCCAGTACCAATGACAATGGGGCGAATCGCCAAATTACTTGGTGCTTGTGCCACTGGGCGATAACTCATGTCTGGCGTGACCATCAGATGGGGATCTTTTTTCAGGCGCTTGAGTAGATGAGTCTCCTGAGTCGTTTCTACATCCAGAATATAAACAAGAGCAATCTCTCCTTTCTTACGGGCATCATAGCTACGCTTGAAGATGGAATAGCTGATCAAATCTTCGTCCGTGATTTGCAGCTTTTTGAGGATGGCAGTCTTGATCTCATCTTCAGGATGATCAAGCGGGAGCTTTACTTCTGTTAGTCGTAACATGGCGAGGAGAAATTCATACTATCTATCAAAATTTTAATCAAAGTCACTGTGGTACGGCTGATGCTTAAACCAGACTGACAGCCGACTCTAACATTCGTATTATCCCAAGTTCAGCATCTATTTCCACTTCTAAACCGATTGGCAAGGTAAATTTATCTTTAATATGACCAATCATTGAACCATACCAAGCAGGAATCCCTAAAGGAAGTAGGTGTTGTTGCAATACTTGCATTAATGTAAATAATGGTTCATCCCCAAGACTACATTTAGTGCATTGCCCAAAGATAAAGCCAGTAATTTGATTAAGTATCCCAGCAGTTTTTAACTGCGTCAGCATTCTATCTATCCGGTAAACATCCTCGCCAACTTCTTCCACAAATAGGATGCTTTTGTTCCAAGAAGGTAGATAAGGTGAACCTATCATCGCTGATAGCACTGATAAGTTTCCACCGATGAGTTTACCCGTTGCCTTTCCTGGTGCTATTGTCTCCACCCGCACTTCGCTAGGGTTGAGATTTTGCATAGTCACTACTTCACCATTAAATAGGATGCGCTTGAAGTAATCGACTGTAAATTGATTCCAGGTAGACGTAGCAACTGGCCCATGAAAAGTAATCATTTGACTACGGGCATTAATCGCTAATAACAGCGTTGTAATATCGCTGTAGCCGATGATAATTTTCGGATGGGAGCGGATTAGTGAGTAGTTTAGTAGGGGTAAAATGCGATTGCACCCCCAACCTCCACGCATGGGGATAATTGCTTTGATGGTGCGATCGCTAAACATCAAGTTTACATCTTGGGCGCGATCGCTGTCTTTACCCGCTAAATAGCCATAACGGTCTAAAACATGCTTCCCCAGCTTTACTTTTAACCCTAACTGTGAAATTGATTTCTTCGCTGCTTCAATGTCTTTAGCGTCAACGATACCCGCAGGGGCGATTAATCCTACGGTATCACCCACTTGCAGGCGAGGCGGCTTGCGGATGGTGTTTGGAGATGGCTTACCTTGGGCGGTAAGTGATGGTATCTGGGTGGCCAAAGCTAGTCCACAGGTTGTAAGAAATTGCCGACGCTTGATAGTCATAACTATTAACGTGAGTTCGACGGATAGAAAAGCTCAAAAAGCTCACTAGATAAGAATTTGCTTAACTGGATAGACGAAGTGCGATGCCTGCGGCGGGCTACGCCTACGCTACGATTGATTGAGAATCAGCAAAAAAGTCACAAAAAAATGCCGAGACTAAGAATATCTAACAAAAATGAGGGTCAGGGCTTAGTCTACAATTGTATCTCGCCTGGACATTACACAAATTTTCTGCGACGTAGATGATTTCTGTCAGCAATGGGAAAATCTCTGGCAGCAAGTAC